>ENA-OPNW01001086-OPNW01001086.1-human-gut-metagenome-genome-assembly--contig:-NODE-1086-length-14296-cov-2.175830_pt1 | contig 14296 bp, 13 predicted proteins | sample MGYA00241540_ERZ501777 | MGnify/ENA primary metagenome ERZ501777 (study PRJEB25962, sample SAMEA2042615) | human gut metagenome | biome: human gut; feature: human-associated habitat; material: faeces...
ATCCTACGTTACGAGCCATGCACCCAATTCATAAATGTGTCGCAAAGGGCGCTCCACATTTATTTCATTGACGGCTGTCGAGTGTGTCCGTTGGACGCACGGTATAAAAATAGAACAAAATAACCTCTTGTGTGAGCAAGCTCCCACCGAGGTATTCCGTTCTATTTTTGCATGGTTCGTAAACTCTCAAGTTACAACATCTCTGTGCTGATAGTACCACTTGTAAAGTCCTGTCGGAATCGGTATAATATAGGTAATTGGGAGGTAAAAATATGCTGCTTACATTAGTACCGCTTTTTGATGAAAATATGGCTGTATGTGCCTATTCCTTTTTTACCCAGAGAGAGAATTATTTGTTGAATCCGCTGCTGCTTGGAACAGCACAGTTTGACGGAGCATCACAGATCACCGGATTGGAATTGATCCAAAAGATGGGAATCGATACATTGTCTCAGGGAAAAGAGATTTTTGTACCGATCACCAATATTTCTATTTTTGCGGATATTACGGAGCAGTGCGATGCACCTCATGAAAAAATCGTACTTTTGATCGATAATACCATTCCGCCGATTGAAATGTATGTCAATCGTCTGAAGGAATTGAAACAGCAAGGCTATAAACTTGCCATTCGCAAGCTTGCGGTCAGTGATTTTGAAAATTACAGAGAAGTCCTGAAGCTGATGGATTATGTTCTTCTGAATAACCGTAAAATAGCCATTGATAAAGCCAAGATTTATTTCGGGAAATTATTCCCGAATATCAGTCTATGTGCCGGTAATATTGATACCATGGAGGACTTCGAGAGACTGAAGGAGACCGGCGGATATCGTTTCTATGAGGGTAAGTTCTATCGTGTTCCCATTACGAAGGGACAGACAGATGTGGCACCCTTGAAGGGTAACTATATTGACCTGCTGAATATTGTGAACAGCCCGGATTTTGAACTCACGACAGCGGCGGTGATCATCAGCCGTGATACCGCACTCACGATCGATCTGCTGAAAATGGTTCAGCCACTGGCTGTAAATTCGGAGATTACGTCTATCCGTCATGCGGCTGCCATGCTGGGACAGCGGGAACTGAAAAAGTGGATCAACACGGCAGTAGCCAATGCTTTGTATGCGGATAAGCCGAATGAGGTCACCAGATTATCTCTGCTTCGTGCGAAATTTGCCGAGAATCTGGCGGAAGCGTTTGGCCTGAAGGCGCAGAAGGATGAATTGTTCCTGATGGGATTGTTCTCCGTGCTGGATGTGATCCTCGAGAAACCCATGGCAGAGGCTTTGAAGGTGGTCCATGTGGCTGGCGAGATCAGCAATGCACTGATCTACCGCATCGGCGTACTGGCACCGGTGTACGATTTTATGCTGCATTATGAGACAGCCAACTGGGCGGAGGTATCCCGCCTGATGCTATTAAAGAATATTGATATGAATACAGTATATGAAGCCTATACATCGGCGTTGAAGTGGTATCGCACCGTACGTTGATTGTATTAAAAAATGTACTTGTGTTTTGTATACATTTATGTTATTTTCTTGAATGACTTGTAATTATATCCTCCGGCAGTCCAAAGGACGCCAGATGGAGGAATAGTAGCAAAGGCGCAAAAAGCGCGGAAAGGAAATTTCATATGAAAAAAAACAAGACACTTGAGATGGTACAATTGGCCGTACTCATCGCGATCATGCTGATTCTGGCATTTACCCCGCTTGGGTATCTGCGCATTGGACCGTTAGCAATCTCCCTGATGACCATTCCCGTAGTAATCGGTGCAATGATCTTAGGACCCGCAGGCGGAGCCGTACTGGGACTGGTATTTGGACTTACCAGCTTTTACCAGTGCTTTGCAGGAGATCCTTTTGGAGCAGCTTTGGTAGCAATGAATCCGTTTTTCACTTTCCTGGTATGCATCCCTACCAGAACTCTGATGGGATGGCTGTCCGGCGTGATCTTCAAGGCACTGTGGAAGATCGACAAGACGAAGACCGTAACTTACTTCGTGACCGGTCTGCTGGGAGCATTTATGAACACCCTGTTCTTCATGTCTACTCTGATGATCTGCTTCGGTCATACCGAGTATCTGCAGAGCATGAATGCAACCGGAGCGAATCTGTTTATGTTCGCCGTAGCATTCTGTGGTATCAACGGAGCACTGGAGATGCCTATGAGCTGTGTAGTAGGTGGTGGCGTTGCGAAGGCAGTCAGCGTAGCACTGAAGAAGAATGCAGCAACAGAAGAGAAATAATCAGATTTTCCGAAACGAAAAATATATAAAATATACAAACAGACCCCCGGAGTATGACAGATGGTCATGCCGGGGGTTTTCCATGTGGAAATTTTGAATACGGAATTCATGTGCCGAAATGCATATATAGGCAGAAAGGATGGTCATTACAGCGACGCCCACATTGTCTGCAGGGTATCTGCCGTGACAGCAACATTCCCCTGGATCATGGGAGCGGATCCGCCACCTTTTGCGGAAAGCTCCCGGCGCATGCGGTCTGCCAGTTCCTGACAGTTACAGGAAGCACTGCCTACAATAAATCGATAACCATTTGTATCGTCTCCGGCAAAGATACCACAGTAACCGGAATATTTTCCGGTCAGGGTATTCACAGCGTTACGTAGGGCAATGGCATCCAGTTCACCGACGAAGAGAAGCACGTGGCGTACTTTTTCCGGGGAGGGAAGTGCGTTCATCTGTACCTTCAGAAGTTCTGCCTGTAAAGCATTGGCGCGTTCTTTTTGCAGCCGTGCATCCTCTTTTGCGCGAGCAACAGCACCTGCTACTTCCGGTTGTTTCGCTGAGAGCAGAGAAGAAATTGCCCAGACAGAATCCTGTTTTTCAGTATAATCTGCCAGAGCACGGTTTCCGCAGAGAATATTGATGCGGACACCGCCTCTGTGGCTCTGCACATTTACAACTTTGATGAGACCGATCTGTCCGGTGGTATCTACATGCGGAGCACAGCAGGCACACAGATCCACGCCGGGGATCTCGACGATACGTACATTTTCCGTGAGAGCCAGCTTGCTGCGGTAATTTAAGCTCGCCAGTTCTTCGTCGGTGGGCCAGCTGATGTTGACCGGAAGATTTTTCCAGACATAAGCGTTGGCTTCTTGTTCGATGAGACGCAGCTGCTCCAGAGAGACTTCTCCGTTCATATCCAGTGTCACTTCTCTGTCGCTTAAATGGAAGCCTACGTTTTCCAGTCCGAAATGGGAGTGCAGTAAGCCGGAGATCATATGCTCACCGGAGTGCTGCTGCATGAAATCAAACCGGCGGTTCCAGTCTACATGACCGGTGATCCGGGTGCCGACGGGAAACTCACAGGCCGTTTTATGATACAGGATGCCCTGCTTAATGCTGACATCCAGTACTTCCTGACCGTTTAAGGTGCCTTTGTCGGCGGACTGACCACCTTCTTCCGGGAAAAAAGCGGAAGCGTCCAGAACGATCCTGTAATATCCCTCTTCCTTGTCGGGAACACATTCCATTACCACAGCGGTGAAATCCGTCTGATGCACATCTTCATAATAGAGTTTGCGGGTTCCCAGGGAGTTCATTTGAGCATTTTCGATACGATCCATAGATGCCTGTCCAATCTGCTGTAGGAAAACAGCGTTTTGTGATAATTGAAAAATAGAAAATACATATCTATTCTATATCAGACCCGGTGGAAAAAGCAATGGAAATTGTAAGCTTTTACACAGCTTTGTCAGATTCTCCAAGGAGTATCGGGATTGCGGAGAGGTTTTTTGTAGGTTTTTATGCAGACAGGGTCTATTGCGACGCATTTTTTTTTATGATATAATAAATCGATTATGCAGATACCAGATTTAAACGGCAGAGGCCGACCGTGCTTGCACGGGGAGGCAGGTGCCGATTTAAATCGCCAAAACATGAGGATGCAGTGGAATCCGAATGTTTTCAGAAGTGCGGGAGCTGCGAAGCAGCGGAGCAATTCGTGGGTATCGTAGACAATGCAGATACCCAGCGGAGCAATTCGCAGGTATTGTAGGAGACTGAGAGAAATACAAACGTCGCAAAAAGCGGCAGAATGTGAGGAAAGAATGAAGGCATTTTTGATTTTGGAAGATGGAACGGTGTTCGAAGGAACGCACATCGGTGCAGACAAAGAGATCATCAGTGAAATCGTATTTAACACATCCATGGCCGGATATCTGGAGGTCCTGACGGATCCGTCCTATGCAGGACAGGCTGTATGCATGACTTACCCCCTGATCGGTAACTATGGCATATGCAGGGATGACTGCGAGTCGGAGAGACCCTGGCCGGATGGATTCATCGTCAGAGAGCTTTCACGTATTCCCAGCAACTTCCGCTGTGACTGCACAATACAGGAATACTTAGAGGAGAACGGCGTGCCCGGTATCGCCGGTATCGATACCCGTGCGCTGACCAAGATCCTGCGTGAGAAGGGTACCATGAATGGCATGATCACCACTAACGAAGCCTATGACCTGAACGAAGTACTTCCGAAGCTGAAGGAGTATACCACAGGCAAGGTCGTGGAAAAGGTGACCTGCAGGGAAAAATATGTGGTAGCGCCCACCACGGAGCTGGCACAGAACGGACCTCTTTCCGGTGCAGCGCGTTTTGATAAAGAAGCTTATGAAAAAGGTGTCAGAGAGCCTAAGCCGGCACTGGTAACAGAGCTGTCCGGACAGGGACTGAAGGTAGCTCTGTTAGACCTGGGAGCCAAGAGAAATATCGCCAGATCCCTGGCAGAGAGAGGCTGTGAGGTGACCGTATACCCCGCTGGAACTCCCGCACAGGAGATCATTGATGATAATCCCGACGGTATCATGTTAAGTAACGGACCGGGAGACCCCAAGGAGTGTACCGGTGTGATCGCCGAGATCAAAAAGTTATACGATACCGAGATCCCTATTTTCGCAATCTGTCTGGGACATCAGCTGATGGCTCTGGCTACCGGCGCAGATACCCATAAAATGAAATACGGACACAGAGGAGGCAACCATCCGGTAAAGGATCTGATGACCGGAAGAGTATATATTTCCTCTCAGAACCACGGTTATGTGGTAGATACCGATAAACTGGATCCGTCCGTAGCGGTTCCCGCATTCATCAATGTCAACGACGGTACCAACGAGGGTCTGTCCTACACCGGCAAGAATATTTTCACCGTACAGTTCCATCCGGAAGCATGTCCGGGACCCCAGGACTCCGGTTACCTGTTTGACCGGTTCATTCATATGATGAGAGGAGAGAACTAAGATGCCCAAGAATCCTAATGTAAAACGAGTAATGGTAATCGGCTCCGGTCCTATTGTCATCGGACAGGCAGCGGAATTCGACTATGCAGGTACCCAGGCCTGCCGTTCCCTGAAGGAAGAGGGAGTAGAGGTAATCCTGGTGAACTCCAATCCTGCGACCATCATGACCGATAAAGATATCGCAGATAAGGTATATATTGAGCCCCTGAACGTAAAGGTTCTGGAGCAGATCATTGAAAAGGAAAAGCCCGACAGCATTCTCCCCACCCTGGGAGGACAGGCTGGTCTGAACCTCGGCATGGAGCTGGAGGAATCCGGTTTCCTGGCAGCTCACAATGTAAAGCTGTTAGGTACTACCGCAGCTACCATTCGTAATGCGGAAGGCCGTCAGGAGTTCAAGGATCTGATGGAGCGTATCGGCGAACCCTGTGCAGCATCCAAGGTCGTTGAGAACGTGGAAGACGGTGTGGAATTCACCAACACCATCGGCTATCCTGTTGTACTGCGTCCTGCTTATACCCTGGGCGGTTCCGGCGGCGGTATTGCACACAATCAGGTAGAACTGGAAGAGATCCTTGAGAACGGTTTACGTCTGTCCCGTGTAGGACAGGTACTGGTAGAGCGTTGTATCGCGGGCTGGAAAGAGATCGAGTACGAAGTAATGCGTGACAGCGCAGGCAACTGCATCACCGTATGTAACATGGAGAACATCGATCCCGTCGGCGTGCATACCGGAGACAGTATCGTAGTAGCGCCTTCCCAGACCCTGAGCGACAAGGAGTACCAGATGTTACGTACTTCCGCTCTGAAGATCATCAACGAACTGCAGATCACCGGTGGATGTAACGTACAGTTTGCACTGCATCCCACCAGCTTTGAATATTGTGTTATCGAGGTAAATCCCCGTGTCAGCCGTTCTTCTGCACTGGCAAGTAAGGCGACCGGTTACCCCATTGCAAAGGTAGCAGCGAAGATCGCACTGGGCTTTACTCTGGATGAGATCAAAAATGCCATTACCCACAAGACCTATGCCAGCTTCGAGCCGACACTGGATTACTGTGTAGTAAAGATCCCCAGACTGCCTTTCGATAAATTTATCACTGCAAAACGTACTCTGACCACACAGATGAAGGCAACCGGTGAGGTTATGAGTATCTGCAATAACTTCGAGGGAGCACTGATGAAGGCCATCCGTTCCCTGGAGCAGCATGTGGACTGCCTGCGCAGCTATGATTTCAGCACTTTGTCTGTGGAGGAACTGTTAGAGCGTCTGAAGATCGTGGATGACCAGAGAATCTATGTGATCGCTGAAGCAATCCGTAAGGGTATCAGTTATGAACAGATCCACGACATTACAAAGATCGACCTGTGGTTCATTGACAAGATCGCCATTCTGACCGAGATGGAGCATGCACTGGAGACACAGCCCCTGACAGTGGATCTGCTGAAGGAAGCCAAGAGAATCGAGTTCCCGGATAACGTCATCGCAAGACTGACCGGCAAGACCGAGGAAGAGATCAAGAAGATGCGTTATGACAACGGCATTAAGGCTGTTTACAAGATGGTAGACACCTGTGCCGCAGAGTTCGCAGCTTCCACTCCTTATTATTACTCCGTATTCGGCGGCGAGTGCGAAGCCAAGGAGACCACCGGACGCAAGAAAGTCCTGGTACTGGGTTCCGGTCCTATCCGTATCGGACAGGGTATCGAGTTCGACTATTGTTCCGTACATGCTACCTGGGCATTTTCCAAGGCAGGCTATGAGACCATTATCATCAACAACAACCCGGAGACTGTAAGTACCGACTTCGATATTGCGGACAAGCTGTATTTCGAGCCTTTGACTCCGGAAGATGTGGAATCTATCGTAAATATTGAGCATCCCGATGGTGCTGTGGTACAGTTCGGCGGACAGACCGCTATCAAGCTGACCGAGAGCCTGATGAAGATGGGCGTGCCCATCCTGGGCACCAAGGCGGAGGATGTAGATGCCGCTGAGGATAGAGAACTGTTCGACAAGATTCTGGAAGAGACCGAGATTCCCCGTGCAGCCGGCGGTACCGTATACACCGCAGAGGAAGCTAAGGCGGTGGCCAACAGACTGGGCTATCCCGTACTGGTACGTCCTTCCTATGTATTGGGCGGACAGGGCATGCAGATCGCTATCTCCGATGAAGAGATCGAAGAATTCATGGAGATCATCAATCGTATCGCACAGGATCACCCGATCCTGGTAGATAAGTATTTACAGGGTAAGGAGATCGAGGTCGATGCTGTATGCGATGGTACCGATATCCTGATCCCCGGTATCATGGAGCATATCGAAAGGACCGGTATCCACTCCGGAGACAGTATCTCCGTATACCCGGCTCCGACCATTGATAAAGTAGTAAAAGAGAAGATCGCAGAGTACACCAGAAGACTGGCAAAGGCACTGCATGTCAAGGGACTGATCAATATCCAGTTCATTGCCATCGGTGAGGAAGTATATGTCATTGAGGTTAACCCCCGCTCTTCCCGTACCGTACCTTATATCAGTAAGGTAACCGGCATTCCTATCGTGGATCTGGCTACCGAAGTGATCATCGGCAAGACCATCCGTGAGCTTGGCTACGAGCCCGGTTTACAGCCTGAGGCAGAGTATTTTGCCATCAAGATGCCTGTGTTCTCCTTCGAGAAGATCCGTGGTGCCGAGATCAGCTTAGGACCGGAGATGAAGTCTACCGGTGAGTGTCTGGGTATCGCCAAGACCTTCAATGAGGCTCTGTACAAGGCATTCCTGGGAGCAGGCGTAGAACTGCCCAAGTACAAGAACATGATCATCACCGTGAAGGATGCGGATAAGGGTGAAGCCATTGAAGTCGGAAGACGCTTCGAAAAGCTGGGATACACCATTTATGCTACCAGAAGTACCGCAGCTGCTCTGAATGAAGCAGGTGTGAAGGCGAGAAAGGTCAACAAGATCTCTCAGGAATCCCCGACCGTGATGGATTTGATCCTGGGACACAAGATCGACCTTGTCATCGATACCCCTACCCAGGGCCGCGACAAGACCAGAGACGGTTTCCTGATCCGCCGTACCGCTATCGAGACCGGTATCTACTGCATCACCGCAATGGACACCGCCAATGCTCTCGTGACCAGCATGGAGCATATGAACGATTGCAAGGAACTGACACTGGTGGATATTGCACAGCTGTAAAAATATAAAAAATGGAATTGAGCAGGAGGGAATATTTAATAAATTTTCTCTCCTGCTTGATTTATGTCAAAAAGAGAAGAACGTTGACTGCAAAAGTGTAAATCCGAAAATAAAATCCGTAAGTGCGGCATATAATAGGCGTATGGTAAATATTGTATGATCGCAAGCCTGTATCCCGCAGGCGGATTGGAGTCTCATGTTAGAAGAACATTATCCTTTTGTCGCACAGCCCCTGCCCTACGAATATGATGCCCTGCTTCCGGTACTGGATGAGGAGACACTGCATTTTCACCATGATAAGCATTATCAGACCTATGTGGACAAGCTGAATGCAATTCTTGCGGATTATCCTCAGTTACAGCAAATGACCTTGACGGAACTGCTCACTTCGGAGGATAATAAACTTGCATCCTTGCAGGAGGAAGTCCGGGAAAGCATTCACAATAACGGAGGCGGCGTATACAACCATCAGCTGTATTTTGACAGCATGCGAAGCCCTGTGGGGCAGGAACCCTGCGGAACATTGGAAGAGGCACTGATCCGGGATTTCGGATCGGTGAGACAATGGAAAGAGCAGATGTCGCAGAGTGCCATAGGAGTATTCGGTTCCGGATGGGCGTGGCTTGTAAGTGATCAGGACGGTACCCTTATGATCCTGACCACAGCGAACCAGGATGTGCCGGATCTGAGATTATATACACCGATATTGCTGATAGATGTGTGGGAACATGCCTATTATTTACAATACCGGAACCGCAGACCGGATTATGTGCAAGGGTGGCATAAGCTGATCCACTGGAAAAAGGCGGAGAGACGTTATGAACAGGTCCTCTGCAGACTGGAAAGAGGAAATGAAAATGGAGAACAGACCGATCATAAAAAAAGAACAGGTAGAGACCGTCTATGACAGCAGATTCATCAAGGTATTTGATCTGCAATATGAGCCGGGAAAACATTATTTTGATGCCACCAGAAGAAGCGTTGAGAATCTGGCGGCAGTAAAGAATGACGAAGAATTTAAACAGATGCTGCCGGATGCGGTGAGCTGTGTCGTGATCCTGAAAGTTAAGGATCAGGAACCGAGACTCTGCTTAAGCCGTGAATATCGTTACCCGGCGGGACAGTTCCTGCTAAGCGTTCCGGCAGGACTGTTAGATCCGGAGGATGCGAAGGAAGAAAATCCCGTATTCCATGCGGCAATCAGGGAACTTCGTGAGGAGACTGGTATTGCGCTGGAAGAGAGTGACAGCATCCGTCTGGTGAATCCTCTGGTATTCAGCACCCCGGGCATGACGGACGAGAGCAATGCACTGGTGCAGATCACTCTGAACAGGGAAGAAATGCCGAAGGTAAGCCAGGATGGTGCCGTTGGCACGGAATGTTTTGACGGCTTTTTATTGTTGACCAGAGAAGAAGCACAGAAAATCCTAAAAGACGGCGTGGATGATCAGGCGCTTTTCTATCCCTTATATACCTGGGCAGCTCTGATGTGCTTTGTGACGGGAATGTGGGAATAACGGAACCTATCCCCGGAGCGTTATCACCGTGTGGAAGGTCAGAGTAGCATCGTTATAGTACATTTGGATATCCCCGTGGTATTTTTCGCAGATCTTGCGGATGCTTTTCAGCCCGAAGCCGTGAGAACGCTTATCCGCTTTGGTAGTGGCTGGATCTGCCACATCATTTTTAAAAGGGTTTACGCGGCAGGAATTGACCACTGTGATCAGAACAAAAGGTGTATTTTCCCGCTTGCTGCCATTAACTTCGATATAAGCGTCGGGAACTTTCCCGGCAGCTTCCATGGCATTATCCAGCAAATTGCAAAAAAGAGAAGTAAGGTCACTGTCCGGCAGAAAATGCAGTACACCACTGCGGATGTCAACGGTAAAACTGATTCCCTGTTCAGTACACTGCCGCCTGTACCTTGCCATAATGGCGTTCAGAAGTTCGTTGTCGCAGATGCGGGCGGACTCTTTGAAATCCGAAGAGAGAAGCAGTTCGTTAATATAGGCGTTGACTTTGTCCGGGGCATTCTGCTCGTTCAGAGATGCAATGGATTGCAAATGCTTCTTAATATCATGAATGAGAATTGCCTGGTTTTCGCTCTGCGAAAGCAGCATCTTATAATATTCCGTAAAATCTGTTTCCTTCTGCAGTAACAGCTGCACCTCTGTATATTTCCGATTTTTTTCCCGATTGTACTGATTGATTCCAAATACCAACAGATTCATAAGTAACAGGAAAAAGGCACTGAGAGAGATCATCCGGTTCGTCCCGGGGGTCAATGTATACTGATCACCTATTCCCACAAAAGTAAGCAAGATGAATACCGATGTGACGGGAATGATCATCAGCAGCAAAACAGAGTTATCGTAGGGATCCGTTGTTTCCTGCAGACTTTTGAACAAATGTGTAAGCAGATAAATGACTGCAAAAAAGGAGATCTTGCTGCACAGGATAAAAAGAATCGTATTGTGAAGCGAATCCATCTGCATATAAAAATGGGGAGCGGTCCGGGCGATGATACTATATACGATCAGCTCGCACATCCCCATGACAGCAGCGAGCAATGTGGAATGGAAGGCAGCTGCGCGCCATTTGACATCGTATTGTGTGACCAGAAACAGAAAATTAGTAAACAGATACCAAAGCATATTCAGCCATTTGATGTTAAAAAAGGCTACGGCACACAGGCAGGTATACAAAAGACTCAGCACGACAAGCCTGTCGGACAGGGGGCGGTTCGGAGAAAATAGCCGGCTGGCATATTGCAGGAGAATGATGGCTTCCACCAGAAATGCAAAAATAATAGAAAAAATACTTTCCATAACTTACCTCGTACTTTCTAAATAGAGAAGATAAGCTTTCTTAAAGGCGCTGTATTTCCGTTTCGTCAGATAAGCGTCAAACTGACTGTTCGCCAGATGCACCAGCATACGGTCGAAGTCGGTAATGTGCTCATAGTTGACAATAAAACTCCGGTGCGTCTGAAAAAAGCGGTTGGAAGGCAGCAGCTCCAGCCAGTATGGCATGGTATGGATGGCTTCAAAGTCCTGCGTCGTGGTGTGGACGATCACTTTTTTCCCCTGTGCCTCCACCATAATGATAGAAGAGACCGGAAGAACGTGTACGCCCTGCCTGGTCTCAATAGGCACCTTCACCAGTCTGGAATGATACAGATCCAGAGCGTCCTTCAGATTCCGGAACAGACGCTGCCTGTCTATGGGCTTGGACAGATAACGGAATACATGGAACCGCATGGCTTCATCCAGATATTCGGAATAAGAAGTAATAATAAAAATGATAATATCTTTATCTTTCATTTTCAGTTCGTTTCCTACATAGATTCCGTCAAACCCCGGCATCTCGATATCGAGAAAAAGGATATCCTTGTCTCCCGGATCCGCAAGCAGGGACTCCCCGTCTGAAAAGCAGACGATCTCCGGACAGCTCAGGTGCAGATGACTGAAATAGCTTTTCAGATATTTTTGCAGTTTTTCTACGATCAGTAAATCGTCATCGCAAATAAGAATACGCATGTTATACTCTCCATTCATTGATGCCTACGGATTGTTTCGTGCTACGCACTCCCACAATCCTACCCTATATTCGCATATCGTGGGATTATCATCCCGCTTTTATGCTCATATCGGGGCGGGTCCTAAGGTCTTTCACCCACATATGAGCAAGCTCATGTGGGCTTAGACCTTTTGACCCTGGCATCATTATATAATAAGAAAAACCAAAATAGAATGTCGTTTTCACCCATTTTTGCCTTAGTTTTTGCTTTTCGGTTCGGAAGGGATGTCTCGTTTTTTGAAATATGCTATTCTGAAAATGCAAATCAGTATAAATCTTCAACGGATTTGTAACAAATAGTGCAAAATCTTTCGTTATGGTTAATGAAGAGGAAGGTTTCCATCCGCTCAATTGCTTTTCCGATTGCTCAATTGTATAATGATATCATTATCAAGTACAATTAAGGAGCAAAAACATCATGCAGAAAGAGAACCTGCATATCAGCAGATAGGCACAAGATATATCGATGATCCGGACTGGGGATATACATTCCTGAATGTAGAATGAAAGGAGCAGCTATGAAGAAAATTTTTTCAAATTACTACAAAATTATTTTGTCTGTTGTGATCCTGATTGTCCTGGTGGCACTAAAGGAGGATTACAAAACTTCTTTTGATGGAATGAGCGGAGTCCGGACGGTGGTACGTATGCTGCTCTATACGGCATGGGGATTCCTGATAGCGACAGGAACCAGACGGGACAAAGCAAAAGGTGCGGAATATGTTGCTTTTGGCGTTGCCTGTGTGGCAGCGCTCAATCTGTTAATCCCCATCTGGAGCTTCCAGATAGCGTTTTATGCTTTTGTCGCAGGTGTTCCGGGACTCTATTTTATGGTATTTATTCTGACCGGAATATTAGGAGGTTACTTATGGGGACCGAGGGGCATCCTACCTCGGGACTTATAGATGCGTTCTGCGAGGGTTACCGCATTGGGGATGACTTATATATTGCGGGACAGGAAAAATTAGGAGCAATTGACCTGAATACGAAGGAGTTCCGCTATTGCAGGGAGGAAAAATCCTGGGCGGAAGATATTACACAGGGTGTAAAGATAACAACAGCAGAGTAGAATGGCGGAGGTGCTTATGGGTAAAAAATGGATTGTGGGTCTGATGATTTTAGCAGCATTATGGGCAATGACCGGTTGTGGAAAGCAGGAGATGATCCGCTGCGAATACACAAATGAGGCAGCAGGGTTTACCTTAAGCATAGACAGACCGGTAGAATGGACAGCGAAGCTTCAGGAAGGGTGGCCTGCGACCGAGACAGAGGAAGCCAGTCCCGACGAGGGAATCCGGCTTTTTCCGGATGACAGCCAGGAGAGCAGCGTCTATTTTTGCAACAGCTTTTCTCCCTATTATGTAGGGGATGAAAATGATCTGGAGACCATGGAAGTGAATGAGGAACTTACGGCACTTCATGGAATCGAAACAAGCGGTGAAGGGGTAAGCGAATCCTATGTTTTTAAGGGGGATTTCACCGGTCAGGGATTCTATAACATTACCATCTCTATGTCACAAAAGGATTATAAAAAATATAAAAAAATTATCTCACAGATGGTTGCAAGCTGCCAAATCCGTGAATGGGAGCCGGAGAATGCAACGGTATCGGAAAGCATTGAAAATGTAGAAAATACAGAAAATAATGATTTGATGATTCTGGGAACGCTGTTAGACAGAACGATAAGAAAAGAAGATACGGATAACAAATACAAAATCGTAGATGAAGTTGAGATGGATTAGTGATTGCTTTGAAAAATAAATATTGACATATATAGATAGCCGATATATATTATAGACAACGATATATATCGGCTATCTATATAAGGAGGACAAAAAATGGCTGTGGACAAATCACTGATGTCGGGAAGTATGACGATGCTTCTGCTCAGATTACTGGCGGAGAAGGATATGTACGGATACGAGATGATCGATACACTGCGGAAAAAATCCTGTAACGTGTTCGAGTTAAAAGCAGGTACGCTGTATCCGCTGTTGCATGGGCTGGAAGCGAAGGGCCTGCTTACGGTATATGAGCAGGAATATGCATGCAAGACGAGGAAGTATTACAGTATTACGAAAGAAGGCAGAAAATTACTGGAAACAAAAAAAGCGGAGTGGATGGAATATCAGTCTGCAGTGACCAGCGTTCTGGCAATGGGGGTATAAGGATGGAAACATATTTGGAAAAACTGTTGTCACAGATCCGTTGTAAAAAAGCCAGACCCTATATCGCCGAGGAGATAAGAGA
>ENA-OPNW01001105-OPNW01001105.1-human-gut-metagenome-genome-assembly--contig:-NODE-1105-length-14110-cov-2.567698_pt1 | contig 14110 bp, 12 predicted proteins | sample MGYA00241540_ERZ501777 | MGnify/ENA primary metagenome ERZ501777 (study PRJEB25962, sample SAMEA2042615) | human gut metagenome | biome: human gut; feature: human-associated habitat; material: faeces...
AGGCATTCGATACTGTCTTGCGTGGAACCAAGCGCAAGAGGTCGAGGCAAGGCCGTTATCTGCTTGAGCATAGGGAAGAGGTCATTGCGGAACTTACAGCCTCGTTGGCCGACGGCTCTTTCCAACTTGGTGGGTATCATGAGAGGGACATCGAGGAATACGGCAAGAAACGCAGACTCCAGATACTCTCCATGAAAGACCGTATCGCGGTGTTCGCCGTGATGAACGTTGTGGACCATCATCTGCAGAAACGGTACATCCGGACAACCGGGGCGAGTATCAAGGGACGTGGCACACATGATTTGATGAAGTGCATACGCACGGACATACAAAGCGACCCGGAGGGTACGTTGTATGCCTACAAGTTCGACATCAGACGGTTCTATGACAATGTGCGCCAGGACTTCGTCATGTGGTGTTTTCGCAGGGTATTCAAGGACGAAAAACTGTTGACGATACTTGGCGGATTCGTCACCATGCTGCCGGATGGTATCAGCTTCGGGCTGCGAAGTTCGCAAGGGGCGGGCAACCTGCTCCTGTCTGTATTTTTAGACCATTATTTGAAAGACAAGTACGGTGTCCGTCATTACTACCGCTATTGCGATGACGGCCTTGTACTCGGTAAAACGAAAGCGGAACTATGGGTGATTCGTGACATCATCCACGGGCAGATGGAAATGATAGACCTGGAGGTAAAGCCCAATGAAAGGGTGTTCCCCATAGAGGAAGGCATCGACTTCCTCGGATATGTCATCCATCCCGATTACGTCGGACTACGCAAGCGTATCAAGCAGAAGTTCGCCCGTAAGATGCACGAGGTAAAATCGAGAAGAAGACGGCGTGAACTGGTAGCGTCCTTTTATGGGATGGCAAAACATGCCGACTGTAATAAGTTGTTTAATAAATTAACAGGCAAAGAAATGAAATCATTTAAGGATTTGAACGTCGCTTACAAGCCGGAGGACGGCAAGAAGCGATTTCCCGGTACTGTGGTAAGCATCCGGGAACTGGCGAACCTCCCCATTGTGGTAAAGGACTTCGAGACGGGCATCAAGACCGACCAGGGCGAAGACCGTTGCATAGTGGCCATAGAGGTAAATGGAGAGGCAAAGAAGTTTTTTACCAACAGTGAGGAAATGAAGAATATCCTCGCGCAGGTGAGGGAACTGCCGGACGGCTTTCCGTTCGAGACCACCATCAAGACAGAAACATTCGGGAAAGGTAGAACCAAATACGTATTCACATGAAAAGAGTTGAAGGAAGTGCAGGAATAAAACTGCTTGAATGTACAAACCCGGTCAAAGGCAAATGGCGCGTCCGCTGGGATGTGCAGCAGGGAGAGAATGGAAACGCCTCGTACATGGAAGAGGAGTTCGACCATAAACCGGAAGACGAGGAAATACGTTCCACGGTCATGGCATGGTACAATAAACAAACGGACATGGCCATCCTTTCCGGCTTTACCTACAAGAACATGCCGGTATGGCTGTCAAGTGAAAACCAGTTTAACTACAAGTCGGCCTACGACCTTGCCGCACAGACAGGAGGTGGTACGTTACCCGTGACATTCAAGTTCGGGACGGATACGGAACCACACTATCATACGTTTGAAACGTTGGAGGAACTGACGGACTTCTACACGAAAGTCGTAAAGCACATTCAGGATGCGCTGGCCGACGGGTGGAAGAAAAAGGACGCTTTTGACTTGGAGGAATACCGGGTTGAATAACTGAAAGAATCCCGTTCGGGGGAGGGATAGAAAAAGCCCCCGGCCTGTTAATTAGTCGTCTCACTTACTTATTAACACTAAACGCGAACAAGGCGCGACCGGGGGCATATACCCTCGCTCGCCTTGTTCGCGTTTTTGCGCTCTTAAGCGCACAATAAATAAGTGAGACGATGCAAAAGTACAAAAAATAGTTGGGAATGAAGATAATTGAGATACTGAAATTTAACAGGGAGCTATTAAAACGGTTGCAGACAGCCGGGATAAGGCTTGAAGATACAAGATACATAGACCTGTATGTCGAATATAAAGACATGTTGGATAGGGGAGAGAAGGTGTCCTATACCGTAGCCTTGCTTGCGGATAAATACTCCGTGAGTGAACGTAAGGTGTATAGCCTGATAAAGCGTTTCCAAAGCGACTGCAAACCGGTTGCAGTGTGATTTGTTATATTCCTTCTTTGCTCTGTTTGAAAAATCGGAACTTTGCCGGGAGAAAATAAAAACAGAAATGAGAAAGCAGTATTTATCAGCACCGTTGCCCTTCGTGGGGCAGAAGCGGATGTTCGCAAAGGAGTTTATCAAAGTCTTGGAACAATATCCGGACGGAACAACATTTGTAGACTTGTTCGGTGGTTCCGGCCTGTTGTCACATATCACCAAGTGCCGGAAGCCAAACTCAACCGTAGTGTATAATGATTTTGACAACTACCGTAAGAGGCTGGAATCCGTGCCACAGACGAATGCACTGTTGGCAGAACTCCGAAAGATAGTGTCAGGCGTTCCACGCCATAAGCCTATTACAGGAGAGAAAAGAGACAAAGTCTTTGCTTGTATACAAAAATATGAGCAACGTTATGGATATGTGGATTTTATCACTCTCTCATCGTCCATCCTGTTTTCTATGAAGTACAAGTTGAGCATTGAGGATATGCGTAAAGAAACGCTGTATAACAATGTAAGGACAGCGGACTATCAGCCGGCGACGGATTATTTGGATGGATTGACCATCGTGTCTGAAGATTATAAGAAGGTGTTTGATAGATATAAGGATGTGCCGGGTGTCGTATTCCTTGTAGACCCTCCATATTTAAGCACGGAAGTCGGTACATACAATATGTGTTGGAAGTTGTCTGATTACCTTGATGTGTTGACAGTTCTTGCCGGACACAATTTCGTGTATTTTACTTCCAACAAGTCTTCGATACTGGAACTTTGTGAATGGATAGGGAAAAACAAACTGATAGGTAATCCCTTTGAGAGGTGTACTAAAGTCGAGTTCAATGCCCACATGAACTATAATTCCTCATATACGGATATGATGCTGTACAAAAAGGCTGTTTAAGTAGCGTTTGAAAAGCGTTTGAATGATGAATAAATACCATATAATACTTGACAGGATATTGCGTGAAGGCAAGATACAGGCCAACAAGAAAGGTAATATAAAATATCTCCTGAATGAACGCTTGACCCTGTTCCCGGCAGATTTGCTTGAGATATTTGAAAGTCATGGAATAGCCCGAAAGAAACTGAAAAACGAATTGCAGCTATTTATGCAAGGTGAACGGAATGTGGAGCGATACCGAGATGTCGGTATAAATTGGTGGGACTATTGCGGTGCGGTATTGGTAAACAGTTATCCTACATATTTTGAAAAATTGCCTCCGCTGATTTCAAAGATAAACCGGGAAAAGCGGAACAGTAAGAATTATGTGCTTTTCCTCGGTGAAACCAACGCAGAAACGAACCAGGCTCCATGTCTCAGCCTCGTACAGTTCCAGATAGATGACGGTGAACTGGTTGTCTCCGCATATCAGCGAAGCAGTGATGCGAATTTGGGCTTGCCATCAGACATATATCATTTGTATTTGATGTCCCGACAGATTGATTTGCCGTTGAAATCAATAACTCTAAACCTTGGAAATGTCCATGTCTATGAAAATAACATAGAAAGGACGGAAAGGCTACTGGAGGGCGATGAGAATGTCAAATTCGATTTGAATGTATGACATAAAAGAGGCATCTGACGAGAAATCAAATGCCTTTTTTTGTGCCTTAAAATGTTTTTTCAAATCACATTTCGTTTTTTGAGTGGAAAATCGCTTTTCGTTTTTGAAACCGCTCGCTTTTCGTTTTGCCGTGATTACTTCTAACGGTGCATTGGCAGGACGCTATACAGGAACAACAATTGCCACTAATGCAATGGGCAGCGGCCTGTATATTGTTAAGGCCATAAAAGGCAACAAAAGCTACTACGGAAAGGTGATAGTTGAATAAGTTACCGCCATTGTTATACATAATAGTCTTTCTGAACGTCTGCCGTAATCCATCGGCAGACGTTTATTTGTTTTATATAGTTTTTTAACTATGTTTGTTAAAAAAAGTAAATACAAGTTTGCCCGTGCAACATTTATTATGGTTTGTCCGTCTTAAAAGTGAATAAATCAAAAGCGCGGCTACATTAAAAAGGTCAGAAGTGCTGTTTGATGTTAAAATTTTTCAGTAAAAAAGCATAACAGATGATAAAGATATGTGTTGATATAAAGCGGATGATGCTGCTTCCGGCAACGTTGATGACACTGACGGCAGCAGGACAGAACGTCAGCGGACAGGTGGTGGATGCACATGGTAAAGGCATACCATATATAAATGTGGTGGCCTTGTCGCTGCCTGATTCGGCTTATGTTACGGGCGTTATGACCGACAGCAGAAGGCCGCCTGTTGCGCGTTTCGGGCGTGGGATATAAGACCGTTTATGCCGACAGGACAGGCAATGAGGGACGCATCTGTCTACAAGAAGACAAGCAGATGCTTGGCGAGGTGGTGGTCAGGAGCCGCATGCCGAAGACGAGGCTGAAGGGCGATGCCATGGTGACAAACGTGGTGGGGACGGTGCTGGAGACGGCAGGAAGTATGGAAGATCTGCTCGACCGCATACCAAATGTGTCGGCAAACAGCGAGAAAATAGAGGTTTTTGGGCGCGGAGAGCCCGAAATTTATATAAACGGGCGCAAGATGCTCGACAAAGTGGAGCTTGAACGCCTTAGTTCGGACAATATAAAGTCGGTTGAGGTTGTAACAAATCCAGGTGCAAGATATGGCGCAAGTGTCAAGTCGGTTATACGCATAACCACCAAGAAGGCCGTTGGCGAGGGCTTTGGCTTTGACAACAGACTGTCGGGTGAACTTAAAGAGCGAGGCTATGCCTCGGGGCAGGAGCGCATAAACATGAACTGGCGCAGCGGAGGCCTCGACATAGGTGGAACGTTCAACATATCAAGAACTAACACACTTGACCCGAAGCAGCTGGAGCAGATAACATATCTTGACAAGACATGGCGGCAGCCAAGTTCGCTTGACCAGGTATATAAAAAAAGGAATATATATGGACGACTGGCGCTGAGCTATATGTTCAACGAAAATCATTCGCTGGGGGCAAGCCTTAGCTGGTATCGCATGCCGTGGGACAACGCTTCGGGATATATGAAATCGAATGTCGTTAAGGACGATCTGCTCACAGAAAAGCTTTTAAGCTCTTATATCGCGTCAGGACAAGGCACAACGCTGCAGGGAAATTTATATTATGTCGGAAAGATAGGTCAGTTGGGTGTTGACTTTAATGCTGACTGGTATTGGAGCAAGACGGGAAGACACATGACGACAGTTGAGGACTATCAGGAAACAGGACAGGAACCTGTAAACCAGCAGGTCAGCACTTCGTCAGACGGCCGTAACAATCTTGTGGCGTCAAAGCTGGTGCTGACGTCTCCGCTGTTTGGCGGCACCTTGTCTTTTGGCGGAGAGTATTCTTATTCGGTGCGCAAGACTCTTTATGGCGTGTTTCCGGCAGACGTCCTCGAAGACGACAAGAGCCGTATAGAAGAGGGTATGGCGTCGGCCTTTGTTGAATATGTCCGTCATTTTGGGCCGTTTAGCATGCAGGCCGGAGTGAGGTATGAGAATGTGGATTTCGACTATTATGACGACGGGGTGTATGTAGGCGAGCAGAGCCGCGTGTTTAACAATGTCTTTCCTTCGTTGTCGCTTTCGGGCATGTTAGGCGATTTTGGCGTTCAGTTGGGCTATGCGTCAGACATATCCCGGCCGTCTTATAACCAGCTTCGCAGCAACATAACCTACGATAATCGCTACACTTATGAGGGCGGTAATCCGTTTTTGCTGCCGTCGAGGTCAAACAACGTCAATTTGGCGCTTACATATAAGTGGATAATGTTGAATGCAGGATGGTCGCATGTAATTGATCCGATAATAGAGCACAGCGAACCCTACGGAGACGACCCGTCGGTGGTGCTTTTCAGGCAGGTAAACGGTGAGTCGTACGACAAGATGTACGCTTCGCTTAATATAAGTCCGGATTTTGGAATGTGGCATCCGTCGCTCATGCTCGGCGTGCAGAAGCAGTGGTTTGCCATGCAGGTTCACGGGCATAATCCGCTCGACAATCCCGTTGGAACATTCCGTTTCGACAACACATTAGACACCAAAATCTGCCGCATTTCGCTAAACATGCGCTATACGACACGTGGAGGAGCCGAAAATGTGTACATGCGGAAGCCGTCTTTCAGGGCAGATATGTCTTTATATAAGGCATTTATGCAAGACCGGCTTACGGTGCAGCTGCAAGTAAAGGACTTGTTCAAAACCTCACGCCAGTGCTTGACCATGTTTTATGGATCCATGCGCGAGACGCTTTGGGGCGCTCCGGCTCAGCGCAGAGTAAGCCTTACGGTGCGCTATAAGTTTAACGTTGGCAAGAGCAAATATAAGGGCACGGGAGCAGGACAGAGCCAGAAGAGCCGTATGTAGACGGCAAGTGTGTGTTGACTTTACGGCATGCCGCGTATGAAGATTATGATGTTTTTATTGCCCGAATGCATTAATAGGTATCAGTTTTTATACGCGGCATGCCGTTTTTTTGTATATTTGCATAAATCTTAGTATAAGATAATCTGCATTTCGGCATAAAACCTTGACTAATTTTAGGCTTACTGCTTGGATTTATATTATAACCTTGAATTTGATAACAAAACGAAAAACATGGAAATAAGAAGTAAACTGGGCAACGAAAATATCATGCAGCTGAGAAAAACGGCATTTTTTTGCTCGAGAAAGGAGCCGTCTGGACTTCAGGCTGCTGTGGACAGATGGATAGCAACCCTGCAACCGGATAAGGTTTGCGTAATGTGCGGCGACCAGTCGCCAATGGAAAAACATGTGTTTTCATCATTGCTTGAAAGAAAAATTCCGGCAATATTGGTGCTGGCAGAGGCGATGCATGAGCAATGGAGCGAGCCTGTGAGCGCGGCTTTGGGCAGCGGACAACTGCTGATAATAACCCATTGCGGGCCTGAGGTGCATACGGTATGCGCTCGCTCGGCATTCGACCGCAACGCACTGATGATGGCTCTTGCTGACGAAATTGTCGTCGGATATTGCTCAAAAGGCGGCAATCTGGAGCGCGGCTTGGCCGGATACAGCAACGTGAGATACCTTGTAGGCAATCAAGCCAATAGGGCAAAAACTAAGGAACTGTTACCTCAACAGGGTGGTCGTTCGTATGCCGGACGCCGTTTTCCCGATGATTCTCAGCGCGAAAAAAGCAGTTTGCAGGGCGGACGTTCGTATAACGGACGTAGTTTTTCTGCAAATCAGAATGCTTCCAATGGATTCGGTCAAGGTGGCAGGGCAGTGGCAGGACAGGCTGATAATGGCGTAGGACAGTGGAGCCGCAGGCTCGATTTGGGTTACAGCACGATATTTTTCGATTTTAATGAGGCCGGAAAGGATGTTTATATCAAACTTACTCAAAGTACAAAATCGGCAGACGGAAAGTATGAGCGCAACAAAATATTCATGGACCGCAGCGAATTCAGAGCGTTTTATGATACAATAGGCTATGTGACAAGGGCTGTGGAGCGTGATGAAAAATTAGACAGAAACATCGTGGTAAGGTCGGCAAGCGGCGACATAAGTCTGAATATGGTCATGTCAGAAGGCATGAAAATGTGTATGATGACTCAGGAAAAAGAGCTGCTGACAATGGGACACAGGCGTCAGACGATAGGATTTTGCGTCACGGAGTTGTCGGCTTTTTTTGACGTAGTGATTGATGCAGCCCGCCATTGGCGCATAATAAGCTGATAAAGAGGCAAAAAAATGCCTGATGTAGGCGATAGCCGGGTGTTGGTAATACTCGTCAGAATTTTCCAAGGTTCAGGCATGTAGCATCCAAAAAGTTTGTAAACATGAGTGTTTATGGCGATACATCTGTGATATACGGCCTGATTTGGGTTTAATTAAATAAATTTATTTTGTTCAGCCCGCCGTTTGCATTATATTTGCATAAGGGAAAATATACTAAAAATGAAATTATAATGGCGCTTTTGTGACTATATGTCAGACATCTTGTCTTGTATATTAGACTCGCATGGCGCTTTAAACGTAAAAAACAGAAATTTATGGCAGCAGGAAAATGGATAGGCGGCATATTGGGCTTTATGTCCGGCGGTGCGCTCGGAGCTTTGGCCGGAGTGGCACTGGGAGCCTTGTTTGATTATGGAATTAATGCGGTAAACAAAGACGGAGAGCCCAAAAACGGATACGAAAGTACTTCTTCTGGCCGTCAAGGCTTCGGCAGCGCGACGCGCGAACAGCAATATTATGAGGGGCAGCGCAACAGTTTTTTGTTCTCTCTGCTTGTTCTGGCGTCGTATATTATTAAGGCAGACGGCAAGGTGATGCACAGCGAGATGGAGTTTGTGCGGAAGTTCTTGCGTGCAAACTTCGGTGAAGTGGCTGTGGAGCAGGGCAACAGCATACTTTTGCGCCTATTTGACGAGCAGAAGAGGCTGAATGCCACAAATCCTTATGCTTTCAGGGATGTTATACGTCAGAGCTGTGAGCAGATAGCTATGAATCTCGACTATGGTCAGCGTCTGCAGCTGCTAAACTTCCTCGTAATGATAGCAAGGGCAGACGGTTCTATGCCAAATGAGGAAATTTCGGCTTTGAGAGAGTGCGTTCGCTATATGCGCATGGATATGGAAGATCTTGACTCAATGTTGAATCTGCAAAAAGACACACTGGAAGATGCTTACGCTGTGTTGGGCGTATCGCCTGATGCGACAGACGATGAAGTGCGCAAGGCATATCGTAATCTTGCCTTGAAGCATCACCCTGACCGTGTGGCTGCGCTTGGCGAGGATATCAGGCGTGCGGCTGAGAAGAAATTCCAGGAAATCAATGAGGCAAAAGAAAAGATATTTAAGGCAAGGGGTATGTAGAAGTTTTAGCCCGTTAAATATTCTCATGTTTACACAGAACGGCTAATATGCACAACTTTTATTTGTGCAGTTTAGATATATAATAAAGAGCGGACAAATACCATTAAAAAATGAATCAGGTGTTTGTCCGCTCTCTTTTTATGATTAAAAATCAGATTTTTTTGGGGGTAATGTTTTATTCTTGATAAATCTTTGCCCAAAAAACTAATGCAGTTTGGCGTTAAAGTTCGCTGAAATCAGGTATTTCTTTCAGAAAACAATAGCTGTTATTTGCGTAGTCCATTCGGCAGCAATAGTGTTGCAGGCCGTTGCTTACTACGAGATAATCCACTTTCAGCAGCATGTTATAGACCGAAATCTGGTTGAACACCTTCTGTGTGATGGCTATTGTTGGAGCTTTATACTCCATAATCATGCGCGGACGCGCCTGTGAGTCGTATAGAACGCTGTCGCAGCGCAGTTTTTTCTGACCGCATGCCAGTTCTGTCTCGTTGGCAATGAGTGATGCCGGATAACCTTTGTGCTCTGTCAGGAAATGAATAAAATGCTGGCGCACCCATTCTTCCGGTGTAAGACTTACAAACTTGCGTCTCAGCGTGTCAAGAATCAGCGTCTTGCCGTTCTGCTGTTTTATTTTTATTTCGTATTGAGGTAGGTTTAATCGATACATTTTATTAAATTTGCATTCTGAATGGCTTTAAGTTGCCATGTATTAGGGCGTATGAGTTTATAGCCGCAGACAGATAGTTTATGTCTTCAGGCCGCTGACTCAGTAATTTTTGCAAAGTTAGCCATTATTATTTTAAATGGTGAACGTCAGCGTCCTTTTTTGGCAGCAATGGCTTTCAGATAAAGCATAAAGATATGGCAGAGAAAAAGATCGTTACTTTTGAGAGCATAATGCGCGACTTGCGTGCAGGTAATTATGCGCCCGTATATATTCTTATGGGCGAGGAGTCTTATTATATTGATAAGATAACGGATTTTATCTCGACGAATGCTCTTACTCCTGAAGAACGCGACTTCAACCAGTCTGTTGTCTTTGGCTCTGACGTTTCTTCAAGTCAGATTGTAGACATGGCAAGGCGTTTCCCGATGATGGCCGAGCGGCAGGTTGTGATAGTGAAAGAGGCTCAGAATATAAAAAACTGGGAACAACTGGAAAAGTATGTTGAAAAACCTGTGAAATCAACAGTTTTGGTTTTGTGTCATAAAAACGGCAGTATTGACGGCCGAAAGAAAATATTGGCCAAGGCTGCCGCCACGGGTGTGGTGTTTGAGAGCAAGAAGAAGCGTGATTATGAATTGCCGGCTTTCATAGAGAGTTATCTTAAAAATTATGGACGCGCTGCAATAGACCATAAGTCATCCCAGATGATAGCCGACCATATCGGGGCAGATCTTAGCAGGTTGACGAGTGAACTGGACAAGCTGATTCTTTCTTTGCCAGAGAATGACCGACGTGTTACTCCTGAGGTTGTAGAGGAGAGGATAGGAGTGAGCAAGGATTTTAATGCTTACGAATTACGCAGCGCGATAGTTAACCGTGATGTGTTGAAGGCGACACGGATTTTGTATTATTTTAATGACAACCCGAAGACCGGAAATGCATACATGCTTATACCGATGTTGTTCTCTTATTTTCAAAATTTACTTATAGCATTTTATGCTCCTCAACCTAAAACTGACGAGAGTGTTGCACGCTGGTTGGACCTCAGGGCAGGGTGGGCTGCAAAGGACTACATCACGGGTATGAGAAATTATACTGGTGTGAAAGTGATGCAGATAATTTCTAAAATTAGAGAGACAGATGCCAAAAGTAAGGGTTTAGACAACCCAAATACCCCTGTTGGGGAGCTGTTAAGAGAGCTAATTTTCTTCATTTTACACTAAAAATAGCCCCATTTTGGGGCTATTTTTTTCTCTTTCGCATTTTTTTCTGAACAAAAAAAATAGGGTTAAAGTCGTAAAAATCAGAGCCTTTTATGATTTTTGACGCTCTCAGAATCGTGTATTTTTGAGCTTTCTTTACCTCGTTTCGAAATACTTAATTTTTCTGTTTTTCGACCGAAAAACAGACGTTAAAATTTAGCGTTTGCATTTATTATGATTTACAATACCGAAATTTAGCTATCTGAATGTTTATATTTGTTTATATAAAACATAAATGTAAAGCGTAAATTTATATTTAAATATAAATATATTGACAATTGAATTTATATTTTAATATTTAAATCTTTAAATTTGCAAATTACAAGTTATATTTATGCATTTTCGGATTTATTGTTTAAATGCCTGATTATCAGCCTAAATACGGTATTTTATGAACTAAATTTATGCAATTTTACTTATTTTCGCCTTAAAATACTGCATAAAGCCAGATTTACGCTTTTTATCAGCGCAAATAACGCTCACCTAATGAATTAGTTAGCAAAATCCTTTAAATAAAGGCTTATCGGGTGTTTTAATAGTCTAAATTTATATTTGTATTTTTAAATACCAAATTATAAGATTTAGATATTTACATTTACAAATATAAATTTATAAATTTAATATTTAAATTTTAAAATAACATTTAGGTTTGTTGCGTATGTCAAAAAAATGATTTACCTTTGTAAAGTCTAAGAAAAATAGCAAAAAAACAACATCAAGGTAAGAAAATGGAAGAAATGAAAGACCGAATCAGGCAGATAATGGAGTCTCAACATATGAGTCAACAGACCTTCGCTAACTTCATCGGAATGTCTGCTGCATCATTAAGCAGCATTTTTAACAACCGTACAAAACCGACGCTCAACACCGTTGAAGCGATTAAGAGCAAAATGCCTCGCCTGAGTACTGACTGGCTCATGTTCGGAAGAGGCTCGATGTTTATTGACGACACTCCGACTACCGACCCATCTCCTGCTGAGGATACAGATATGGGCAGTGAGCATGTTACTGACTTTGGAGGCGGCGTGCCGGATCTTTTCGGAGGCAACCAGACCGGAGCATCTGTTCAACAGTCTGTGCACAGACATGTTGAGAGCGTTATTCGGCCTGAAGTGAAATATGTTGAGCGTCCGCAAAGACAGATTACAGAGATAAGGGTTTATTTTGACGACCTTACCTATGAGACTTTCGTCCCAAAGAAATAGAATTGCCGTGTAAAAACCGACAATATGTTGATTTAGCTTTGCTGGTATGTCCTTTTTTGTAGGCTTATGGCATGTACATACGTTTTTTGAGGCATTTATTGGCTCTGTCATGTGTCAGTTTTTCATTGTTGAGCGTTTTTCTTGACGTTAAATAGCCTTTTATGGCATCATATATGCCGTTTAACATATATTTAACAGCCTGTGACTTTCGTTTTTTTGGAAAGCGCAGGCTTATTTTGTACCTTTGTATTCTGTAAGTAAGGAGATAAAGTCTTTCTTGCGCCTGGTTTAATAAGATAAATTCGTTTCTTATGAAAAAATATGTTTCAGACCTCAAGGTCGTTTCTGTAGAACATATAAACGACAAATATGTTCTGATAAAGCTTACTCAGGACGAACGACTTCCGGAAATGCTCCCGGGACAGTTTGTTGAGATAAGAGTAGACGGATCGCCTTCTACATTCCTTAGGCGTCCCATTTCAATTAATTTCGTTGATTATGACACAAATCAGCTGTGGCTTCTCGTTGCTGCTATAGGCGACGGAACACGCCGTATGGCTCAATTAAAGGCCGGAGACGTGCTTAACTGCATGTTCCCTTTGGGTAACTGCTTTACAATGCCTGAAGATGCCTCAGAGAAGATTTTGCTTGTTGGAGGCGGCGTAGGTGTGGCTCCGCTGCTGTATTTCGGCAAGAAACTCTGCGATGCCGGTATAACCCCTGTATTTCTTCTCGGGGCACGTTCCGGAAAAGATTTGCTTCTGCTGGATGAGTTTAAAAAGTACGGGCGCGTATGCGTAACGACAGAAGACGGCTCAATGGGCGAGAAAGGCTTTGTTACAAACCATTCTGTGCTCAATGAGGTGGCTTTCGGCCGTATCGCCACTTGCGGTCCGAAGCCAATGATGGCTGCCGTGGCAAGATATGCCAAGGCAAAAGGCATAGAATGTGAGGTGTCTTTGGAAAATAAGATGGCCTGCGGACTGGGAGCATGTCTCTGCTGCGTTGAAAAGACCACAGAAGGCAACGTGTGTGTATGTAAGGAAGGACCGGTTGTAAACATAAAGAAATTGTTATGGCAGATTTAAGCGTAAATATCAACAAATTGCAGTTGAAGAACCCTGTAATGACGGCTTCGGGAACATTTGGCTATGGCCCCGAATTTGCTGATTTCATACCGTTGGAAGGTCTTGGCGGTATTATTGTGAAAGGAACCACTCTAAAACCGCGTGAGGGCAATGATTATCCCCGTATGGTAGAGACGGCTTCGGGTATGCTCAACTGCGTGGGACTGCAGAACAAGGGCGTAGACTATTTCTGTGAGCATATATATCCTGAGATAAAGGACATTGATACAAATATGATTGTAAACGTCAGCGGCTCGTCTCCTGAAGATTATGCTGAATGTGCCGCCCGTATCAACGGGCTGGACAACATTCCGGCCATAGAGCTGAATATTTCATGTCCAAACGTAAGGCAGGGAGGCATGGCCTTCGGCGTAACGTGTGCCGGTGCGGCAAGCGTAGTAAAGGCTGTGCGTGCCAGATACGACAAGACAATGATAGTAAAGCTCTCTCCCAATGTTACCGACATAGCCGAGATAGCGCGTGCCGTTGAGGCTGAGGGTGCCGACAGCGTATCGCTTATCAACACTCTTATGGGCATGGCTATTGATATAGAGAAGCGCAAGCCTTTGCTTAGCATCAATACGGGCGGACTTAGCGGTCCTGCCGTGAAGCCTGTTGCCCTGCGTATGGTATGGCAGGTGGCCAAGGCTGTGAAAATCCCTGTTGTCGGTCTTGGAGGTATATGTAATGCTCATGATGCCATCGAATTCCTTATGGCCGGTGCTACGGCAATAGAGATTGGTACAGCCAACTTTATCGATCCTCAGGTTACGATAAAAGTACGCGACGGCATTAATGAATGGCTTGACAGCCACGG
>ENA-OPNW01001112-OPNW01001112.1-human-gut-metagenome-genome-assembly--contig:-NODE-1112-length-14072-cov-6.528144_pt1 | contig 14072 bp, 16 predicted proteins | sample MGYA00241540_ERZ501777 | MGnify/ENA primary metagenome ERZ501777 (study PRJEB25962, sample SAMEA2042615) | human gut metagenome | biome: human gut; feature: human-associated habitat; material: faeces...
GCGACGAGGATCTTGAATATTGTTCAGTATAATGGAGATGTTCATATCGTTTTTTAGTGGAAAGGTAATGCTTTTCTATGGAATAACACTGATTATGAAAGAGAAAAGTAATGCGTCGGCCCTGCTCTCGGCCGTGATTCGCTCGTCCCTCGGCCGTGATTCGCTCGTCTCTCGTCCGTGGTTCGCCAACAGGCATAGGGGATGGATTGGCGAATTGCTTTATCATCGATTCAACCATTAATTTGAAGATGTATTGCTACTCTATAAAAGGGAAACCATATAGTCTTTATGGTGTCGAGCAAAGCGGAATGAAAGCACGCCGTGTTCTTCTCCAAAATCGTAGTATTGAAATTTATTCATGGCTATGAATAAATTGTTTTGGATCAGAAGCTTGTTCTTTTCCAATAAAGAGAAATCGCCCATGGCTTTGAGCTGTTTTAGCACGAAACCATGGGCGAATCCGTTAGAGTATTGTCGGGGCCTTCTTACTGAAGAGGGCGCTTTTATTGATAATCTTCTGGCTTTAGCGTGATGGAAATGAGAAAGTTACCATCCTTGTCATAATAATAGTATTTGAAACTGTAGTTGAAGTCCATGCAGCGGCGAACATATTCGGCGTTTTTTGCTTGGTTTTTAATTTCTTGAAGCAATATGGGACGTAGGTTATCTGCGGCAGACTGCAAGGATTCTGGAGTAGTTTTCGTTTTGTCTGCATTGAGCAGTTGGTATGTGTAGATAAGGCAGTCTTCATCATTTGCCACGTTCAATGACACGGATTTCACACCATTTGAGATAATGGGATTTTTCTTCAAATTCTCGTTGGTCGCTTTGCAATACGCTTGCAGTTCTTCGTGCAGGCTTTCATAGTTAGAAGCGCTGCGTTGGTGTCTTTTCCATGTGATGGAGCGCCATATCTGTGGCAGGTTTGATTTGTTCCCCACTTTGTAACAGCCAATGACCAGAAGCGTACACTCATTTTCGTTAAACGCGTAGGCGGCACCATTGTAGTGTATTCCGTCTATCGTATTGGAGAAATCAACAGACATGGTGTTTTTTCCCATGAAGGCTGCGGGATGTATTTCTCCGAAGGTGGCATTATGAAACAGCGGGTTGTTTTGAATGGACATTTGCATCTCGAGCGCGGCTTTGGGATTCTGAATCTGCTCGATACCTACAATGATGCCCATGTTGTAGAGAATGGGTCCATCGTTAAAGAAATTGAGCAGTTCCATTTTCGTTCCAGGCATGTCTTGCTTTTGAACGTGCCATCCTGGTGGAACGGTTACAGACAGGTAGCTGTTTTCGACTTTGTTCTGGGCTAACGATAAGTAGGGGAGAATACTCGTTAACAGTAGAATAAGATATTTTTTCATGTTATAAGTTTTATGAGATTGTTAGGTAATTATAGGTGCTCTGTGAAAAAAATCCTTTGTTCTTTTCTGGATCAATGCGTTCTGTTTTTTTGCAATGTGCAGGTGGTGCAAACAAAAAATATGTTACTATAGAACAAAACCTCCTGCATCTTAAGCAATGTTGCTTGGTATGCAGGAGGCTTTGTCTTATGAAAATTAGAAAGGAAAATTATTCCCAACCCAAAGCGCTGGCACCAAGTACAGCAGCTTCGCTGCCGTTGAGTGCCGAAATCAGCAATTTGGTTTTGTTCTTATACATAAACAGGACGTTCTCTTCATAGGCTTTGCGGAGCGGTTTCATGAGATATTCGCCAGCTTTGGTCAGTCCGCCGAAGAAAACAAAAGCCTCCGGTGTGTTGAAGGTGGCGAAGTCGGCACATGAGCGTCCGAGGATAGTTCCCGTGTAGTTAAAGATATCTAAGGCAATCTTGTCACCCTTTTCAGCTGCCAGGAAAACGTCATACGACGTGATGTCTTCTGGATTCATGTTGCGCAATTCGCTTGCGGCATCGCTCTTGGAGAGAAATTCGCGTGCAGTGCGTGCCACGCCAGTTGCTGAACAATAAGTTTCTAAGCAACCCTTTCGGCCGCAACCGCATTGGCGTCCGTTACCTGTATGATCGATGATGACGTGGCCCAATTCACCAGCGTAGCCATCGCTGCCGTAAACAACCTTTCCGTCAACCACGATGCCAGAACCGACACCTGTGCCCAAAGTGATCATAATGAAATTCTTCATGCCGCGTGCCACGCCGTAGGTCATTTCGCCCATAGCGGCAGCGTTGGCGTCGTTTGTAACGCGAACAGGAATGCCGAGTGCGTCTTCGAATCCCTGTGCCAAGGGCACGTTTCCTTTCCATACGAGGTTGGCAGAACCTTCGATACATCCAGTATAGAAATTTGCGTTAGGAGCACCGATGCCCATACCGCGTATTTGGTCAATGCCGCCTACCACGTCAAGAGCAGGGCCGAGGGCTTCTACTGCTGCGGCCACATAATCCTTGAAATCTGGGTATGCTTGGCTTTTGATGGCTGTTTGTGCTTTGATGTTTCCTCTTTGGTCTACGATACCGAAGATGGAATTCGTGCCGCCCATGTCAAGTCCGATGACATAGGGCTTTTCGATATTATTTTCCATGGTGGAAGTTATTTATGGTTTGTATGTATATGTTGTTTCCTTTGTGTAGACTTAGTTGTGGCCCTTTACTTATCTGAAAATCAAGATACCCAAACTGATGAGTACAGAGCTGACAGATAGCCAAGTGGAGATGGATCGTACGCTGTTGTCGTTGTTGGTTGATTGGCCCACGCGCACGTTGTTGGGCGAAACGTAGATAATGTCGTTCTGCTGCAAACTATAAACGGGCGAGTTGAATAAGTCTTTTGAACGGAGGTCTACGAAATAAGCCTTGCTTTCGCCGTTTTCTTCACGGATGACTTTCACGTTGTCGCGACGTCCTTGGATGGTGAGGTCGCCTGCCTGTCCGAGTGCGTCAAGCAAGTTGAGGCGGTCGCGGACAATGTTTACACGTCCTGGGCGCGTCACTTCGCCAAGAACCGTTACATACTGATCGTAGGCATTGATAGTGACAACGGCATCGCGAAGTTGTTCAGCGCGCAGCATTGATTGTATTTTTGATGCCGCTTCGCCGCGTGAAAGGCCGCTGATCTTGATACGGCCAAGATTCGGCATGTCAACACATCCGTTTTCGTCAATGGTGTATAGCGTAATTTGGTTCGAGGCACTGACAGTAGCTCCAGCTTGAATAGTTGTGATTGGCAGGTTAAATTGCATGGCGATGGCAGGCGTTGAACTGCTCGTCACGATGATGGAAACTTTGTCTCCGGCAAGAAGTTTGAGCGATTGCGAGACTTGTGTTGTTAACGTCTGTCCTTCTGAAACGTCCTGAAGGTAAAGCACTTTTTCTCCAGTTTTGCAAGATGAGAACAGGAGAAGAGTCGTGAGCATGAATAAAGCGAATCTTTTCATTGTGATTTAATTTCTCTGATAAATAGCTCTTTGATTTTCTGTTTTTGGGGTGCGGCTCTTTGAATACGCTTTTTGTGTTGCAACCTCTATGCTATATAATAAAGGTATGTCTTTTCCTGCAAAAAACGTTTTCAGACGGTGATGGTTTGGGTGTTTTCCAAGCCATATTTTCGTCGCAAAGAGTGCCGTGCCTGAGATTTCTGTGTTAGGAAAACCTCGGTGGACACACTTCATTTTGCAAATGTAATATTTTAATTTGGTATTGCCTTTATTTTTTTAAATCTATTTTTCAAAATATTGCAATGCCGCGGTAGGGGTGGCTTATTTATGGGGGTGCAAAGTACGTTGCCTTTCATTTGAAGACATGGTAATTGGGAGATTTTTTGAACGAATGAATCTTGCGCTAAGTAGGTGTTCAGAATTAGTTTATATTGAATTGTCGTATTATTTTGTTCCTACAGCTGTCTTGAAGAAGGAGCGTAGCGGGCTACGTGACTGATGAAAGACTGTTGTAGGGGCAAAAGAATGCGGCAAGGCAATATTAAACTGGCTTTCCCCTACATGGATAGTAAAAACTAATTTTGAACACCTACTTATGATAAGGCTTTTCTATGTGTGCTTTCCTGTCCTGTGTGATGGGATAGGCGTGAAATACGTATAAAAACCTGTATGGAATGGTGTAATTTAAGATTTCTTCTCACGTTTTTTACTTGATACGTGTTGCTTATATCTATGAAAGTTAGTAACTTTGCAAGCAAAATTCTGTCGCCAGATGTAACTTCGTTGAAGCGGGGGCAGAACCGATACCAATAAATGTAGGCCGACGGCTTGTAAAAGAGCCGGGGCTGCCTCAAATAATGACAGATATACTTCAATGAAGAATAGCATTCTCTTATTCTCCGTCGTAGCTACCTTGGCGTTCTCTTCTTGTGGAAATTATGTAAATTTGCAAAAGTCCACTGATTACGACCAGAAATATGAAGCTGCCAAGCAATACTACGCAGAGGGACAATATAATCGCGCGTCCATTTTCCTTCAAGACATGGTGGCCATGTTGAAAGGTACAGATAAAGGTGAGGAATCTTTGTTCCTTTTGGGCATGTGCAGTTATAAGGCCCACAATTACGAGGCTGCCAACGCATATTTCAAACGCTATTATCAGAGCTATCCAAAGGGTGTTTATACAGAAAAAGCTCGCTTTTACTCAGCCATGGCGCTCTATATGAATACAACGGATGTGCGTTTGGATCAGACCGATACCTACGAGGCCGTGACGGAATTCCAAAACTTTTTGGAACTTTATCCTGGAGGAGAATATAGTGCAAAGGCGCAGAAACTGATTTTTGAATTGCAAGATAAATTGGTTGAGAAGGAATATCTCTCGGCCAAACTTTATTACGACCTTGGCAGCTATTTCGGTAATTGCGCGTATGGCGGCTCTAACTATCGCGCCTGTATCGTGACGGCTGAAAATGCTATCCGGGATTATCCATATACGTCTCATCGTGAAGAATTTGCCATCTTGATTCTTCGTGCCAAATTTGAATTGGCAGCGCAGAGCGTCGAATCGAAGAAAGAGGAGCGTTATCATGATGCCATTGACGAGTATTATGGATTTACCAATGAATATCCCGAGTCGCGCTATATGAAAGAGGCTTCCGCACTCTTCAAAAAAGCAAAAAAATATGCCCAGGCTGACGACAGCGCCGCGGAAGAACAGGACGCTGGGGAGACTGCAACTGAAACCAAGAAATAAGAAATAAAAAATTACTATATTAAAATGGATTACAAGAGAAGCAAGGCACCTACTAACACGGTAACTCACAACTTGATGGATTTCTGTGAGGGTACGAACAACATTTATGAGAGTGTGGTTATTATGTCAAAGCGCGCTAACCAGATCTCTGTTAAAATGAAGGAAGACCTCTCCAAAAAGTTGAAAGAATTTGCTTCAAGCAATGACAATTTGGAGGAGACTTTTGAAAACCGTGAGCAGATTGAAATCTCTCGCTATTATGAAAAGCTGCCGAAGCCAACGTTGATTGCTGCAGACGAATTCCTTCATGACAAAATTTATTACCGTAATCCTTCTAAGGATAAGGAAAATCTTGATTCAGAAATATGATACAACGCATTCAAAGCGTCTATTTGTTAATGGCCGGACTTGTTCTGGCCTTTAGCTTTTGTACGCCTCAAATCATTTTCTTTGGTGCTGATGGTGTGGTAGCAACCATGTATGCCGTTGGCATTGAGAGTATTTCCTCTTCACTCGGACCTGTCGGTGCAAATATTTCAACCCCTTGGGGAGTGGCTTGCCTCATGGGTGTTGCCTGTTTGATGTCGTTGGGAAGCATCTTCCTTTTCAAAAACCGTTCTCGCCAAATTAAGGTGGTCAACTGGCTTTTGGTGGTTGTGCTCTTCATCTACATTGCTGAACTGGCTTATGCTTTTGCCTTCAACGCGCACCACGAAACTTCAATGCGTGGCGCTTGGGGCATTGTGCTGCCTTTTGCGGCCTACGTTTTCGTATGGTTGGCCCGTCGTGGCATCCGCAAAGACGAAGCACTTGTCAGAGCTGCCGACCGCATCCGTTGATTGGTTGGCGTTGGCAGCGCTTTTGCCACTTCTTTTGCTGCTTGCAGCCTCGTATGCAATGCCTGTTCCTGCTTTTTTTCAATGGATTGCAAGGAGGATGGTTTTTTTATAGGGGCTTAGATTAGAAGTGGTGTGGGATAGTTGTAATCACCCTAAAAACCTTTTACCACGATGTCTCTTAACAAAGTCATGCTCATTGGTAACGTAGGGAAGGAACCCGACGTTCGCTACATTGATAATGGTGTTTGCACGGCAACACTTTCTTTGGCCACCAATACGCCAGGTTACACTTTGCCTAATGGCACGCAGGTGCCTGAAAGAGCAGAATGGCACCGCATACTGCTGTGGAGACGTTTGGCAGAAGTGGTGGAGCGTTATGTTCACAAGGGTGACAAACTCTACGTGGAAGGTCAGCTCAGAACCCGTAACTATGTCGACAAGCAAGGTCGCACTTGTTATGTGACGGAGATTTGGGCGGATAACATCGAAATCCTGACTCCTCGTCCTGTTGCATCTAATAATGGTGCGCCAGCACCGCAGAATGGTCAGGTATAAACATTTTATGCAACTTTCGTTATCCTTTTTGTAAGGCAAAATGGCAGGTTGTTTTCCTGCTTGAGTTGCATCAACGCAGATTTTATTCTGAATACCAAACCCAAATATGGATATTCCCCTATTGACATTTTTTTCAAACAACACATTTCTTATATCATTCGGCTTCTGTGCCGCTCTTTCTTTTGTCCTGGCCGTATTGATAAACCTTGTCAGGATAGCTTATTCATCTTGTATTCTCTCGGAGGCTACCTTTGAAAAGGTGAAACAGTTGAAGCCGTCGGTTCGCAACCATTTGCTTTGGCTGTTGAATCGTCCTTTGGCCACCCATTTTTCTTTAAACTTTTTCCAGACCCTCTTTCTGATTCTCACATTTCTTTTTGCCGTTTTAGCGTCAAGCAATATGGGTATGGAAATTTGGATTGTTTGCTCAATTATAGGGGCTGTGGGGCTCCTGTTGATTCTTGTGTGCATGCTGACGACTTCATTTGCACTGTCTCATTCCGTTGCCGTTTTGAAGTCAACCACCCGCCTGACGGGAATGCTTGTTCGCATTGCCACGTTCGTTTTCCGCTTGAAAAAAGAGGAGACCGTTGACGATGATGGCGACACTTTTAGTGTGGAAGGCTTGGAGCAAGCGCTTGAAATGCAGAAGACGGAGGGCGAAAAGGCAATTCTCGACAGCGTCTTGCATTTCGGGGAAGAGACCGTGGCCGAAATCATGATTCCCCGCGTCGATGTCATTGACCTCAGCTACGAGTCCAGTCTTGACGACGTGATGAAATGCGTCATAGAAAATAACTATTCACGTATTCCTGTTTGCGACAGAACGCAAGATAAGATCAAGGGCATCCTTTATGTCAAAGACCTTTTGCCTTATGCTTCCAGTGGTAAGGATTTTGAATGGCAGAAGCTGATTCGCCCTGCTTTCTTCGTGCCGGAGAGCAAGATGATAGATGACTTGCTTCGCGAATTTCAAAAGAGCAAGGTGCACATTGCTGTTGTCGTTGATGAATACGGCGTTCCCTCTGGCATTGTGACAATGGAAGACATCTTGGAAGAGATTGTCGGCGAAATCAATGACGAGTATGATGAGGAGGAAAAGCAGTTTGTTAAGCTCGACGACAACCACTATATTTTTGAAGGGAAAACCCCGTTGGATGAGTTTTTCGAGATAACAGGCATCTCAGAAGAAACCTTCAAGGATGATGTCGGTGAAGCTGAAACCTTAGCCGGTTTCGTGCTTGAACTTCTTGATGAAATGCCGACGAAACATCAGAAGGCTTCGTGTCGCAATTTGACGTTTGAAGTGTTGGCTCTCGACAAACAGCGCATCAGCAAAATCAAATTGACTATTGCAGATGCTGAAAACAAAGAAAATAAGCCCGACTGATGCCGCAGATAAAAGACAATGGCGCAGATGTAGTCTCGCGGTATTGTCCCATTAAACTGTATTTTTGGGACATTACAGAATCGGCAGAACAACTGTTGGGAATGTTGCCTTCATCGTATGCCTATCATGAAGCAGTTATTGCGCGTTTCCGTTCAGAAGCACGCCGCAAGGAATGGCTGGCTGTTCGCGTTTTGCTGCATAGAGTGGCAGATATATCGGAGCCAATAGCGTATAAAGAATCGGGAGGTCCTTGTTTTGTACATACGCCGTTGTCTGTCAGCATTTCCCATACATCCCATTTCGCCTGTTTGGCTTTGGGGAATGCGGCTTTTGGCGTTGACATAGAGCAATATGGGGCAAAGGCGTTGGCATTGACCGACAAGTTCCTTAAGCCTCAGGAAAAAGGACTCGTGTCCCAAACAAGTATTGCGCCAGAACAATTTGCTGTGTTGGCTTGGAGCGCCAAAGAGGCTGTCTATAAAGCCGCTGACGACGTGTCGTTGGGCTTGTTTCAGGATATCACAATCGAATATGTGGATGAACCTAAAGCTCTTCTCTCTGTTCGCGTTCAACATCAATCAGATTGTGGCGTTGGCGAGGTATGGAAAGTGTCCTATGTTTTCATGCCGCATTTCGTTCTGACGTTGTGTTTTAAGGATGGTGAAAGAATTGTTAGAGAATCCCTGTAGTTAGGTCACTTGGATATCCCAGATTATTGTTTTACTATTACATAAGACGTATGGTGTCTTGCTCCTGGTCATCATAAGAATTAATACCAAACATCCCTTAGATAGATTATTATGAGGAAATTTACAAAATTCAGATTAGCCGTTGTCATGGCGCTGGCTTTGTTCTTTACTGTTACGAACGAAGTGATGGCTGTTCCAGCAAATCCGGCGCTTTATCGTTATGTGCAGCCAGACGGTACGGTCGTGACGCTGCAGATGCGTGGAGATGAGTTCTTGCATTATGTAACCACTGTTGATGGCTACACGCTGAAGAAAAACGCTCATGGCTATTATGTATATGCATCGCGCACAAAATCTGGTGCCTTGGGCTTTTCTTCCGTAGTTGCTCACGATGAAGACCAGCGTGGCAGTGAGGAAAAAGCTTTTTTGGCACAGACGCCCAAGTGCTTGACGGATAGTCATGAAGTGAGAAACGCGGGGATCTATGCGTTGCAACGTAAGATGATATTCGATTGCCCCTTGGTTTCTTTGGCTGCTAATCAGTACGACTACACTAAATTCCGTGGCCTTGTCATCTTGGTTGAGTTTAACGACAGGACGTTTTCTCGCCCAGATGCCAAGGATGTATTCTCTGAGATGCTGAACAAGAAAGACTTTACCGGCATTAAGAATCTTGATGGTGGTTTCGTTAAATATACGGGAAGTGTGAGAGACTATTTTGAGGACAATTCCTTTGGTAAGTTCATTCCTCAGTTTGATGTTGTCGGTCCGGTCAAGGTTAATGTCAGCTGCACTTACCCTGAAGGATTGAAGAATGCGCGTTCCTTTAGTCAGATGGTGATGAAAGCGGCAGACCCCATCGTGGATTTTTCGAAATATGACTGCGATGGCGACGGTACGGTGGAAATGGTCTATTTCATTTGCGCTGGCTACGGTTCGCACTACGTAGGCAATAATTCTGGATTTATTTGGCCTCATGCCTGGACCCTCTTGGGCGACAGACATGACGGCGTTCGTTTAGACCGTTATGCTTGCAGTTCGGAGATGTATGGCGGTGAAGCTACAACGGAATTGGATGGTGTTGGTACCATCTGTCATGAATTTAGCCATGTGTTGGGTTTGATGGATGAGTATGATACCGACTATGAAAAGGGTGGCGGCCAAAGCTTCCATCCAGACAATTGGTCGATTATGGCTGGCGGGAACCACATTAATATGGGCCGAACGCCAGTGGGCTATACGCTTTTCCAGCGTTATCAGGCCGGTTTCTCAACGCCGACGTTGGTGGAAGAAGAAACAACGCTTACAATCCCGTCTTTGGCTGAGACTGGTGAAGGATATCGAATCAATTCTGCCGTCGATAAGGAATATTTCTTGTTGGAAAATAGGCAGGCGAGCAAATGGGATGCCTTCTTGCCCGCTACTGGTTTGATAGTTACGCGCGTTGACTCAACAGATGTCAGAGTGTGGAGCGCCAATACCATTAATTGTAATCCGGCACACAATTACCTCGAAATCGTTCGTGCCGTGGAACCGACAAAGGTGGGGTCGTTTAATACGGACGTATTCCCGCAACCTAACGTGCGCTCCCTAACCAACGAAACAACGCCAAGTATGCGCTCATGGACAGGCAAGAAAACGCCACTGGTGCTTGGTAATATCAGGAGAAGAGTCAAGAATATCATTGTGAATGTTGTGGAAGACAAAACTGTAACCGGCATTGAGTCTTTGCAACAACCAAATGAGGGCACAACGGAAGTCTATGATTTGTCTGGAAGAAAGCTGAACCGACAGCGTGCAGGTGGCTTGAATATTGTACTCAAGACGGATGCACAAGGAAACCGCAAAGTGTATAAGACATTGGATGGTGTGCGCTGACATTTTCAGTCGCAACGAAATCCGAAAATCCCCATATTAAAATGACCGCTTGCCTATTTTGATTAGGCAAGCGGCCATTTTTATATGGGGATTCGTATGGTTCTATTCTTGTTGTGATAGCACGTCTGTTGCATTCTGTATGCGCTATTTTAAGGAACCTTTTTATCTTCCGCGCTGATAGGTGATCTCGTAAGCGCAGGGATATACGTTGTAGGAAGCATCGCTTTGTCCTTGTGTGCTGGGAACGATGAGGCGAACGAGGGCTGTTCCACCATCAGGCGTGTCTTGGCGTCCGAGGTTGATGAACGACAATGGAATCAGCCATGCAGTGGGGACGGATGACGTTTTATACGTGGTAAGCATCACGCCAGAAGTATAGCTGGCAGAAAACAAACCGTTGGTGTTCGTGCAGCTCATGGCATCGGGGGCTGCGGCGTAAGTCTGTACGCGATTGGTGGTCTGCAGCGTGTCTGTTGAGATGTTAAATTCGGTATAGCGGTTCAGGATGGTAAGCGTCTCACCGTTTTTGATTTTTGAACCTGTACCTTTTCTCACGATTTGCATATAGACACCAGAACCGGCGAAGAGCACATATTGGTTTTTCGAGACATCAGTGGTGCTGTCGTTGGCGTAAAAATCGCTCTCAGAAATCACTTCAATATTTCCTGGTATGTTCAGCAGATAGCCAGCAGAGTCGCTTGACATAACTTGTGCGCCAGTTTTTAGGAAAGCTTGTATTTGCTTGCGTTCGCGTTTCACGCGGTCTGCGTATGTGTCGTCGTCATTACAGGCGCAGAGGCATGTTATGGCCGCACAAAAGATAAGTACGATTTTTTTGATGGTCATCTTTTCTGTTGATGTTTGGGTTCTTGAGTAAGCGTGATTTTTTATTTCAGAGCAAAAGTACAAAATAACCCGCATACCTCGTTCCATTTTACGTTTTTTGTGGGTATCATGGAGGTGTCTTTTTATTAGAGACACCGAATCTAATGGGTTTTATCTCGTTTTCTATGGCAATATGCGTATTCTGATTCAGTCCTAAATGGCTTGGTAAGCCTTTTTAAGGTATTTTTGAAAGAATAGGCACCAGTATGCAAGGGCGAAGATGCTCAGTCCTCCTCCGACGATACCGATTTTGCTAATTGAGAGATATGTGCACACTTGTCCGCCAATGAAAGCCCCTGTGCCGATGCCGAAGTTGAAAATGCCAGAGAAGATGGACATGGCAACGGATGTCGATTCCTGCGTGGTGTGGCTGATGATTTCCGATTGCATTGAAATATTGAATGCAGTGCTCGCTATACCCCAGAGGACGAGTAAACCGATGACAGCCGCGGCGCTAAACGAGAGAGGAAGCAGCAGTAGCATGCAACTTGTCAGTAGTAGAAAGATGGTTGTATTGAATTTGTAGCGGTGCTTAGCGTAGAATTTCGAAAACAACAAACTGCCGATGATGCCAGCGCAGCCAAATATCATCAGACTTGTGGTGATGAGCGAGTTGGGCATCAAAACAATATCTTTCATAAACGGTTCGATATAACTGTAGCATGTGTAATATGACGTGGCGAAGAATATGGTGAGTATGAAAATGCCCATCAACGGTTTGTTTTTAAACAAAGCAGGTACTTTCTTGACAGAGAAACGGCCTCGGCTTGGCAACATCGGCAGCGTGAAAAACATGTATATGAAGATCAAAGCCGCTGTGATACCGATGCTGAGAAAGGTCATACGCCAGCCTATATGCAGACCGATGGCGCGTCCGATGGGCATACCGAATACCATAGCAATGGATGAACCTGTTGCAACGAGACTCAGTGCGATGGAGCGGTGGCGTTCGGAAACCATTCGTGCGGCCATAGGGGAGACAATGGCCCAAAAAACGGAGTGGGAGCAGGCAACGCCTATTCTGGATGCCATCAGCATGCCGTAGCTGTTTGAAAGGGAGGACATGACTTGGAAGGCTGCAAATAATCCAACCAGGCCGAGCATGAGGCGGCGCATTTCCATGCGTGAAACGAGAATCATCAGTGGCAGTGACAGCAGCATCACCACCCAAGCGTAGACGGAAATCAGCATTCCAGCATGTGCCTCGGTGATGGAGAAGTCTGAGGCAATGTGTGTCAGCAGGCCGATGGGAATAAACTCAGAGGTGTTGAAAATAAATGCGGAGGCTGACAAACCTAATAGTGCCAGCCAGCTTTTAAAGGACATCTTTTGTTCCGTCATAGTTTTGTGCAATGAATGTTAGTAGAGTGTTGTGGCTTCGTCGGACTTCCACTATATGGTAAGTGCGTACTAACAGTACCATAAACTGGGTATACTTAATGGGTGTATGCTATATGAAAAAAGGAGACAACTTCTTAAAAGTTATCTCCTTTTGGGTGCTTAGTGGGATTCGAACCCACGACATTCAGAACCACAATCTGACGCTCTAACCAACTGAACTATAAGCACCATGTTGGCTTTGTTTTTAAAAGCAATGCAAAGGTAGGCATTTTTTTTATACCAACCAAATTTGCAAGCAACTTTTTTAGAAAAAGGCCTCGATTTTTTTATTTTGGCCGCAGAACTCCTTGTCTTGGATTAGAAATGAGGGGTCAACCTTGCTAATTTTGTGCTTAAAGGATAAAGGCCATAACTGCGTATTAACGTCTCGCAGCCATGGCCTTTTATATGTAAATAATGCAGGGCATTATTAAAATGGTTGCCCGTTTATCTGTTTCCAAGTTGGGCTTTATCCAATCTGGAAGCGCTTGGAAGCTCGCAAGAGATGGCGCATCATGGAAACAAGCTCCTGCATTTCCTGAAGCGTGTTGAGATAGAGTAGCGACACCTTGATGTTGCTGTCTTCACGCTGCATGCGGTCTTGCTGCTGATGGCGAATTTGCGAGATGCGCGATTTTATGGCGTTTCCTTCAACGAGCAGTTCGTCTGCCGTGTTGAAATCGCCGCTTGAAATCATTCCCTTTGTACGCTCAAGATAATTGCATACGTCGTTCAGCAACGGGTCAAGCTCTGATTTATAGTTGTCGGGCAACGGGTTGAAATTGTTGTCAACGTGTTCCATGACGGGTTCAAGCATACGCTTCAAGCAGTAGATGATCTGCGTGGAGTTGTTGCATCCCAGATGGAACCAAGTGTTTTTTTCAACCGCAAGCATGTAGTCGATTTTGCGCATACCGAGGATTTCCTTACGGCGGTAGCGTTTCCATTTGCCTTTTTCGTCTTCGATGGCATGGCTTGCTTGGCGCAGCGAGCGTACATCCTCATTCATCATGCCGTTGACAATGCCGGTGAGCGCTTTTTGGGCAAAATCAATCAGTTCGCTTTGGGTTTGGCTGACATGCTTGATAAGGAGCTGCCATGTTTGCTGCTTGTCGTGGCAACGCACCAACTGGCGGAAGAGCGTATCAACATTTTCTTCCTGTTGCTTGTTGAATTTCTTATTGTTGTTGATCAACACGGCAGCCAATATGCCAATCAGAATCAGCATGGCAACGAAGCCGCCAAAATGGTTGAGCGTGGCAATTGTGAAGCTCATGATGAAGGCGGCGCCGGCTGGG
>ENA-OPNW01001125-OPNW01001125.1-human-gut-metagenome-genome-assembly--contig:-NODE-1125-length-13959-cov-8.173116_pt1 | contig 13959 bp, 14 predicted proteins | sample MGYA00241540_ERZ501777 | MGnify/ENA primary metagenome ERZ501777 (study PRJEB25962, sample SAMEA2042615) | human gut metagenome | biome: human gut; feature: human-associated habitat; material: faeces...
ATTTTCAATATCAAAATCATCAGGCATAGGAATAATGTCCTTATCCAATATCTCAGGTTTTGAAGCAATACGGTCTACTCTGAAATTGATAACCTTACTTTTCTTCTCAGAATATCCGAGAACATAATAATAGTCCCCACACCAGAGAAGTTTATACGGACTGAGTTTATACACTTCGCCCTTGTTCTTCAGAACCTTTTTCTTTAATCCGGTATAATCATAATACTGGAAAGAAATCTGCTTGCCTGCATTGATGGCATCGTTTATAGCGTCAATGATGTAATATATCTGCTCATTATCCGGCTTAATTCGATTGACCACATAGTTATTACGCTTCAGCTTCGACGCCTGCCCCGGACTGGTCATCGTATGTATCTTCTCAATCAGCGTTTCGCTTTTCTTCTTTGTAATAAACTTCGATGACTCTACTGCGTCTATCAGCAGTTTTAGTTCCGGCAATTCAAATTTGCGGCTGGCTACAAAGTATTTGCTCTGAGTAGAATGGATAGTAACAATGTCCATGCCAAACTCCTGAAGTGCAGCAATGTCTTTCGTAACAGTAGTTCTATGTGCAGATATTCCGTATTCATCATTCAATATATTGATTAACTGTGTTGTGGAAAGAGGATTTTCTTCATCGGTTCTTTCCAGTAAAATCTTTTGTAAATATAAAATCCTTGGCTTTGTTTCCATAATTTTTATATACCTATCGCTCCATCAATAGTATCTGTCTACTTTTTCTTTTTAGGCTTAGGTGCTGGTAATTCATCGTACATTGCATTAAATAGTCCTGTTAAAAATTTCTTATTATCCACATCTTCTACAAGCAGCATTTCCTTTGCCCCATCATACGGCAATTCATAAGTAGCTGTCGGCATATATGAAATTGCTGATTTTATCGGTTTTACAAGTAATCTGTCATCATAAATTCCGCCGACAATTTTACCACGATAATAAATAATATATTCGCCCATCATCGCACGGTAAGTAATCTTGTCCAATTCTGCCAACTGCTCTAATACAAATTCCAAATATTCTTTACTTGATGCCATTAGTTGTCCTCTGACCTAATTTCATTTTACTCAATTTATGCTTTCTTTATCGGGTGTCTTATTACCGTTTTGCATTTCTCCGGTGCAACTTTTCTTGGGTCTGATAAATAAATTTCGTGATGGCGTCGCTCATCAGTAAAATCATTTACATAACCGTTTTCTTCAAGATATTTATCCATCATTGCCACGGTTGCAGGTTCATCATCAAAAGCTCCTATATGCATTATCTGTACGCACAAACCTTCGTCAATACTCAAGAACTCTGCACCAGAGCAATCCATCTTTTTCTTTTTTGAAGCAGTTTCCACCGCCCAATCAAAATCTTTCTTTGTAATAAAATCAGGCAGACGAATAACAGAAATCCAGTTGAAAGCTGATTTATCGGTATAATCTATACTTTCAACATTGTCCTGCCACCAAAAGCCCTCAAGCGGTGGTACAACATATTCAAAAAATCCTTCTATTTTGTAATCCGTCTTATAGCTCATCTTGAGAGTATATGCAACAGCATACAAAACACCAATAGCAGTTTTATATTCTCCGCCTTCTTCATTAGGATTTCCTTTACCTCTTACCACTATATAATTTGCCTTTGGAATTGTCACAATCTGCGGCTTATTCTTCGGCATATAGAACTCTTTATATTCTTTCTTAAAATCAAATGCCATTCGTTTATCCTCTCTGAAAAATCATTTTACTTACCTTATAATTTATAAAACACAATTTGTATATATTTCAAATAAAGCTAAAAGGAATAAATCTTCCATTGTTTCTATAACTTCTCCATCGTATCCGCCCGGAGAACCGTATGATTTATCAATGTTTTTATTTTTATTCCCATAGATTGCTGCAAACTCTGCTATAACAGTAACCAACTGGCATGCCTCTATTTCTTTGCAACTTCCAAAACTATATTCCACCGACAACTGCTGAATTGGTGTTTCCTTTTTGTCATTGCTGTTAAACGCATTAGCCAAAACATCTGTAATATGATTTTGATATTCAAACTCTTGATGTGGAATTGGTTTATCAGCATAGTATTCTAAGCTACGAGTAAAATACTTCCCTCCATCGTAAAAAACACTTTTATCATCAGGGAAGCGTTTATTTAGCACACTTTCTATTGCAACCAAACACTTTTCATAAATATTGTACTCACTGACTCGTAAATCCAAATCACAATATTCCAAAATTCTATTTTGAACCTCTTTAGTACAACAGCAAAATTCTCTATACATCTCTCTATTGTAATAAAACAAATCATTATACATCGTGGCTATTGCACATAACGGAATAAGCCCTCTGTCCTTATAATATTTAGAAATGAATGATACTGCTTGTGCTTTTACACTTTCTTGATGACGTTGCTCATCACGCTTGTCCTGCCTTTTTTCAAACCTCTCCATACGGTTGCTTTGTCTTATTTGCAGGACTGCAATAATAACCGTGACTATTAAAGCAACTCCCGCACAAATAATACTTATCCAATCTGAAACATTCATCATATAGGTTCTCCTTCTACTGTAAACGATAATTTAGAGCAACAAGCTAAGCTTATTTACGACTACTGGTTCACACAATTTGATTTTCCAGACGAAAACGGAAAGCCATACTGCTCATCTGGCGGTAAGATGGTTTGGAACGAACAACTAAAACGTAATATTCCAGAGAACTGGAATGTTGTTCCACTGCTCAAATTGGTAAGTTGGGAAAGCAATAGTCAACCACCTAAAAGTGAATTTGTATATGAGCCAAAAGAAGGTTATGTGCGTTTCATTCAAAACAGAGATTATGATAGCGATACACACATAACATATATTCCTCGAACAAAAAATCTTAGTATAGTTGACCGCTTTGACATACTTATGGACAAATACGGAGATGCTGGTGCAGTTCGATACGGAATAGAAGGTGCGTTCAATGTAGCTCTTGGAAAAATTTGCGTTCACAATCCTAATTACAGGGAATACATACGTTCATTTTTAGGTAGCGATGGCATATATAAATTTCTCCATAATTCGTGTATGGCATCAACAAGAGCATCTCTCAGCGAGGCTAATTTGGCAATACTGAATATTGTTGTTCCTAATGAAAAAATCATATTGGATTATGAAAACTTCCTGCATAAAATCCGTGTCAGCATATTGAAGAACAAAGATGAAACTGTCGAGTTAATCAATCTTCGTGATTGGTTACTTCCTATGTTGATGAATGGACAAGCTACTATTGCTGATTAAGCCGCTAAATTATCGTTTACATTATTATTGATGTCTATTTTCTCATCAATCAATGATAAAATCCCGACCATTTTATCTTGAATATCTTTATCTGGTAAATTTACTTCTATATTTCGCAAAGTATCTAATGTTACCGTTCTTTGAGAACAGCCAATAGCAAGTTTATCAACCAACTTATAAAACTGCGGGTTTAGCATTGTATAGTAAATAAATCTTGCATTAACATTTCTTTTTGGTCGCAAGATAGCAATATGTCGTTGAAAAACCATTTGTTTGTCAAAATCTACATATACCGGTTTACCAAAAGAGCCAACAACCGAATACAAAATATCGCCCTTTTTTGCCTTCTTATTTTCATTCAATCCGTTATAGTAACTTTCAGGCACAAACATTGTGTCTTCAAAAGAAAGTTTGTTTTGTCCCGTAATATTAGATATTGTAATAAAAGGAACGCCACTATCACTTTTAGGTGGTGGTAAATGGTCGCCATCAGAAATAAATTCACAACAATCTATCAGTTTCTTAGTCTCCATCCTTTTCTCCTTATCCGATATATTTCCTATGTGCAATTTTAACATTGCTTTGTTTTACCATTGCATACTGCAAGGTCGTATCTATCTTTCTATGCCCCAAGAGCTGTTGTAGTTGCTCAATGGGCATTCCTTTGTCTATTGCCATAGTTGCAAGAGTACGCCTAAACTTGTGCGGGTGTACCTTGTGCAGTCCTAATTGCTTTCCAAATTCTCTGAGTCTTGTTTCTATACCGCCAATTTTCAGCCTTTCGTGCGGTGCTTTCAGCGATACAAAAAGTGCCAAGTTGTCGTCGGTTCTGCTGTTTAAGTAATTTTGCAAATGTATCTTTGTCCTTGCGTCAAAATAGACCACTCGTTCCTTGTTTCCTTTACCGAACACGATACATTCTCGCTCGTTAAAATCAATATCATTTCTGTTAAGCAACACCATTTCGCCGACACGCATACCCGTTGAAGCCAGCATATCAATCATTGCCAAATCTCTCGGCTCGGTGCAGTTGTCCCTCATAAGCTCCAACGCTTCATCGGAGTATGTGTCTTTAATGTTTGTGCCGGTTTTGACCTTGTGTATTCGCCTAACAGGACTTTTCAGTATATAGTCCTCATCCTCAAGCCACGAAAAGAAGCTTGAAAGAATGCGGCGGATATTATCAATCGTAACCTTGCTTGATTTTTTCTTTTCCTGATACTCGGTCAGGTATCGTCTTATGTCGTCAGTTTCAATATGCTTTACGCTTTTGCCGACAGTCGCAATCATCATCTCGATAGTTGTTTTATAGTATTTAAGAGATTTCTCGGAACAGCCCTCAATTCGCTTTGCCGCTAAGAACAGTTCCATATAGTTCTGCTTCGAGATTTCTTTTTCACTTTCAATTTTTGTTACCTCATAATCAAAAAGTGTATGTTGCAATACCTCTTGCAAGCGTTCTGTCTGTGCGTTATTCAAGAAAGGTAACATAGCCTGAACAACATCTGTAATTAAATTTTGTTTCATTAGTCAATTCTCCTTTTATTTAACTTAGAGAACGACTAGGGAGTGGGTAGTCCCATGATTTAACTCTCGCCACCCACAAGAGTTATGGGATGTATGTTAAACGATAATTTACCGTATCAGTCATTGATGGTAGCCTGACCGTTCATTAGCATAGGCAAAAGCCAATCACGAAGTTTTCTTAATTGTTCTGTTTCACGAGCACAATTTTTTGCCTTAGTAATTAACGGTTCTGAAATTTTAGAATATTCATAAAGCAATTTGGGATTGCTCGGCATAGCAAAGCGATAGTCTTCAAGAACATCATTCCATTTTATGTATGGTTGTTGTGTTCCACTTGAGTGCTGTGTGGCGTACAGAATCGCATTGTCATCGTTTAAGACTTGATATGCATATCCGAGATACTCATCCACCTTTGGTTTTAAAACTAATGTAGTAGTTCTTGTAATTCCCGATTGTGCCGAAATACAAACACGATGGAAATAAACACGCATTGCTCCTAATAAAATATTGTTTTCTTCATATACTTGGAGACTTGAATTGGCTTCTGCTGCGGATAAACCGCCTGCGAATGTTATCGTTCGTTTTGGGATAACATCAATAGGTGTATAGTATGCGTCTGTTTGACAATCATCTCGGCTGATAGGCTTTCCAGACACGTTAAATATATCTTTAAGCTGTGCCACTTTCCAGTTTTCCGGGATATTACGCTTTAGTTGTTCATTCCAAACCATCTTACCGCCAGATGAGCAGTATGGCTTTCCATTTTCATCCGGAAAATCAAATTGTGTGAACCAGTAGTCGTAAATAAGCTTAGCTTGCTGCTCTAAATTATCGTTTATCTTATTATTTGTTCGGATTTTCATTTCCATTTTATATAATAAATCGCCTATTCTTACCTGTTCTTCATAATCAGGCAGATATAAATACAAAAATGAAAACATATCCTCATTAAAGCTTGCTCTCAAAGTCATTATCGTATTGCAATCTAATACTTTACGAAAATACTTACTTCTCAAAAAGAAAGCAATATACTTTGAGTACACTATTCCCGTTGTTTTCGGTCTTAGTCTTTTTACAAAACCACTAAAAGTTGCTTTCGGATAGTCTTTAACAGCAACACAACTCATTGCCAAAGCGTCAACGGTTTCACTTGTTCTTGTAATAAACACATCATCTTTTTTTACAGAGAATATTTCTTGCTCTTTAAGAGATGTATCCATCAAATCTGGTAATTCTTCAGGCAGAAAATAATTATTAAACACGGTACTAAATGATATAAATGGGGAACCGTGTCCGGCTTGTTGTTTTGATGAAGATATACCTGAACTCATTTCATATAAATCACTAAATTTGTATTTTGTAAGTTTACTCATACTTCACCTTCTTTAACTGTTCCATGATTTCCGTTTTCAGTTTGTCGCCCTCTGCAAAATATTCTTGCAGTTTCTCTGCATAGACACTCATACGAGCATTAAACTCGTCCTGTGACAATTCAACATATTCGATTTTTACATCAAAATATTGTCCAGCCGCAAGTGAATACTTCTTTTCTTTGATTTCATCATATGTAACAGCAACTGAAAAATCATCAACGGCTTCTTTATTAAGGAATGTATCAACAATTTTATCAATCTCAAAATCACGAAGTCTGCGTTTTTGATTATTACCGTCCTTATATTCTTCTCCCAGTTTTGAAGCATCTATCAGTACAACCTTATCTGTTTTTCTTGAATTATCAAAAAATAATACTGATACATTCGTGCCGGTATTAGCAAATACATTTGACGGCATACTAATACAGCCATAAACAATATGTTCATCTACAATATGTTGTAGTATCTTCTTTTCTACACCTGATTTTGCGGTTACAAATCCAGTAGGAACTACAATCGCACCTTTTCCGGTTGATTTCAATGAATTAAGAACGTGCTGAATGAACAACGTATAAATTGCCATACTCTCTTTCTTCTTGGCAGGTACTTTCGGAACTCCCGCCCAAAAACGAACGGGCATTGCTGCTATACGCTCTCTTGTATCTGAGAAATCCATCTTAAAAGGCGGATTTGAAACTACATAATCAAAAGTTCTTAATTCCTGTCCATTATCACTCTTATGATATGGAGCAATCAGCGTATCTCCTTGAATTGCGTGGTCAAGAGAAGATACCAAGCTGTTCAGGATAAGATTAAGTTTTAACATTTTATTACTTCGCTGTGAAATATCCTGTGCAAAAATCGTACACTTATCTTCGCCAATTTTATGGGCAAGAGCCATCAAAAGTGTCCCTGTTCCGGCTGATGGGTCATAACACTCAATGCTATGTAAATCAGTTGCATTTCCAACAAGCAATCTTGCCATAATCGTTGCAATAGCGTGAGGAGTATAATACTCTGCATACTTACCACCGCCTGCGGTATTGTAGTCCTTTATCAGATATTCAAATATATCTGCAAAGAAATCATAGTGCTTCTCAAATGCTTCTTCAAAAGAAAAGTTTACCAACTTATCAACCAAAGCACGGGCAAAAGGTGCTCTTGCTGTATCGTCCGTTACATACTGTGTCAGCTTTTCAAAAAGCGGTATTTTTGTATTCTGAGCAGTCTGAGTTGAAAATATATCAATATTCTTATCTGCTATATCTGTCATCGTGCTGTCAAAGATTAAATCAAAATCGCCCTTTGCCTGCTGATTCCATAAGTTGGCAATAAGATGTTCCGGATTAAGTAATGGAATATCTGACGGTAAACTATCAAAAATATCCAAGCGGTCATCTTCTGACATTTCTGCATAAGCAAGTTCCCATTTTTCAGCATTTTTAAGAACCGGACTTACTTTTTTTACTTCATATCCGAACTTATCATTAAGGAACTTATAAAGGAAAACCTGTGTGATAATTTTATATTCGTTACCATCGTTTCCCATACCATAGGTCTGACAAGTTGCTTTTAAGGCATCTATCAACTCTATGGTTTTTTCTTTTATCGTCTTTATTTCTTCCATTGTGTTCTCCTTTATGCCACTGAATAAGTCTGGTTATACTGGTCAAGATACTGTTTTGTAATCCTGCTCTGTATAAATACTCTATCCTCACGAGCACTCGCTATTCCCAACTTATCAATGCCTGCTTTTATTTGTGTCATAACCGTTCTCTCAAAATATGCGTCTTTCTTCAATATATCATTTCTGTCATACACTTTCTGGTCAATATCAGACTTAATAGAAAGCAAAACATTCATAATAGACATATCATATTCTGAAACAATCGGCTGTTTATTTGCTGCTTTTCGAGCAAGATTTTCTTCCCTGATTCTTTTATGAACCCTTGCGAATTTCGCATCGCCATTATATTTTCTCAGCAGAACCGTGTTTTTCTTCTGCAATTCATCAAGCTTTTTCAGAATATCTTCCAATTCCTTTCCTTGCTCCTCAATCTCAGATACACTTTTAGGTTCAAAACCATGTTGCTTGAAGCGAAGCAAAAATGCTTCCTGCAAAGTAATAAACTCAGGATCATCAGGGTCGATATTCTGAGTAAAAGCACGAACAGTCTTTTTATACTTTTCTGTTACTGCGTCTTTACCACCGACGATTTTTAATTCTTCTTCACTGATTTTGCTGAAATTAAATGTAATATCCTCCATTGCTTCATTGACAAGCAATTTCGTGGTATCATCACTTGCAAAAAGTTCTTTCTGATTTATGTTATCAATATGATGTTGCACCTCTGAAATCAATGAAGGCAACTTTGTTAATTCCATTTTTGCAAATGTTTCCTTCAATTCATCATCACCAAAGGTTCTTACCAAATTACAACAGTCACGAGCAGCAATAAGAATTTTTTTAAGTTTAAGCAATTCCTGCTTATCCTCAATCGTGGATATTTCCGAGCTAAATTCCTCCGCATTATCTGTGGTGTAGTTAAAAAGAACCTGCTGCACTTCCTGCATTTGTTTAATGAGTTCTGCCGGGTCTTCAATAACCTGTTTGAATGTATCTGTTTCATTTCCCGCACCAACTTCATTCGGGTCATTAAAACGGTTCAGCTCTTTGAGGTATGCTTCATTTGTTTCCTCAAAATTCCTTTTTATATTTGCAAAATCAATGACATAACCATAATGGTTTTCTTTATACGGTCTGTTGACTCTTGTAATTGCCTGTAACAAATTATGGTCTTTCAATTTTCGACCAAAATACAGGCGTTTCAATCTTGGTGCATCAAATCCGGTAAGAAGCATATTGAAAACGATAAGAATATCAACTGTCATATTATTTTTGAAGTCATCAATAATCTTATCTCTTGTATCTTTGTCATCACTATCGTGAAGTATAAGTCCAGCTCGCAAATGACTTTTCATAGAAGCGTCTTTATTAAGTTCTGCTTGAATTTCATCAAAATACGCAAACAGCTTCCTTGCCTGCTCACTTGTTTCACAAATGACCATACCGCCGAGCGTATTATCTCCCTGAATTTGTCTAAATCTCTTTAGGTCAGAAATAATATATCTAAGCAACTCTTTGACATAGTTATCGTGTTCAACAATCTGACTTTTCTTTACGTCTTTCTTTTCTACCAAAGTTTCAAGTTTTTCGTAAATCTCAGAAAGTCGCTCTTTATACTGAGTTTCTATGTCCTCACGGATAATTTTCAGCGTATATCCATCTAAAATTGATTTGTCATAATAGTATGTATGAATATAATTACCAAAAACTCTCCAAGATTCTCTTTCTTCTTTCAAAAGCGGTGTTCCTGTCAACGCAATCTTTATTGCATTTTTATCTGCATCAAGAAGATTAGCCAAGAATGAGCCTTCTGGTTTATACCCTCTATGTGCTTCATCAATAATAAACACCCTCTGCAAATTCGTTGCATACGCAGGAAGGTCAACTTTTGACCTATCTTCAGCAAAACGCTGTATATTCACTACTGTAATTTCAGGTTTTCCCGTATTTCCCTCTTGTGCTTGATTGTTACGGAACTGCTCCATAAGTTCAGCACGGGAACTTGCCGTTTTCACAACCAATCCACGAGCTTCAAATTCTTCTGAAGCCTGTTTCAGCAAATCAAGGCGGTCAACAATGAAATAAAACTTTGCAACTTTATTTTGTTTACTGAAATAGTCAGAAAGAACATAAGTAAGATAATAAGAAAGGGCTGTCTTTCCACTACCTTGAGTATGCCATATAACACCTGAATTAACACCTTCATCAATCTTACTTCTTACTGTTAAGGCAGCAAACATCTGTTGATAACGCATTATATGTTTCTGCTCAATAAACTCTATCTTGCCATTTATTTCTTTATGAAAACGAACATAGGCAATTCCATATTTTAATATAAATAACAATCTTTCAGGACTGCACATAGATGTCAGTACTCGATTGGTCGGTGTATAGGTATCTAAATTTGTTTGATATTCCGGAGAAGTATGAATAACCTGACAATTAAAGTCAGTCAATATCTTCTTTTCAACAATCGGGTCAATATCCTTATATGGGAAATCTGCATTATAAGGTGCAATATCCAAATTTGTAGGATTTTCTTCTCTGAAACAGTTGAACGGTGCAGACTGTTTTGCCGTCGTACAATAGAATGCCCCCTGAACCGGAACAATACCACCCATAGTGTCATATTCCATATTATTAGAGAAAATCATCAACTGTGTAATATTCAAAAATCTCCTAAATTTTTTATTAGGAAATCTCTTTTGGTTCATTCTCTTGCTTTCTGCAACCATACCGCCGTGATTATTCGGCTTCTTTACTTCAACAAATACAAGTGGAAGTCCATTTACAAACAATGTAATATCAGGTCTAAATTCATCTTGGTCACGCTTACAAGTGAACTCGGCGGTAAAATGATATGTATTATTCTTTGGATTTTCAAAATCCACCAATCTAACAGGCGAAACAGACGATAAACGCTCGTAAAAACTGCGTCCTATATCATCATTATCTAATTCCTGCCTAATAGTTTTCAATGTCTGTTCCGCTTCTCCTGCGTGGGTAGGATTAAGCCGTGCGAACTGCTCCTTGAAAACGTTAATTAAGATATTGGTATCAGGGTCATATACTGTGCCTGCCATATCTTCAGTTATTTTCCCGAAATAGGTATAACCAAGGCGTGTCAAATGAACCATTGCTGGCATTTGAACACGGGTAGCTTCGTTAAACATATTTTTCTTACCACTTGCCGCCATCTTCAGACCTCCTCATATCATTCGTCTAATATGACTTCACATACATCGCCAATATCACAATGAAATACTTTGCAAATTCTCATAAGCACATCAAGGGATACTGTTTCATTCTTATTTAATTTTGTTGCAACAGACGATGAAATCTCCGCAGCACGCATTAAATCTTGTCTTTTCATTTGATTATCAATCATAAGTTTTTGAAGTTTGTTGTAGCTTATTCTCATCTGTAACGCTCCTTCGTATTCTCCGTTCCTTTTGGTTACAGTTACTCATTTGACATTATACTATGAATAATCTATTTTTTCAAGATATAGGGATTTATTCGCAACTCCTATCCGACAAGGTGTCACTTTTTACAAACACCTAATACACCTCTTTTAAAGAATAATAAAAAAGAGATGCCGAAGCACCTCAATTATACATTCTATTATTAACATTCAATGCAATCATTGCTATGACCTTTTCTATCGGCGGCTCTTTTCCGTCCGGTGCAACTGCTTTCCAAAAAGCTATTGCTTCCGGTTCAACACTTTTCATTGCTTCCCGAATGGCAAACTGCATTTCCTCTTTTACTGCTTTTTCGGTTGTTCCATTTTCTTTCGCTATTTGTCTGAAAATGTCGTTCACTTCTACTTCCTCCTATGTCTATTAGTATGTGTCTATCACTGATAGTTGTTGTTATAGCATATTCTCTCTGTCGAAGTCCCGAAAAATTTGTCGATAGCAGAAATTTTTTATACTGAAAAAAAGAAAGCTCGCCGATTAAGACGAACTTCTGTGTTTTATGGAAGTATTTGCTTTGATTGCTTTACAAGTGTATCTATGACTTCATAAATTCTGTTTCTATCTTCAGGAGCAAGTTTTTCAAGCTTCTCATTCAGCATAGAGTTCTTGACTGTGTATCCCGTTTCCAGAACATCTGTAAGAACCATATCCGATGATACACCTAAAGCATTTACTATCTTTATGAAAGTTTCGAGTGACGGAATTTTCTCTCCACGCTCAACCATACCAATATAATTTGTTGTCAAATCTGTTTTCTCAGCCAAATCTTCTTGGCGTAATTTCCTTGCAAGTCGGAACTTTCTTATATTCTTGCCGATTGTATCGAGCTTCATCACATCACCTCCCTTAGTGTGTTTCCATAACTAATAGTATAGGTTAAGTCGATTTCAAATCACACGCACCCAAAGGAAGTCAAACCAACTATTAGTGATGATTCCCAACTATTTTTATGTTATACTATAAAAGTAGTAATTCACGATTGTTAATGGCGAAAGACAAATCACAACCCAAGAGCCAAGTTAAACAATCTCCATAGAATAAACTTAGGGGTAAAAGGAATGGACGAACAAAAGATAATATTCAGTAATCGGTTTGAAAAAGAGAAATTTGAGGATTACAAAACAGATTTGGGAACTGACAGCTCAGTCACTCCTGACTTTTCAGAAGCTGATGATTTTTTAAAATTTATACAGAAGAACCGCAGAAGTGTTCCAAGTAAAGAGCGAATTGCTGACAAGGATAAATTTATCAAAACCGTTTACGAACTATCCAATAGCTTTGAAATTGACGCTGACCTGATAGAATTTGCCGAGGGATATATCGCCAACATCTATGTAGATTATGCCTGCTACACTGGATATATCAAGAAGCTGTTAGCAATTCTTTTTATCCTTGCCGATGATATTTCCTTTTTAGACGGCAGTAAAGAAAATGCCGATATGCTTTTCAGCTTCACTTATCACACACACCATATTTTCCTGAATAACAGAGAAACAACTGATTTCTCATAATGTACCCGATGGCTACTCAACTGAGCAGCCATCTTTTCAATTTTCCAGACACCGTCTGGAATTTTTAATATGCCGGAATACCGTATCCATAGATATTGCTGCTTCCGACTGCGTACTGTCTTTGCTTGCAGGCGTCGCCTGAGTTGCCCTCTACGGTATAAACTGTGCCATTCTCACACTTCTCTACGATACCAACGTGGTCTGTTGTACCGTCGCCTTCCCAATCAAAGAAGATAATATCTCCTACCTTTGGTTCATAAGTGCGGTCTTGCCATTTTCCCTTTGACTTAAACCAGTTTGCACCATCCACGCAACCTGCAAATTTCGGAACAAGTCCGCTTTCAATATACCCGCATTGGTCAGCACACCAAGATACGAAGCAGGCACACCATTCCACTCGACTATTAAAGCCGTACCAGCTCCAGTAAGGTTGTCCGCCCTGATTGCCTAGCTGTGTCAAGGCAACCTCAACAATCGCCTGATTACCTCCGGCAGTAAAAGCTCGCCCATACGGATAGTATCTCAGAACGTGAGCCGGATATTGGGTATCTCCATAACTGTCCCAACCAAGCCTTTGTGCCTGCTGAGTGGAAAACTCCACTGCATTGGCATAAGAATAACCGCCATACTTTGTTTTTGCCCAAGAAATATACCCATTACCGAAGTTGTAGCCTTGCAAGGCAAGTTTGATATGCTCCATATCTATCGGACTTTCCACTTCTGCCGAAGTAAGAGCCGCTTTCAATTCCTGAACTCCACACTGGATAGAATATTCAGGGTCTTTAATTCCATTAGGTTCGTGCGGATACCTTGTATTGAAACTTCCCTCTGCTGCCTGCATAGGGTCAAGTCCTCTGCCACCGCTTTCCTGCATCATAACCGCCTTGATAAGTTCCACATACTCAGGAATGCCGTACTCTTTGGCATACTTCTGTATGATGGGTTCATAGGCTTCTACCTCTGCACTTACCGGAGTATAGGAATTACTGTCACTTCCTCCTCCAAACATTGCTACGGCAGCACCAAACAGCACGACAATCATAATAATCAACACTGCTATCCAACCACTGCCTTACCGTTGCCGGAGTAATAACCCCTCTTTCCTTGACACTCTCCACAAGCTGCATCATATCTTCATCGTCCCTGACCT
>ENA-OPNW01001127-OPNW01001127.1-human-gut-metagenome-genome-assembly--contig:-NODE-1127-length-13932-cov-3.009945_pt1 | contig 13932 bp, 11 predicted proteins | sample MGYA00241540_ERZ501777 | MGnify/ENA primary metagenome ERZ501777 (study PRJEB25962, sample SAMEA2042615) | human gut metagenome | biome: human gut; feature: human-associated habitat; material: faeces...
TACCTGGTGGTATCGGAACAGACCCCTTCCAGCGTGGCCCTGGGGGTACTCATTGAGAAGGACGGCTCCGTGGCTGTTTCCGGCGGATGCTTTGTCCAGCTGCTCCCTGATGCTTCAGAAGAGACCATCAAGACCCTGGAAGACAACATCCTGACTCTGCCCTATGTGACGGAACTGCTCCAGACCGGTCTGGATGCCGAAGGAATGATCCGGAAGGTGGCCAAGGGACTGCCTGTGGAGATCCTGGAATCCCATCCGGTTTCCTTCCACTGCGGCTGCAGCCGGGACAAAGTGGCGGGCATGCTCTGCGGCCTGCCCAAAAAGGATTTCGAAGAAATCCTCCAGGACCCTCAGACCGAGGTCCACTGCCAGTACTGCAACAAATCCTACGTGTTTACCCAGCAGGAATTGAAAGATCTCCCCAGAAAACCTTGACTTTACGAACAAATGTTTATATACTAAATAGAAGCAACTGCAGTACAAGGAGATGATACCATGAGTTTGGATGCGGATAAGAATAAAGCGTTGGATGCGGCTCTGAAACAGATTGAAAAGGACTTTGGCAAAGGGTCCATCATGAAGCTGGGGGCTGCCAGCGCCAAAATGAACATTGAAACCATTCCCACCGGGGCCCTGTCCCTGGATATTGCGCTGGGGGTAGGGGGGATTCCCCGGGGCCGGATCATCGAGATCTACGGACCGGAATCTTCCGGCAAGACCACCGTGGCCCTGCACATGATCGCCGAGGCCCAGAAACGGGGCGGCTACGCGGCTTTCATTGACGCGGAACATGCCCTGGATCCGGAATATGCCCGGCACCTGGGCGTGGATATCGACAACCTGCTGATTTCCCAGCCGGATACCGGGGAACAGGCCCTGGAAATCTGTGACGCACTGGTGCGCAGCGGTGCCATCGACATTATCGTCATCGACTCCGTAGCGGCCCTGGTGCCCAAAGCGGAAATCGAAGGGGATATGGGGGATTCCCATGTAGGGCTCCAGGCCCGGCTTATGAGCCAGGCCCTCCGGAAGCTCACCGGGGTCATTGCCAAGTCCCGTACAGCGACCGTGTTCATCAACCAGATCCGTGAAAAGGTCGGCGTTATGTTCGGTAATCCGGAGACAACAACCGGTGGCCGTGCATTGAAATTCTATTCTTCCGTACGTCTTGATGTACGTCGAATTGAATCCTTAAAACAGGGTGGAGAAATTGTCGGTAACCGTACCCGTATTAAAGTAGTGAAGAATAAAGTGGCACCGCCATTTAAAGAGGCTGAATTTGATATTATGTTCGGAGAAGGAATTTCAAAAGAAGGAGATATCCTTGATCTGGCTTCTGAACTTGGTATTGTAAATAAGTCCGGTGCATGGTATGCATATAATGGAGATAAGATTGGCCAGGGTCGTGAAAATGCCAAGACTTATCTGAAAGAGAATCCACAGGTCTGCCAGGAAATCGAAGAAAAAGTAAGAGCTCATTATGCAGTGGATAAGAGTGAAGAAGAAACAGAGACTCCAGCTGCAAACGGACCGGAAGTTCTTGATGCAGAGTAATGGACAGAATTGTTTCAGGAATAACAGAATATAAGAAAAACAAATATAAGGTGTGTATGGATGATGGTACACACCTTGTATTATATAAAGGTGAGGTGCGCCGCTACAGATTACAGGAAGGGCAGACCGTAGACGAGGCACTGTATCAGGAACTCTTTTATGAAGTAGTAGGTAAGCGGGTGAAAAAACGGGCACTTGCACTTTTAGAGAAGATGGACCGGACAGAACAGGGGCTTTACCGGAAACTGGCTGAGAGTGAATATCCGGAAGAACTGATTCTTGATGCCATAGAGTATGTGAAGAAATATCATTATATTGATGACATGCGTTATGCAAGAAATTATATCAGTTACCGACAGGGCAGTAAGAGCCGCCGCCGGCTACAGCAGGAACTGATGCAGAAGGGAGTTCCCAAAGAAATCACAGAGCAGGCTTTAGAAGAAATCTATGAAAATAATGATATAGAAAAAATTGCTGAAATATTAAAAAAGAGACATTATAATCCGGAGCAGCCGGATGCAAAGGAAATGCAGAAACAGTATGGATATCTGATGCGGAGAGGATATAAAAGTGAAGACATTTTACGTGTAATGAAATGTCCGGACTACTTGACATAATATTAGAAAAAGTATAAAATTTATTTATTGTTATTTATGACAGATGAATGAATATTTATGTTATATGAACAATGAAAATTGAATAAAGGAGGTGCTCCTGTGCAGGCAGTAATTATAGCTGTTGTAATTACATTTATTGTCACATGTGCTATCACCTGGTTTGTTGCAAATGCATACCAGAAAAAGCAGACTGCTTCAAAGATTGGCAGTGCAGAAGATAAAGCCCGTGAGATAATAGATGAAGCTGTGAAGACCGCTGAGACGAAGAAGAGAGAATCTTTGCTTGAGATTAAAGAAGAGTCGATTCGTACGAAGAACGAATTGGACAAGGAAATCAAGGAAAGAAGAAACGAAATTCAGAGAAATGAGCGCAGAGTGGAACAGAAGGAATCCAATCTGGATAAGAAACTGGAAGCCATTGAGAAGCGCGAAGCAGGTTTTGCAGCAAAAGAAGAAGAGCTTAACAAACAGAAAGCTGAAATTACAAAGCTTCATGAAGAGCGTGTACGGGAACTAGAAAGAATCTCAGGACTTACCTCCGACCAGGCAAAAGAATATCTATTAAAAACTGTTGAAGAAGATGTAAAGCTTGATACTGCGAAATTAATCAAAGAGATGGAGCATCAGGCAAAAGAAGAAGCTGGAAAGAAAGCAAAAGAATATGTGGTTACTGCAATTCAGAAATGTGCGGCAGACCATGTGGCGGAGACAACCATCTCTGTAGTACAGCTTCCGAATGATGAGATGAAGGGAAGAATTATCGGACGTGAAGGAAGAAATATCCGTACGTTAGAGACGCTGACTGGTGTAGATTTAATTATCGATGATACACCGGAAGCAGTTATCCTTTCCGGATTTGATCCAATACGAAGAGAGGTTGCTCGTATTGCATTAGAGAAATTGATTGTAGACGGACGAATTCATCCGGCTAGAATTGAAGAAATGGTAGAGAAAGCGCAAAAAGAAGTTGAAACCATGATTCGTGAAGAGGGTGAAGCTGCTACCTTAGAAGTAGGTGTACATGGCATTCATCCGGAACTTGTGAAATTATTAGGCCGAATGAAATTCAGAACCAGTTATGGTCAGAATGCATTAAAGCATTCTATAGAAGTAGCACAGCTTTGTGGCTTACTTGCGGCTGAAGTTGGTGTAGACGTAAGATTGGCAAAACGTGCAGGACTCCTGCATGATATTGGTAAATCAGTAGACCACGAAGTAGAAGGCTCACATATTCAGATTGGTGTGGATTTATGTAGAAAATACAAAGAATCTCCGCTTATTATCAATGCGGTAGAGGCACACCATGGCGACGTAGAGCCAGAGTCATTGATTGCTTGTCTGGTACAGGCAGCCGATACAATTAGCGCAGCAAGACCAGGTGCAAGACGCGAGACAATGGAAACATATTCCAACAGATTAAAGCAGTTAGAAGATATTACAAATGAATTTAAAGGTGTAGATAAATCTTTTGCAATTCAGGCGGGTAGAGAGATTCGTGTAATGGTAGTTCCTGAACAGATAAGTGATGCTGAAATGGTATTGCTTGCCCGTGATATTTCAAAGCAGATTGAATCTGAATTAGAATATCCAGGTCAGATTAAGGTAAACGTAATTCGTGAATCACGTGTAGTTGATTACGCAAAATAAGCAGGAAATAAGTGTCCGAAGAGTGAAAGCTTTTTGGACACTTATTTTTTTGCGAGAAAAACAAGTAATGAGGAAAAATCTGTAAGAAAAAAGGAGAATACAATGGGACAGAATCATCAGGATGAAAAAAGAATCAGAAGAGTTAACAGGGAGTTAAAATATCAGGGCGCAATCGTGGATGTTTATTCAGACACCATCGAGACACCGGATGGAAATATTGCATACTGGGATTATGTGGAACACAGAAAAGGAGCGGCGGCAGTTGTGCCGGTTACACCGGAGGGCAGAATCTTAATGGTACGCCAGTATCGGAATGCATTAGACCGTTATACTATTGAACTGCCGGCAGGATGCAGGGATTCCCTGACAGAGGATACGAAAATAAGTGCCATGCGGGAATTAGAGGAAGAAACAGGCTTTCAGTGTGGTCATATCGAAAAGATGCTTTCTTTAAAGACGACCGTAGCTTTCTGTAATGAGTTTATTGATGTATATCTGGCAACGGATTTAAAACCGGGCAAACAGCATCTTGATCCGGAAGAATTTATTGAAGTAAGGGCATATGACCCGGAAGAATTATTAGAAAAAATTTATGCCGGAGTAATCCAGGACAGTAAAACCGTAGCTGGTATCTTGGCATATTGTTACCGTTACCGGAATAATATGAAATAAGAAAATTAAGACAAGTGAATACATGGAAAGAGTATCGGGGATAAGAAGAGAAAAGCATCTTCATCTGTTAGAGGTGTTATTTTTAGGCTGTTTTGTGATTGGCATTATAGCTGCCAATCTGTATGGAAGAAGCCGTCTGCAGCAATATGGCATATTAAATGATTATTTCATACAGCAGTTAAAATATATTACGATAGAAAAACATGATTATTTTATTTATGTACTATCAGCAAGAGCACCGGTTGTCCTTGCATTAATTTTTTTTGGAATGACACCGTGGTACCGGGTTGTGAATAGTATATTTCTGATATGGAGCGGCTTTTCTTTTGGCTTTCTGTGCGTGATGGCAATCAGCAATATTGGCGCAGGTGCCATCTGGCTTATGATGATTGCGTTATGCCCACAATTTATTTTCTATGTGTCCGGATACTTGCTGTTATTAAAGTTAGAAGAAAAGTACCAGTGCGGAAAGGAACATGGAAAGCTTGGGGAATGGATTCTTTTGTGGGGGATTATATTATTATTGTTCTTTATCGGATTTTTAACAGAGGCATATCTGAATCCAGGTATGGTGCACTTCGTGTTGAAAAAAATATAAAAAATTTTACGAAATTTTTACAACATATTGTGGGTAGAAAAATAGAAATAAGATACATGTGGTAGATTTATGTAAATCAGCAAAAAACAGACGAAAATATGAATTGCTTTTCCAAATTAGAATCATTATAATAGGGATTGTACCTGCCTTTTGGAAAAGAATAGAAGGGCATGAGAGAAAAAGAGTTAGGTGGTTACAGTTATGACACAGGAAATAGATGCTTTTATGAAGTATCTTCAGGAAGTAAAGAAAATATCGAAAAATACAGCGGTTTCTTATGAGACGGATTTGCGCAAAATGAAGGAATTTCTGTATTCTGAAGGTGTGCTTTCTGTTGAGGATGTCAGACAGGAACACTTAAAAATATATATGGAAAAGCAGGAGCAGGAAGGAAAGAAACCGGCAACGATTTCCAGAGGACTTGCATCCATGAAAGCCTTTTTTCAGTATCTTGTGGTACGGAATTATGTAAACCAAAATGTGACGGATGGATTAAAGGCACCCAAGATAGAGAAGAAAGCTCCGGTTATTCTTTCTATGGAAGAAACCAGCCGGCTTTTAGACCAGCCAAACGGAAATACACCGAAGGAATTAAGGGACCATGCGATGTTAGAATTGCTCTATGCGACGGGAATCCGTGTCTCTGAATTGATTTCTTTGAAGTTAAGTGATATTAATTTGAAACTGGAATATGTTACCTGCAGAGATGCTCATAAAGAAAGAATTATTCCTTTTGGAGAAGCAGCAAAAGAGGCTCTGCAGCATTATCTGGAAGAGGGAAGATCATATCTTGTCAGTGAAGAGGGCAGTGAATATCTTTTCACCAACTGTTCCGGCAAAGAAATGAGCCGTCAGGGTTTCTGGAAATTAATTAAAGCCTATGGAAAGAAAGCCGGAATTGAGACAGAGATAACACCGCATATGCTGCGTCATTCTTTTGCAGCTCATCTGGTAAGCAATGGGGCAGATTTGAAAGCGGTTCAGGAAATGTTAGGACATGCAGATATTTCTACCACGCAAATCTATGCACAGATGAAACAGAGCAGAATCCGTGAAGTATATGCCAAGGCACATCCAAGAGGATAAAGAAGAAACTACGGGAAACACGCTTTGCGAGTTTCTTACTACTTGCATAAATAGAAAAAGGGAGCAGTCATTTCTTTAAAAAATGGCTGCTCCCTTTTTTTACTTTACAGGAAATTGCTTTCCTGTAAAGTAAAAAACGCTCCTGTAGATGAAATTATTATTTATTCATTTCTGCAATGTCATAGATAAGACGAGCGGAATCTTCCCAGCCTAAGCATGGGTCAGTAATGGATTTACCATAGATGTGTTCGCCGATTTTCTGATTGCCCGGTTCAATGTAGCTTTCAATCATAACACCCTTAATCATCTTGTGAATTTCAGGGGAGAGCTGGCGGTTATGCATCACTTCTTTGACGATACGGATCTGCTCGAAGTATTTCTTATTGGAGTTAGAGTGGTTTGCATCTACGATAGCAGCTGGATTCTTAAGGTCACGTTCATTATACATTTCAATCAGACGCATAATATCTTCGTAGTGGTAGTTCTGTGTGCTATTACCATGTTTGCTTACAGCACCACGGAGAACAACGTGAGTTAAGTCGTTACCAGGAGTCTCTACTTCATATCCGCGATATACGAAATGATGTGGATGCTGGGCAGCATATACGGAATTGAGCATAACGGAGAAGTCACCACTGGTCGGGTTCTTCATTCCGGATGCAACATCAAACCCACTGACTACAAGACGATGCTGCTGGTCTTCTACAGAACGTGCACCGATAGCAACGTAGGAGAGCAGGTCGTCAATGTAACTCCAGTTTTCCGGATAAAGCATTTCGTCGGCAGGGGTCAGACCACTTTCTTCAATGGTACGGATGTGCAGCTTACGCATTGCAATCAGTCCGGCAACCATATCAGGAGCTTTCTCAGGGTCAGGCTGGGTAGCAATACCTTTATAGCCTTCGCCGGTTGTTCTTGGCTTATTGGTGTAGACACGAGGGATAATAATCAGACGGTCTTTGACATCTTCTGCAATTTTGGTCAGGCGGCTGACGTAGTCGCAGACAGGTTCTTCGCTGTCAGCGGAACAAGGTCCGATGATAACTAAGAAACGGTTATCTTCGCCGGTTAAGACTTTACGAATTGCAGCATCCCGTTCTTTTTTTATCTGTGCCAGTTTCTCCGGAAGCGGATACTCTTTTTTGATTTCTTCCGGACTTGGTAATTGGTTTAAAAAATTAAAACTCATATTTTTAGTCTCCTTTAGTAAAAAAAACTTGCTTTTTTTATATTATAAGATTCGTTTTTAACTGTCAATGATATGATTTAATAATAATTTTATACTTTTTTAATTGACCTATCTTAATCATGGTGCTATTATTGTTTTCACATGTTAATAGTTAACAATGTTAAATAAATAGAAAATATAAAATGTAAAGAAAGGGAGGTGAAAATGATGCAGGGTTGTGGAAATGAAATATTTTCCATATTTAATCGTTTTCATCGTTTGAAAATCTCATCAATTCTGCCGGGGGTCTCATCCGTGGAAATGGGAACCTTAAAGACCATCGAGCATTGCCGCAAAGAAAAAGAGATGGCTACCAAAGAGACAGATGCCAAAGAGCCGGATAGCAAATCGATAGATGCAAAGGTTACGGTATCGGAAGTGGTACGTTATATGCGTGTGGCAGCACCGGCGGTGTCCCGGACACTTCGTTCCCTGGAAGAGAAAAAATATGTCGAACGTATGGTGTGTGAGGGTGACCGGCGGAATGTTTATGTGAGAGTAACTGAGGAAGGAAAAGAGGTTTTAAATGAATGCAACCGGATTTTGAGTGAATTATTAAAGTCGGTTACGGAGAAAATGGGAGAAGAAGATATGAACCGGCTGATTGGCTATCTGAATAAATTAGAGCAGATAGCAGAGCTTGAGATTGAAAAGAGAAGACAGTTGAAACAGCAATTAAAATAGAAATATTTTATAAATAATATAGAAAAGGAAGGAACAGGAAAGATGCGGAAAATATTTAAAAATATGCTCCCGTACTGGCATATCATCGTGGTAATATTTCTCCTCCTTGGAGTGCAGGCTTATTGCGATTTGTCGTTGCCACAATATACATCCGATATCATCGATGTAGGAATCCAGAATAAGGGAATCAAACATATTTTGCCGGAAAAGATGCCGGAGGAAGAATATCAGCTGGCAGAACTTTTTATGACAGATGGTGAAAAGGATACTTTTGAAGCGGTCTATGAAAAAAAAGACGATACTTATGTATGTACTGCGGATAAAGAGACATTAGAAACATTGGATGATGAACTACTGACACCAATCGTACTGACTTACCGTATGGCAAATATGAGTGAAACGGATTTTAAGAATACGATTGCGGAAGCATTGGAGCAGAATCCGCAGAACCAGATTACCAAAGAAAGCTTAGATGAGATGTCCATTGAAGAAATCGGACAGATGATGCAGATGGAACTGACCACATATGAAGCGGAAAATGATGATGGCGAAATGGTAACTTATGTTGATATGCGTCCGATGATGAAGCAGCTGATTGCAAGCGGTGCAATGACGCAGGATGGTATAGCACAGTCCAGAGAATATATGGAAAATATGATAGATTCTGTGGGGAGCAGTACCTTACATGCCATGGGAACAGCATATGCAGCATCCTGTGACGAAAAGGCAGGACTTGATGTGGAGCATATCCAGAAGAATTATCTCTGGTCAGAGGGTGGAAAGATGGCAGCTATGTCATTACTCATGCTGGCAGTTGCAGTGGTAGTCGGATATCTTGCATCCAGAGTCGGCGCAGGAGTCGGAAGAGACTTAAGAGAGAAAATCTTTGGTAAGGTAGTAGGCTTTTCCAATACTGAGATGGATAAATTCTCTACCGCTTCCTTAATTACAAGAAGCACCAATGATATTCAGCAGATTCAGTTTGTAACAGCAATTATGCTTCGAATGCTTTTATATGCACCAATCATCGGAATTGGTGGAATTTATAAAGTATTAAAGACCGGAGCACATATGGAATGGATTATCGTAATGGCAGTACTGGTAATTTCCGGACTGGTTATGGTGTTGATGTCCATTACACTTCCGAAGTTCAAAATAATGCAGAAGTTAGTGGATGCCCTGAACTTAGTATCCAGAGAGATTCTTACGGGACTTTCCGTAATCCGTGCTTTTGGAAGAGAAAAAAAGGAAGAAGAGCGGTTTGATGAAGCAAACCGGAATCTTACCAGAACACAGTTATTTACCAACCGTGTCATGACTTTTATGATGCCGGGCATGATGTTTATTATGTATGGAGTAACCATACTGATTGTCTGGGTATCGGCACATCGTATTGATGCCGGACAGCTTCAGGTTGGGGCAATGACCGCATTTATTACTTATACCATGCAGATTGTTATGGCATTCCTGATGCTTACCATGATGTCTATTATGCTGCCGCGTGCCGGTGTTGCAGCAGACCGGATTGATGAAGTTATTACTACAAATTCTTCTATTATAGAAAAGGCAGAAAAAGAAACAATTGAAAAACATACCGGAAAAGTGGAATTCCATCATGTAAACTTCCGTTATCCGGGTGCGGATGAAGATGTATTGGAAGATATTGATTTTACAGCAGAACCGGGAAAGACAACAGCGATTATCGGAAGTACCGGCTGTGGAAAGTCAACGCTGGTTAATCTGATTCCGAGATTCTATGATGTAACAGCCGGTAAGATTACCTTAGATGGTGTGGATATCCGGAATTTAAGCTTAGCTGAATTAAGAGATGAAATCGGATTCGTACCACAGAAGGGAATTCTGTTTTCAGGAACCATTGCATCCAATCTGAAATTTGGCAGACCGGAAGCTACGGAAGCAGAAATGAAAGAGGCTGCAGAGATTGCACAGGCAACAGAATTTATTAATGAAAAGCCGGAAAAATATGACAGTGGGATTGCACAGGGTGGAACGAATGTTTCCGGTGGACAGAAACAGAGATTATCCATCGCCAGAGCAATCGCAAAGAATCCGAATGTTTATATCTTTGATGACAGTTTCTCTGCACTTGATATGAAGACCGATGCGGCACTGCGTAAAGCATTGGAGTCAAAAACAAAAGAAAGCAGTGTAATTATCGTGGCACAGCGAATCAGTACCATTTTACATGCCGACCAGATTCTTGTATTGGATGAAGGTAAGATTGTCGGAAAAGGTACTCATGAAGAATTATTACGGGATTGTGAAGTATATCAGCAGATTGCACAGTCACAGTTATCCGCAAAGGAATTGGGATTAGAAGAGGGAAAGGAGGAAAAATAACATGAGTAATGAGCAAAGTTATCGTGCACCACGTCGTAGAGGTCCGGGAGGACCAATGGGCGGTGGAATGATGCCGGGTGAAAAAGCAAAAGATTTTAAGGGCTCTTTCCGGAAAATTCTTTCTTATATTGGAAAATATAAAATTGGAATTGTTGCAGTTATGATACTTGCAATCTGTTCTACCGTATTTTCTGTATTAGGACCAAAGGTAATGGGTAAAGCTACTACGGCATTGGCAGACGGTCTGATGAATAAAGTAGCAGGAACCGGCGGAATTGATTTTACACTGATTGGAAAGATATTATTATTTACTCTTGGCTTATATATTATCAGTGCGGTATTCAGCTTTTTTCAGGGGTTTATTATGACTGGAATCACACAGAAAATCTGCTATCGTATGCGTAAAGAGATTTCTGAAAAAATCAACCGTATGCCGATGAAATATTTTGAAAGCAGAACTTATGGGGAAGTTCTTTCCCGTATTACCAATGATGTGGATACTTTGGGACAGAGCTTAAACCAGAGTGTGACACAGATTATTACCAGCGTGGCAACCATTATCGGAGTGCTTGTGATGATGCTTTCTATTTCACCACTGATGACACTGATTGCATTAGTAATTCTTCCGATTTCAGCGTTGATGGTTTCGGCAATTGCAAAATTTTCACAGAAATATTTCCGTACCCAGCAGGAGTACTTGGGACATATTAATGGACAGGTGGAAGAGACTTATTCCGGACATTTAGTTATCCAGGCATTTAATAAAGAAAAGGAAACCATAAAACGGTTTAATGATACAAACCATGTATTATATGAGTCTGCCTGGAAATCCCAGTTTTTATCCGGAATGATGCAGCCGGTTATGGTATTCGTCGGTAACCTTGGCTATGCAGGCGTGGCAATTTCCGGTGGAATGCTTGCAATTAACGGAACAATCGGAATTGGTGATATTCAGGCATTTATCCAGTATGTAAAGAGCTTCACCCAGCCAATCCAGCAGATTGCACAGGTCATTAACCAGGTACAGTCCATGACCGCAGCTTCGGAACGTGTTTTTGAATTCTTAGGTGAAGAGGAAGAAGACCAGACCACAGAAAATGCAGTGGAATTAAAGGATGTTCGTGGAGAAGTAGAATTCTCCCATGTGCATTTCGGATACAATCCGGATCAGATTATCATTAATGATTTCTCAGCAAAGGTAGAACCGGGACAGAAGATTGCCATTGTAGGACCAACCGGAGCAGGTAAGACTACCATGGTGAAGCTGCTGATGCGTTTTTATGATGTCAACAGTGGAAGCATCAGATTAGATGGTAACGATATCAGAAACTATAACCGCCGGGAGCTAAGAGATGCCTTCGGCATGGTACTTCAGGATACCTGGTTATTTAAAGGTACTATTATGGAAAATATCCGTTACGGAAGACTGGATGCCACGGACGAAGAAGTTATTGCAGCAGCAAAAGCAGCCCATGCCCATCATTTCATCCAGACACTGCCGGGTGGTTATAATATGGAATTAAATGAGGACGCCAGCAATGTATCCCAGGGACAGAAACAGTTGCTTACCATAGCCCGTGCCATTTTAGCAGACAACCGGGTATTGATTTTAGATGAAGCAACTTCTTCTGTTGATACCAGAACAGAGCACAGAATCCAGAAGGCTATGGATAACCTGATGAAAGGAAGAACAAGTTTTATTATTGCCCATCGTCTGTCTACCATTCGTGATGCTGATCTGATTCTCGTTATGAAAGATGGTGATATTATTGAACAGGGAAATCATGAAGAACTGTTACAGAAGAATGGTTTCTATGCACAGCTTTATAATTCCCAGTTTGAAGAAGCTTCTTAAATAAAACCTTTGATTTTTTTATATAGATGTGTTAGTATAAATAAGCTGCAACCGTAGTCTAATGGATAGAACGTCAGACTCCGACTCTGATAATGCGGGTTCGATTCCCGCCGGGTGCATTTTATAATTTATATTAACACATTTTTTTTGCGGGATTTATGTCCCGCAAAACTTATAAGAAACGTTTTTCATTATTTACACGGGCAGCTCACAAAGCATGCTTTTTTGGGGGTTATGGGTAAGGTTAGGAGGACAGATATGAAAGCGTCAGAAATCAAAGAAAAAATGAGTAAGATATCAAAGAATGATATAAGTAGTTTCTTTCAGAAGAACTGGAAATATTTTACTGCAGTAATATTATTTGTTGTATTGGCAGTAGTAATGATAAAATTCAGCAGTGGAAATAAAGATAAAGATAATGGGCTTTCTACGGAACAGAGTACCGAATCAGAGAGCTTTCAGGTAGATGCCGTTCCGGAAATCAATACCCTGATGCAGAATTATTACAATGCATATGCAGCAGGTGATCTGGCAACATTACAGACCTATGCAACACCTGTTTCCGAGAATGAACAGAGCCTGATTACCATGATGTCGCAGTATGCAGAGAGTTATCAGAATATCAAATGTTATACCAAGTCAGGATTAGAAGCAGATTCTTATCTTGTCTGTGTAACGCTGGATTTGAAATTCGCAGGAGTAGATACTACAGCACCTGGTATGGAGTTCTTTTATGTAAAGAAGAATGAGCAGGGAGCACTTTATATTGATAACTTATACAGCAGCTTTAACCGTCATTATAAAGAACAGCCGACCGATAATAATGTGGAAAACTTAATCAGTAGTTTTGAAACACAGGAAGATGTCATTGCATTACAGGCAGAAGTACAGGCAAATTATGAAAAAGCAATTGCTTCAGATGAAAATCTTTCTAATATGGTAACGGTTACAGTTGCTGATGCATATAATGCATGGGCAACAGCAATCGCACAGGCACAGGCACAGCAGCAGCCGGCAACAGAGGAGACACCGGCGGAACCAGAGACACCGGCGGAACCAGAGGCACCGGTGGAACCAGAGACACCAGCTGAGCCGGAAGTGACAACGGAGACGGTATATACACTGGATAAAGTAAATGTCAGACAGGAACCGAATGAGTCCGGAGCATTACTTGGAACAGTTGAAAAGGGAACTGCACTGACAAGAACCGGTACGACAGAAGATGGATGGAGCAGCATTGATTACAATGGTACACCGGCATATGTAAAGAGTGACTATGTTTCAACAGAAGCACCGGCACAGGAGCCGGCGGCAGACACCAGCGGAATTGCAGCGGGCACTAAGATTACATTAACCAATACGGTTAATATCCGTTCCTCTATGAGTGAGACCGCATCCAAGGTTGGAGTTGCTTATGCAGGAGATTCTGTTACTGTTCAGATGAGCTATGCAGAAGGGTGGACAAAAGTCACCTGGAAAGATAAAGAAGGATATGTTAAGACAGAGTTCTTAAAATAATAAACAGATGGAGGTCTTAGGACCTCCGTTATTTTTACTTTACAGGAAATTGCTTTTCTGTAAAGTAAAAAACGCTCCGCGAGGATGCACACTGCGGCGTATAAGGTAGATG
>ENA-OPNW01001134-OPNW01001134.1-human-gut-metagenome-genome-assembly--contig:-NODE-1134-length-13913-cov-2.442055_pt1 | contig 13913 bp, 8 predicted proteins | sample MGYA00241540_ERZ501777 | MGnify/ENA primary metagenome ERZ501777 (study PRJEB25962, sample SAMEA2042615) | human gut metagenome | biome: human gut; feature: human-associated habitat; material: faeces...
GACGGAGCGTCGTGCTGCTCCACGGAGGCGAAGAACGCATCCATGTCGATATGGATAATCTTTCGTTGGGACATCTCGACGGGCAAAGTTATCAAAAAAATCGGGACTGACCAAAAGTAGCAGAGAGGAAAAACTCTATTTTCATCAGCAACGAAAGGCTACGCGATGCACCATAGGCCGCATCACTCCCTGGCCCCAGCACGCATCTTCCTCATCCACACCATGAACCACAGAGCGGTAGCTAGTCCCACGCCTCCGCCAATGGCATAGCCCACGGCAGGAGGCAAGGCGAAAGCAATATTGCTCACCATGAGGAAGGAGACACAGACAACGGTCATAAACAAGGCGGGGACGAGGGTGAGGACGTATGCCTTCTTCTCCTGCGCGAGATAGACCGTGAGGGTCCACAGGGTGAAGACCGCCAGCGTCTGATTGGCCCACCCGAAATATTTCCATATCGTATTGAAACCATCGGGGTTTTGGATCTGCCAGGCCAGCAGAGCGAGCGAGACGGCAAAGACGGGCACGCAGATATAGATGCGGTTGAACTTCTTGCGCTGGCTGAGACGGAAGGCTTGGGCGATGATCAGGCGGGCCGACCGAAAGGCCGTATCTCCCGTCGTGATCGGGGCTGCCACCACACCGAATGTTTTCCCTTAAACGATTGCGCATGTTTTTCGTCTAATACTTTAGATAAGTTTAGGATCTTTCACCAAGTATTACCCATCATTATCTACCAGCAATGAAACATGTAACAATAAAAGACATCGCACAATCGCTGCACATATCGGTTTCGACCGTATCACGGGCGCTTACCGACGACAAAAACATACGTCGCGAAACGCGAGAGGCTGTGCTGCGCGAGGCAGATCGGCTTGGCTATCGTCGCAATCCTGTGGCATTGAACCTCAAGACAGGACGCACCAACACAATAGGCGTAATCGTGCCAGAGATGCACACGCCATACGCCTCGCAGGTAGTGGCTGGCATACAGAGCATACTCTTCTCCAACAATCAGAAGGTGGTCATGGCCGAATCGGACGAGGACCACGAGCGTGAGGGAGAGCATTTGAAGATGATGGAGGATTTTATGGTTGACGGACTTATTGTGAGCATCTGCAGCTACAAGCATAATGTCGATACGTATCGCCGACTTGCCAAAGAAGGCATGGCCATTGTCTTCTACGACCGCATCCCTCACGGGATGGAAGATATGACGCAAGTGCTGGTGGACGACAACAATGACGCTTTTTTTATGACGGAACACCTGATACGCCTTGGTCGCCAACGCATAGCTTATCTCTATGGGCCTGACAACGTGTATAATACCATGGAGCGCGGTCGTGGCTATCGCGAGGCCATGGAGAAGTTCCGCCTATACGACCCTCAACTTATCATCAAGACAGGAATGACGTTTGCTGATGGTGCGGCAGCAGTAGATCGTCTTGTGCAACAAGGCGTGGACTTTGATGCAGTGTATGCCTTCACCGACACGCTTGCCATAGGCGCCATGAACCGCCTGCGCGAGTTTGGACGTCGCGTACCAGAGGATGTGGCTGTGGCTGGATTCTCGGGGACAGAACTATCGACCATCGTATTTCCACAACTCACTACCGTCGAGCCTCCTCTGATGGAGATGGGAAGATGCGCCGCTGAGCTTGTGCTTGAGAAGGTGCGCAATCCCGAGGCGGAGAACAGAAAGGTTGTCTTGCGTACGGCTATGAAATACCGGGGTTCTACTGGGGAGTAGGAGATAAGACTTTGTACCTTACCTTCCCAATGGATCCCCCGATTTAAAACGTTTGCAGATTTTGGGAACGTTTGCGGAAACGTTCCCATTTTTTTCATAAAACATTTCTTTTCCTACATTATTTTTTGCCCTAACTTTGTAAGCGAGAAGAGAAAAAGCCAAAAAATAACAACTAACAGCATAGAAATAAAAATGACAGCAAACACAATCAAATCGTATTCCTTCGACCGCAACTCGGTCAAGGCAGGCATCCTTCATTTCGGTGTAGGCAACTTTCATCGTGCTCATCTCGAATACATGACAAGCCATCTGCTTGAAGATCCCACCCAGCACGGCTGGGGCATCTGCGGGGCAATGATACTGGAGAGAGACGAACCGCTGTACAAGGCACTCAAGGCGCAGGATGGCGAATACACACTTACCGTATGTGGGCGCGACGGTAACAACGAGGTTTACCGTCTTGGGGCTCTTGTAGAACTGTCTTGGGGCATTGAGGAGAAGAACTCCATACTCAACAAGATAGCCGACCCTGACATCCGTATCATCACGCTCACCATCACCGAGGGTGGATATAACATCTCACGCCAGACTGGCGAGTTTATGCTCGACAATCCGCAGGTAGTCCACGATCTGGAGCATCCAGACGACCCGCAGACTGCATTCGGTTATGTGGCCGAGGGACTTCGTCGCCGCGTGGCCTCAGGCTCAGGCCCTATCACCATCCTCTCTTGTGACAATCTTCAGCACAATGGCAATACGGCCCGCTGCGCTTTCATGTCGTTTGTAGAGGCGCAGGACAAGGAGCTTGCGGCATGGATGGAGGAGAACGTGACTTTCCCCAACTCTATGGTCGATCGCATCACTCCAGCCACGCATCCCGAGGACATCAAGCGACTCAACGAGGAGAATGACACAGAGGACAAGGCGCCTGTATATTGTGAGGACTTCATACAGTGGGTCGTCGAGGACAACTTTGCTGCTGGTCGCCCCGCATGGGAGAAAGTCGGCGCACAAATGACAGACGACGTCACTGCTTTTGAGAACATGAAACTCTCTCTTCTCAACGCCTCTCACACATTGCTTTCCTACCCTTCTTTCCTCTATGGCTACCGCAAGGTGGACGCTGCCATGCACGACGAGCGTATAGCCAAGTTTGTGCGTCAGTTTATGGACATCGACATCACTCCCTACGTACCGGCTCCCAAGGACACAGACATTGAACTCTACAAGCAGACTCTCTGCGAGCGTTTCGGCAACCGTTCCGTCAGCGACCAGGTGGCTCGTCTTTGCTTCGACGGAGCATCGAAGTTTCCTGTATATGTGATGCCCAACCTTGAAAAGATGATCAGCGATGACAAACAGCTCATCCGCGTGGCATATCTATTCGCAGCCTATCGCCACTATCTCAAATATCACACGGACGACAATGGCGAGCAGTTTGAAGTAGCCGACCCGTGGCTTACAGCCAACGACCAGCAGCTTATCGCAAGCAATGAGCCTCTTGACTTCCTTGCCCTCTCTCCATTCCGAAGCACCGACCTGCGTGAGGCCGACAACTTCACACAGCCCTACCTGCAGATGGTAGAGAGCATCAAGAACGAGGGAGCGATGAAGACCCTCGAGGAAATATTGTAAGAACAAGTTAGTTGCTATGAGGTGGGGCGATCCCTCGTCCCACCTCATAGGACTACCCCCAGCGACCATCTCACCCAAAACTAACATCCGTATGAAAACGCTAAGCCTAAAGACCGCAGGACCTTTCCTGCTACTCACGTTCATCTATTTCATAGTAGGTTTTCTTACTACTGTCAACGGTCAGTGTCAAGGACCGCTCAAGATAGCGTTCCTCTCCGAGGCCACCACCATGCGCAACTCACTGACCACCCTCATATCCTTCGCCTTCTTCCTTGGCTATCTGCTCAACAGTTCGCGCACAGGACGAATGCTCAACCTCATTGGCTACAAGCGCACACTTATCCGCTCGCTGATCGTGATGGTCGGAGGCTTGTTGTTCTACACAGCCTCTGCTTTTTGCGCGGAGTATGCCGGCGAAGCTGGTATTGTAGTAAGTGGCGACTTCGTGCCATTTGGCTATTTCGTATTTCTCATGGGGTCATTTCTTATGGGCACAGCTGCGGCCATGCTCCAGGTGGTCATCAATCCATATATCGCAGCCTATCCGTTGCCTGGCACAAGTGCGGTACAGCGAATGAACTTCACCTGTGCCGTCAACTCATTTGGCACGACCATAGCTCCTCTCTTTGTCACTGGTATCATGTTTGCGGGAGTGCCTCTCGACAGCGTCACCGCATCGCAACTCACCCTACCCTTCATACTCATGACGCTCTGTATTGTCGTCACCACAATGAGCACACGCCGACTTGCCCTGCCCGACATCGAGGGCACACGTTCTTCGTCGGCTGAAACCGACAAAGGAACATCTACTGGAGAAAAAACAAAAAGCGTATGGTCGTTCCGCAATCTAAAGTATGGGGTCATAACCATTTTCTTCTACGTGGGAACGGAGGTGAGCATTGGCAACAACATCAACTTGCACGCTATGGAACTCACTGCCAGCGGAGCTGCTCTGTCGCCTGCCCTGCTTGCCACAATCTACTGGGGCGGTTTCCTAGTCGGTCGTATGGTTTCTGCCTCCATGAAAAACATAAAACCACGTCCGATGCTCATCACCGTCACGCTTGGCGCCATAGCGCTCATGACTGCCGCCATGCTGACGGAAAACCTTTGGCTTCTTGCCTCAGTAGGTCTTTTCCATTCCGTCATGTGGAGCTGTGTGTTTACCCTGGCCGTTGATGGTCTTGGCGAATACACGTCGCGTGCCTCGGGGGTGTTTATGATGGGCGTGTTTGGTGGAGCCGTATTCCCTGTGATTCAGGGAATGCTTGCCGACTGGATAGGCTCCTGGCAGTTCACATGGGTTGTAGCGCTTTTCTGTGAGTTTGTTTTGCTGTGGTACGGACTGAGAGGGTATAGAAAGTGAACACCGTGACCATCTTTTTCTGATCTCACACGAATTGCTGGAAAAATCTTGTGTAAAACTACCCTATAAAAGCACCTTACCAAGCCCTGCTTTACAAGGGAGACCCTCTTATTTTTTCAAGTACACTTGAATTTTTGCCCACTTTTGGCCATTTTTTCAAATGTACTTGAATTTTTCTTCGTATCTTTGCCTAAGATTGACCTGGAGGGCTATATCTATCAAACGTTGCGGCATGCAGGGATTCAATTCTATGCAGGCAAGATGATAAACTAAAACCAGTTGAGACATCGCTGACAACGCCCACCAACCAAAGGCAATGTAGTAAAGAGTGAAATAGGGAATCATGGAACTTCCAAAAACAATCAACAACATTTCAGAACGAATGATGGACGATCTCAAGACAAAAATGTCTGAAGGTTCATCCCTCTCTATAGCGGCTGCCTCGTTCTCCATCTACGCTTTTGAAGCTCTGAAGGAAGAATTCGAAAGCATAGACGAACTGCGTTTCATCTTCACATCGCCCACCTTCGTCAAAGATAAAATCAGAAAGGAAAAAAGGGAGTTTTTCATTCCCAAACTATACCGCGAGCGCACCCTATATGGTTCTGACTTTGAAATCAAGCTTCGCAATAAACTTGAACAGAAAGCCATCGCCAAGGAATGCGCCGCTTGGATAAGACGCAAGGTGAAATTCAAGTCGAATGTGTCGCAGGAAACAATGGGCGGATTCTTCATTGTCAGCGGCAATGCTCCTTATGCCTATGTGCCTTTCAATGAGTTTACTACCACAGAACTAGGATGCGAGCGGGGTAATAGCGTTTATTCCATGATCAATGTGATGCCCTCACCTTTCGCCGAGCAATATCTGAACGTATTTAATGAACAGTGGAAGAATGGCGATAAGTTCGAAGATGTAACTGCCAAGGTGCTGGAATACATAGAAACCGTTTATCAGGAAAATTCACCCGAGTTTATCTACTTCATTACGCTATATAATATCTTCAGCGAGTTTCTCGATGATATCAACGAGGATGTTCTTCCTAACGAGAAGACCGGCTTCCGGGAGAGTGTGATTTGGAAAAAACTTTATAATTTCCAAAAGGATGCTGCCCTGGCTATCATCAATAAACTCGAAAAATACAATGGTTGTATCCTTGCCGATTCTGTGGGTCTGGGTAAAACCTTTACGGCACTGAGCGTCATCAAGTATTACGAAAACCGCAACAAGTCGGTTCTCGTATTATGCCCTAAGAAGCTCTATGACAACTGGAGCACCTTCAAGACTAATTACAAAAACAACCCTTTGGCGGCCGACCGCCTTCGCTATGATATTCTGTTTCACAGCGATTTAAGCCGAGATAGAGGTATGTCAAACGGAATTGATCTTGAAAGAATCAACTGGGGTAACTACGACTTGATAGTCATAGACGAAAGCCACAATTTCCGTAATGGCGGTAATGTGGATGACGAGGATGATGAGGCTGACAACCTGGATATATTGGATGATGGTAAGAAGAAGAAGGAAAACCGCTATCAGCGACTGATGAGCAAGGTAATTAGAGCAGGAATCAAGACAAAAGTCCTGATGCTGAGTGCCACTCCTGTCAACAACCGCTTCAACGACCTGAAGAACCAGTTGCAACTGGCATACGAAGGTCATGCTGAGCAAATCAACGAGGTTCTAGACATCGACCGCAGCATAGATGATGTGTTCCGCTCAGCACAGTTGGCTTACAACCGATGGACCAAGTTGCAGCCCAAAGAGCGCACCACACAACGCCTGCTTGAAGAACTGAACTTCGATTTCTTCGAATTGCTGGATGCAGTTACCATCGCCCGAAGCCGAAGCCACATCGTGAAATACTACGATACGAAGGATATCGGTAAGTTCCCTAAAAGATTAGCTCCTATATCCCGCCGTCCAAAGTTGACGGATTTGAGCGATAGCATCTCTTTCAGCGAGATTGCTGAACAGCTTAACAGGCTGAATCTGAGCATCTATACGCCCTCACTCTATATCTTTGATAGCGTGAAGGAGGATTATGAAATCAATATGGAGGGCTCGGGTATCTCTATCGACGGACGAGAGAAAGGTCTCCGCAAGCTGATGGCTACCAACCTGCTCAAACGTCTGGAGAGCAGCGTCAACTCCTTCCGTCTTACCTTGCAGCGCATCCAGGAATATATAGACGAAACGCTGAATACCATTGATAGCAACGGGCGCAGCGGTTCTGTGGATGTTACCGAGTTTACGGATGATTTGGATAGCACAGATAGCGATAACGACCCATTTGTGGGCAGAAATTCCAAAATCAACCTCCGGGATATTGATGTGATTCGCTGGTCACGTGATCTTCGCAGCGACCAGGAGAATCTTGCCCTGCTTCAGATTATGCTCCAGGATATTTCTCCCGAGCATGACTCCAAGCTTCAGATGCTCATCGAAGACTTGAAGCACAAGTTTGAGCATCCCATCAATCCGGGCAACAAGAAGGTGATTATCTTTACAGCCTTTGCTGATACCGCCAACTATCTGTACGACCAGCTGGCGGCACGCATCAAGGCGGATTGTGGGTTGAATGTGGCACTTATCACGGGTTCTACGGATGGCAAATGCACCATACCGAAGTTCCCGATGAGTTTCAACAATGTGCTGACCTATTTCTCGCCCGTATCGAAAGACCGGGCTGCTCTCTTCCCGAATGCCACCGAGGAGATTGATGTGCTCATTGCCACCGACTGCATTTCCGAGGGCCAGAACCTGCAGGATTGTGATTTCCTGATCAACTATGATATCCATTGGAATCCAGTGCGCATCATCCAGCGCTTCGGCCGTGTGGACCGTATCGGCTGCAGAAACGATGTCATCCAGCTGGTCAACTACTGGCCGGATATGGAACTGGACCAGTATATCGAACTGAAAGGCCGTGTGGAGAGCCGTATGAAGGCCACCGTCCTCACCAGTACGGGCGACGACAACCTGTTGTCGCAGAACGAGAAGGGCGACCTGGAATACCGCAAGAACCAGCTCAGGAAGCTTCAGGAAGAGGTGATAGACATAGAGGATATGGATACTGGCATCAACATCATGGATTTGGGCTTGAATGAATTCCGCCTCGACGTGCTGGCATACGTCAAGGAAAATCCGAATGTAGAGCACTCGCCGTTTGGCATGAATGCGGTGGTGGCCAGTTCGGAGAACGCCAAACCGGGCGTTATCTTCATCCTGAAGAATAGAAACAAGAATATCAATATCGACAGGAAGAACCTGCTGCATCCGTTCTATATGGTGTATCTGGGCGAAGATGGCTCCGTCATCTGCGACCACCTGCAGCCTAAGAAACTGCTCGATGTGATGCGCCACGTTTGCCGAGGCAAGAGTCAGCCGGATAAGGAGTTATGTGCCATCATCAACCGGGAAACGGCTGACGGCCGACAGATGAGCCATTATAGTGATATGTTGGCGAAGGCGGTTGACAGCATCATTTCTGTGAAGGAAGAGTCGGATATCGACAGCCTGTTCTCCATGGGCGAGACGAGTGCCTTGCTGGGAGATGCCAAGGGGCTGGATGATTTTGAGTTAATAACATTCTTAATTATCAGATAGTATGATAGATTTACATTATCCTCCAACCACGTTTGTAGGCAAGCCCGTTCCCAAGAACGCTTTCTACAGGCATCTGGAAGTGAATGCGAAGATGAAGCAGCACTTCGTAGATGATGTGGTGGCTATCAAGTGGCTTTATAAGCTGGCACCTTCCACTCTCAATGTGGCAGATGGCAAGGAGGTTCACGAGATTGTGGTCTTTTCTGCGCAGCTGAAGTCGCAGGATTGTCCGGATGATGTCTTCCTCTTCATCGATAGGAACATGCCTCGCCACGTGGTGTTTGTTCTGGAATATGAGGGGCAGTATAAGCTGCTGCTCAACTATAAGGAATGGCTGGATGCCTCGGCAGGAAACTTCTGGATAGTGAAGTCTTTCGCTTCGGAATGGCTCCGTGAGGCAGATTTATCTTTGCCTATCCAGGGGCTTACGATGGATGCCATCTATGAAAATATGGCAGGCGTGATTTCCGGCTATAGCACGAGCCGTAGCGAGGAAATCAAGCGCATGGTGGAGCTGGAATCCTTGATACTGAAGGGCAGAAAAGAGATTGCAGCCTTGCAGAAGCGGGTTCGGACTGAAAAGCAGTTTAACCGGCAGCTGGAGCTGAACAACGAGGCTCGGGCGCTGAAGAAGAAGGTTGCTAAGTGGGAAAAAGAAATAAATGGACTTTGACACTCATTATCAGATAGTTACAAATTTCCCCCAACTTGGGGGAAAAATAAAGTTTCTCGTTTTGCAGTCGTATGAGGTAAAGCTTACTTGCGAAACTTGAGTTAGATAACTTTCGGTAAACGAGAAACCGATAAAAAGCTGCATCTGATTGAGAATGAGGCAAGTAATAAGAAATGAAAGATAATTTATAAAATATAGATGATATGGATAGACCCAATAGAATGAAATTGCAGTCGGCAGATGGAGCGCAGCTGAATCTGGATGCGCTTTATCAGATTGCGCCTTCGTGCTTTACGGAGGTAGCCGACCCTGATTCGGGGGGGGGTAAAACGAGTAGTTAATTTTGACGTACTTCGCCAGCTTCTTGGTGACAACGCAGTGGAAGATGCTCCTGAGGCATACGAGTTCAACTGGGTTGGCAAGCAGGCAGCTCGTGCCGAAGTTTTGCAACCTACTAAGAAAACATTGCGTCCTGTAAAGGAGGATAGTGTGGATTGGGACAATACCCAAAACCTTTATATTGAGGGTGATAACCTCGAAGTGCTTAAACTTCTCCAGAAGTCTTATCTGGGTAAGGTAAAGATGATTTATATTGATCCGCCTTACAATACAGGTAATGATTTTGTTTATCATGATGATTTTGCGATGTCTGCTGATGAGTATGCTGAGGCTTCGGGATCAGTAGATGAATTGGGTAATAAATATATCAAGAACATGGATTCGAATGGACGTTTTCATTCGGATTGGTGCTCTATGATGTATTCGAGATTGATGGTGGCGAGAACGCTGCTGACGGAGGATGGTGTGATCTTTATCTCGATTGATGATAATGAGGTTGAGAATCTGAGGAAGATTTGTGATGAAGTGTTTGGAGAAGGAAATTTCATAGCTCAACTTGTTTGGGAAAGAGCATATTCCCCAAAAAATGATGCAAAGTTTGTTTCCAATAGTCATGATTATGTTCTAATGGTTGCAAAGAACTCTGATGAATTTGTAATAGGAAGATTGGATAGAACTGAGGAAGCAAATGCGCGATATTCTAACCCAGATAATGATCCACGAGGTATATGGAAACCGAGTGATATGTCTGTTAAAACATATAATGCAGAATGTGATTATTCAATCACAACCCCTTCGGGGCGTGTCGTAGAGCCTCCAGCAGGACGCTGCTGGAGTCTCTCGAAGAAAGCCTTCTTCGAGAGACTCCAAGACAATAGAATCTGGTTTGGTTCAGATGGGAATAGTGTTCCTTCTATTAAAAGATTTTTGACTGAACTAAAACATGAAGGCATGGCACCAACTTCAATTTTGTTTTATAAAGAAGTAGGTCATAGTCAAGAAGGTGCGAAGGAAGTTGTCGCTTTATTTGGTGATAAAGGAGTATTTGATGGTCCTAAGCCAGTAAGATTGATAGAACGTCTAATAACCTTAGCAAATCTAAAAGAAGATTCTATTGTGTTAGATTTTTTCTCTGGAAGTGCTACTACAGCACATGCTTTGATGCAAGTTAATGCTAAAAAGAATAAATCATGTAAATATATTCTTGTTCAATTACCTGAACTGGTAAGCGAAACGAAGAAAGATTTAGGTTATAAAAATATATGTGAAATAGGTGAAGAAAGAATAAGAAGAGCCGGCAAGAAAATCAAGGAGGAGTCTCCTTTAACCACTCAAGACCTCGATACTGGCTTCCGTGTGTTGAAACTCGATTCCACCAATATGCAGGACATCTACTATTCTCCAAAGGATATTTCGCAAGCTGACCTCTTCTCGCAGGTGGATAATGTAAAGCCGGATAGAACTGGCGAAGACCTGCTCTTCCAGGTAATGCTTGAACTCGGTGCAACCCTGGATTCGAAAATAGAAACGACAACGGTAGCTGGCAAGACCATCTATAACGTTGCTGAAGGATACCTCGTGGCTTGCTTCGACCCGGATGTTACCGACGAAGTAGTAAAAGCCATCGCCCAGATGCAGCCAGCCTACGCCGTGCTCCGTGACACCAGCATGAAGGACGATTCCACCGCCACCAACTTCGAGCAGATCTTTAAAACATATTCTCCTGACACGGTCACCAAAATCCTTTAGAAAGGGATTTTGAAAGGTAAAAAAGTAAAAAGGTAAAAAAGTAAAAAGAGCATTTTTGCTGTGTTTACTTGAAACTTGTAAAAGTAAAAAGAGCTTTACTGATTACGATTATGAAACTGAAGTTTAAGATACAACAATATCAGACCGATGCCGTGGAGAGCGTCATCAACGTCTTCAAGGGGCAGCCCAACCAAGCCAACCTGGAATACAGAATGGATAAGGGAAAACTGTATGTGGTGGACAGCAAGAAACATGACATCAAAATCGTTCAAACAGATGTCTTTGCCGATAACGATGATGCCGGCAATAACCTGGGTTATAAGAACAACCGCCTTGCTATAGATAAAGTGGCTCTCTTCGACAACATCCGACAGATTCAGACCGATAACAATATCCATCAGGATGAAGAACTCTGTCAGAAACTCGGAGCCTGCCAGCTCGACGTGGAGATGGAAACCGGTACGGGAAAGACTTACGTCTATATCAAGACCATGTTCGAACTGAACAAGCAGTATGGCTGGACCAAGTTTATCGTGGTGGTTCCAAGCATTGCTATCCGAGAGGGAGTGAAGAAAAGCTTCGACATCACGGTAGATCACTTCATGGAGCAATACGGCAAGAAGGCTCGCTACTTCATCTACGACAGCAGCAGCCTCAACGACATCGACACCTTCTCGCAGAGCAACGACATCAGCGTGATGATCATCAACACCCAAGCCTTCAACACCATGAAGGAGGGAGCCAAGAACAAAGCGGCACGCATCATCAACTCCGAACGAGATGAGTTCGGTTCCCGAAAGCCTATCGCCGTTCTTGCAGCCAACAACCCAATCATCATTCTGGATGAACCACAGAAGATGGGAGGTGCCGCTACACAGACGGCACTCAAAGCCTTCAATCCGCTCTTCACCCTGAACTACTCAGCTACCCACAAGGAGCACCACAACACGGTGTATGTGCTCGATGCTCTAGATGCCTACAACCACAAACTGGTGAAGAAGATAGAGGTAGTAGGCTTCGAACTGAAGAACCTGAAAGGTACCGACAGCTATATCTATTTTGCAGAGCTGCTGCTTTCGAAAGATAAGGCTCCACAGGTAAAACTGGAGATAGAACAGCAGAGCACTACGGGAGCCATCAAACGAATCTACAAGAAGTTGGGCGAAGGCGATGACCTCTATAGTGCCTCCGGAAACATGCTGCAATACAAGGGGTTCATGATTACCGACATCGTGGTGGATGCCCACCAGCCAAGTCGCAGCCAGGTGAAGTTCAGCAACGGCGAAAGTCTGATGCTGAAGGAAGTAATCGGCAACGTAACTGCCGATCACAAGGCTCGCATCCAGATAAGGGAAACCATCAAGGCGCACTTCCGAAAAGAAAGTGCACTCTTCCATCGTGGCATCAAGTGCCTCTCGCTTTTCTTCATCGACGAGGTTGCCAAGTATCGCCAGTATGATGAAGACGGCAATGCGCTGCTGGGACGCTATGGTGAGATCTTCGAACAGGAGTACAGGGCAGAGCTGAACGAAAATCAGAATATGTATGACCCGGAGTATATGCAGTATCTCAGTTGCATCCCTGTCAACAAGACCCATGAGGGTTATTTCTCCATCGACCCCAAGACCAAGCGCATCAAGGACAGCGATGAGAAGAAAGGAGCAGGAAGCGAAGACGTATCGGCTTACGACCTGATTATGAAGGACAAGGAACGACTGCTGAGTCTCGACCCAACTTACTCGCCAGTTCGCTTCATCTTCTCCCACTCTGCCTTGAGAGAAGGTTGGGACAATCCGAACATCTTCCAGATCTGTTCGCTCCGACAGGCAAACAGCATCTCGCAGAAGCGCCAGGAAGTGGGACGAGGTCTGCGACTCTGCGTTGACAACAAGGGAGTGCGACAGGATGCCGACACTCTGCAGGGACAGGTGCAGCAGATTAACCGCCTTACCGTGATTGCCTCTGAGGGCTATGCTGATTTCGTAAACGACCTGCAGAAGAATATTTCGGAAGATCTCTACGACCGTCCGAAGGTTGCCGACATCGATTACTTCGATGGAAAAAACTTCACGATTGAGGATGGCAGCAAGCATAGTATCACGAAGTCAGAAGCCAAGAAGATTTATTTCTATCTGGTGAAGAATGGTTATGTGGATGACGAAAGTCATGTAACCGATGCTTACCGCTCTGCCGCAACATCAGGAACACTCGCCCCATTGCCAGACGAAGTAAAGCCATACGGCAAATGGATTCATAAGCTGATAGAAGGCGTATGGAATCCTTCTGCCCTTGACGGTATGATAGAAAACGGAAGTACGCCGCAGACTCCGGAGAACAGACTGAACGAGAACTTCACGAAGAAGGAATTCCAGGAACTCTGGAATCGCATCAACCACAAATACGCCTATACGGTGAACTTCGAAAGCAAGGAACTGATAGAGAAAGCCATTGCTGCCATCAACAAGGAACTGGTGGTTTCAAAACTGAGCTACGTGGTAACCCGAGGAGTGCAGAAGACGGAACTGAAACATGACGATATGAAGGCGGGCTGCATGATGGTGCAGGAAGAAATGCAGCATGATGACCTGAGAACGGATGTAGTAAGCACCGTAAAGTACGACCTGCTAGGCAAGATAGCCGCCAACACCCGATTGACCCGCAAGACCATCGCCGGGATTCTATCCCAAATCATGCCAAGCAAGTTTGATATGTACAAAATGAATCCAGAAGAGTTTATCCGCAGGGTAAGCCGTCTGATACTGGAGCAGAAAGCCACCATCATCGTAGATCATAT
>ENA-OPNW01001140-OPNW01001140.1-human-gut-metagenome-genome-assembly--contig:-NODE-1140-length-13817-cov-2.317032_pt1 | contig 13817 bp, 12 predicted proteins | sample MGYA00241540_ERZ501777 | MGnify/ENA primary metagenome ERZ501777 (study PRJEB25962, sample SAMEA2042615) | human gut metagenome | biome: human gut; feature: human-associated habitat; material: faeces...
GAAAACGCTCTTCCTTACGGAGAAGCACCTCGCAATCAAGTCGCTTTTTGACCCATCCAAATGAGATTTTTGTTTAGGGTGGCGCATTGACGAAGTCAGGAGATTTCTGATTTGAGCTGCTTAGCCCGTTCCTCAACAATCTTCTTCCATAAGTCGGAATCCTGAAGCTTTGCCATAGGGATGCGTTCTTTGTATTTCTCATAAAAAGCAATGGCACTCATCGAATTGTCATTGAACAAATAGCTGTAGCAACGGTCTCCTATAAGAGCATTCCAATCCCAATAGTCTATATACTTCTCAATGAGTTCTTCTGTGAACTCCAGCCTTGTGGTAGCAACCTCCGACCAGTCCCATTTGTCCTTAAACTCTTCAAGGTGAGCTTCGGTGAACCATTCTTCGCTGATGTTCCCTGACAGAATCTTCCAGTCCAGTTTCTTTGAGAACTTCTGGAGCATCGGAATCGTCCAGATGATGTTTCGGTTTCCTGAGATTTCTTTCCAGTCAACCTTGTCACAATTCTTTTCTAAGAGTGCTTCTGTCCAAGCAAAATCTTCGGACAGGCTCTTCCATGCCTCTTCTGTAGCGATACGCTGCATGAAGTCGTCTTTAATCGTTGCTGTCATAATAAATCTTTTTTGTTATACAAACTTTTAATTTCACGATGCAAAGGTAAATTGGGACTACGCCAATCTGTGGCAGAGGTTTAACAAAATATCATTTCATCAAAAATTTTATTTGAAGCCAGTATTTTGATAGCACGATGTCCATAGCCTCCTTTTGTGTTCGTGAATCCTCGCCAAGCAGTTGAGAAAGGAAGTTCCAAAAAGATTTTCGATGATGTTTATGCTTGTAATGTGCCATCTCATGTAAGATTACACTGTCAATCAATGCCTGCGGCATGATGATTAGTCCTGGTATTAAGCTTATGTCATTATATACACTGCAACATCCCATATTATTGCCTCGAAGTTTCTTGATGAATACTCTATTTCCATGCAGATTATGTTTCTGTTCCAGTTCGCGTAAGCGAGGAGGTAGGACAATCTTGGCTCTTAGTATTATTTCGTCACGAATTATTTCACGTAGCCATTTCTGAAGTCTTAGGTTATCAAATTTTGTATTGTCTGCATAAACAATGTCAAGAGAACTGTGATCAGGGTTTATCATACATACGACACATTGTGTACTCGTCTGATACACCTTCCTTTCCACGGACTTAATCATTGCTTCTTGTCGAAGAACTGTCATGTCTGCCATGAACCATGCAAAACGAAAATGAGGTGAATTAAGCCGAAAGTTCGGGTTAATCCAGAACTGTGGTTCTCTCTTTATTTGATGTTCCATGTCTTATCCAGTATTTTATCATACAACTTATCCGTACTGTCTATTTTCAAACCATAGAAACGCGTTCCTTTGTTATGCTCAATGAGCATTTTCTTTTTTGTAAGCTCAATAGGAAGTGGAAAATAGAAGTCACTTATAATAAGGACATCTGCCATTGCAAAGGATTTGCTCTGCAACATTTCTATTGACCTGTTAAGCATTTCTTCACCATCAGTTCCACCTGTAAATCGGTCTTCAAGAAAAGCATTCAGACGCATCCAATTACGGGGTAACGATAAATCTAAGAACTTTGCTCGGACAGAGAAGGACATGAGAAAGACCTTGCGTTTCTGCTTTCTAGCCAATCTGAGGAGTTGGGTCAGAACGGAATATGCTATCTTCAATGGCTTTCCGCTCATGGAACCACTGGTATCAACAGCAACTATGATAGGTCCATTTTCCAGACGAGGTTTGTTCATCTGGGTTTGCTCTGTTTTGAAATGGCTCTCGTTTTTAGGACGATTGGCAAATAATTGTAGCTGTTGAGTTACAAACTTGTAGAAAAACAAATTTTCAGTTTGTCGCTCAGACGATAGTGCGGTCTCTGACGGTAACAAATATTGTAGGTCATTGCCGTTGGCTATCTCTTCAGCTTCTGCTGCTGGCTTTGGTGAGGATGGCAATAAAGGAAGGTATCGTCGTATCGTATCATCCATTTCATCCTCGCGTTGTGGTTGTTCACGTCCTATCATCCGAATCAATTCTCTAAGTTCTGGATAGGAATAAAAAAAATGCTCAACTTTCTGTCTTTCCTTATAGTCAGATAGTCCGTATTCTTTCAGATGTTGTACCCAACGTCGTTGATTTGTTGAAAGTAGATCTTGTTTCCGTTCTACCTCCTTATCATCACTGGCTTTTTTCCATTCGTGTCCCAAAGCATTGAGAATTATTTCTTTTTGTTGTTCTGAGTCGCATTCATTCAGTTGGTCTTTATAACCTTCGAGATTTAGTTCTCTAGGTTTGTAATTTTGTTCGATAATCTTTATAGTTTGTCCCCACATATTGCGTTTCTTCGTCAATCCTCCTCCTTCGAAAACCGCAATGAACGTTTGTTCTTTGTGGTGGTATTCTTCTATGGGCTGAAAAAGTTGTAACATAGCTTCAATGAATTTCATCAGTTCCTCCTTCAGAAGTTCTGTCCATAGAGGATCTTGGCTTTCCAGTTGTGGATTATCTTGTATGGTCTGACCTATAAACCCACCCAACAAATCTCCTTTTGGCAAATTTTCGGGCAGTTTCCCATTATCTATATAGAAATCAAAGGCTTCATCATATTCTTTGAGTTTCTGTGCAAAGTCATTGATTTGTGGCGTATTCATAATAGTTGTTGGGCATTTTTCATCACCACCTCCAATTCTTTTGTGCGTTTATCACATTGGTCAAGGTACTTCTTGACAATCTTTTTGTCATCTTCAGAGAGGAAGAGGTGCTTTGTATCTGCGAATAATCTTTGTATCTTTTCCAAATTGGGAACTATCTCTTTTTGCAATAAAGAAAGAGCATTGTCGGCCGCTGTCGGCTCTGTAAAGAAGCCATTTCCGAACAATTCTTGTGAGTTGCCCGAAGAGTTAGAAGTTGACACAGAAAGTGGATTTGTCCGTTCAAAAGCATATGGCGTATTGTCTATAATAATACCTCCATAACATTTCTGTAGCTTGATTTTCTTCACGTTCTGAGCATTCCTTACTTTGTAGTCGAATGGTGCTCCTGTATAGATTGCATGAACAATCCACGATTTTTTCTGGTTATCCCAATATAGAATGCCATCAGATACTTTATTTGCGTCCACATGATTATAGTCCGCCTTATAGAAAAGACACTTACCTTGTGGAAAATTGCGGATGCTATAATAAAAATAACTGACCATTGCAAACTGTTCTGGCATACTACGAGAGTCTTCCTCTTTTTTCCAGGTCTGTGACTTCTTTTTTATAGCTTGGTCTATATCCTTTTGTATTTTATCCATTTTCCTGTCAATTTCCCCTGTTAATGAGTTGGCCACAATATCAATGATGGAAGGTATCACCTCCGCTGTATTCCAAAGACAATGGAACAAGATGGGTATGTCAGTTAAGTCGATATTGTGCCTTCCATTAAGGAAAGCTGAAGTCTGCATAATGTGAAAACACTTTTTCCACCGACGATCTGACACGTAGAAATCCATGTCCTTGTTACCATCTTTCGAAGCTTCTTCTTTTAGACGTTTACGAATAGTTGTCACAACAGAGCACACGCAATCAGGAATAGCAACAGCATGTATTTCCTGCTGCCATGATTCGTAGGTTTCTTCTGTTATCTGCAATTCTTTCGGCATAGTGATGTCCTTCATTGGTTTCTGTCGAATCATTTTGAAGAAAATGCTTTCAGTCTGAATGCAATTCGAAACCATACGAACAAGAAATCTGTCCCATAGAGCTTCAAGCCCTTCATCCTCCATTGGAAGTTCATTACTCGCTGCAATTAGGACTTTCATCGGCAATGACAATGTTGAACGTCCGTTTTGAAAGATACGCTCGTTTATTGCTGTCAGCAATGCATTTTGAATGGAAGGCCCTGCTTTCCATATCTCATCGAGGAAAACAACAGTTGCAGTGGGCAGGAAACCGTCCACAACACGTTCATACCTGTCTTCATTCTTTAGTAACGAAATAGAAACCGGACCGAAGATCTCGTCTGGGGTCGAAAAACGAGACATAAGATATTCAAAGGCATTCGCATTACTGAATGCCAATTTAAGCCTACGTGCTACCAAACTTTTTGCAGTACCAGGAGGTCCGAGCAAGAATATACTTTCTCCTGCAATAGCACTTAATAGTGTCATTGCAAGGATATGCTCTTTTTCATAGATGCCTTCCGAAATCACATCAAGCATCTTATTAATTTGAGTTTCTATTTTCATCTATTATCTGAATTAACATGGAAAACTTACTAACAGTCTTTCATAACTTGATTGAACACTTCAGGATAGTTCGCTTTGAGATAGCCCATCTGATATCCTAACCATGAATAGCAAACGGCATGAGCCTTGTTGAAGGCGTACATACCTTTGTGTTCCCAGTCCTTCCATATTCTTTCAAGAGTGCTCTTTTTATATCCGTTATTCATTCCACCCTTGATGAATTTGAGCTTTAATTCAGCCAACTTATCCTGCTTTCTTTTACCCATTGCCTTTCGTAAGGCATCACTTTCGCCTCTGTTAAAGTCGGCTATAAGACGGGAGAGTAGCATTAGTTGCTCTTGATATACCAGTATTCCATACGTGTCGTGGAGATATTTCTCCATGTTGGGTATAGCATATCTGATTTTACTTACACCTTTCTTTCTTTTGATTAGCAATGGAATATTTTCCATTATACCAGGGCGATACATGACATTCAGGAGCACAAGATCCTCAAATGTTGTTGGATGGAGTTCGCGAAGATATTGTTGCATTCCTTGTGTCTCATATTGGAAAATATCTTCCGTGTCGCCTCGCTGAAACAGTTCAAGGGTCTTTTGGTCATCAAGAGGTATCTTCTCTATATCGAAGTCTTTCCCTGTGTTAACCTTGATTCTTTCGCAAATCTTCTTTAATTGAGAAAGAGTTTTCAAACTCAGGAAGTCAAACTTAATCAGCCCTGTTTCTTCAATAGTTCTGCCATCATATTGTGTACAACTAATTGTTCTGCTTTCTACGTCAGGATCGTCTTGAACACAAACTGGTGCCCAATCACTGATGGGACTGTCACTGACAATGAATCCACAGGCATGAACTCCTGTTCCTTTAATTGTGCCTTCCAAAACCTTAGTGTCACAAATCGCATTTTGAATAGTTTGGCCTGCAGAACGTACTAACTTCCTAAGTTCAGGAGAATACTTAATGGCATTATCCATAGTCTTCGGATAATAAGGAGAATACACGGGAATAGCTTGGTGTATGGCTTTAGCAGTTTCTGCTGGCAACATTTTCACTTGGGCAACAGAACTAAAAGCAGTTCTCGGGCTAAATGTTGAGTAGCTTATTATGTGTGCACAGTAATCTTTTCCATACTTATCATTGAGCCATTCTATGACATGAGACCGTCCCTCTTCATCAAAGTCCAAATCTATATCCGGGAGCATTTGCCTGTCAGGACACATGAAGCGTTCAAACAACAAATCGTGTTTCAAAGGGTCTATCTTGGTTATTCCCAAACAGTATGCAACCAGACTCCCTGCAGATGAACCACGTCCTGGACCGACCAATGCGCCCAACTCTTTTTCTGCATAGTTAACTACATCCTGTATAAACAGGAAGTATCTTTCTGCTCCATTCTTCTTGATGATTTCCAATTCATATTGGAGACGGTCATCTACTTCTTCTGAAAGTGGAACTCCATTGATAACCTTTGCTTTTGTATATGTCAGATGTTCCAAATAGTCAGTATCATTTTTGAAACCTTCTGGTATTGAAACTGGGGGCATAATAGGAGCATGATGAATATCGTATGTCTCTACCTTGTCGAATATCTCCATTGTGTTAGAAATGGCTTCAGGGTAATCTGAAAACAACTCTGTCATAAACTTCTTACTCGTCAACCATCGGAATCGTAGTGGAGTTGTATCAAATTCTTCCAAGGTTTTTCCCACAGCAATACATTGCTGAATGTTATAAACGACCAAATCTTCAGGATTGACATAATGGACATCATTCGTAGCGACTACTTTAACGCCATGTTCTTTCGATTTCTGTATGAGAACATTGTTTACTTTTTCCTGTTCAATCATAAGGTTGCTTGGAACGTCTTTAGAAAGGTCATAGTCTGCGTCACGGCGAATTTCAAGATAATAGTCACTACCAAAGACTTGTTTATACCATTTGATGGTGTCATCTAAAGCTGTCATATCTTCCTTCATGGCATAAGTGAACACCTCACAGCCAAAGCCGCCTGATAGTACAATCAATCCCTCGTGATACTTCTCCAAATCCTTACGATCTGTTCGAGGAGCCGCATAGAATCCGCCTGTCCAGGCATTGCTTACAATCTTGATGAGGTTCTTATAACCAATGAGGTTCTTGGCAAGAACTGTCAGATGATAGCCCTTAATATCCTTGACACCATTCTTCTGTTCTTTAGAACCATGCTTGGCTACATACAACTCACAGCCAATAATAGGCTTAAATTGTTTCTTTCCCTTCTCTTGTCTTTCTTTATTGATGCGAGCCACGTATTCAATGAACTCCATAATACCAAACATATTCCCATAGTCTGTGATGGCTATGCCTGGCATCTTGTTTTTTATGGCAGAGTCCACAATTTGTTGGATGGTGGAGCATCCGTTAAGAATAGAATAATGTGAATGTACATTAAGATGTACGAAATTTGGAGTTTTCATATTTGTATTGTTTTCTTGTTAATCCCATAAATTACGATAATACTTTCGGAACAAATCAAGTCCTTGCTCGATAGTTCGTTCCTCTTCCTTAGTATGTGTTGCACCAGCATACTTCATCAACTCAAAGGCATCAGCCATCTTCTGAATTGTATTGTTCCATTTATGCATGTCATCGAAGTCAGGTGGATAACCATGCTTGTCAAGAGCCTTGAATGCCAACAAACGAGGTACAATAAGCTGTGACAAAGTGTTATCAGTATTCCACACCTCCTCTATGGGGAAGTCATTTTTGTGACTCCAGTTTTCTGTATTGTTCGGTTTTCTTTTCTTCATACTCGTAAAAAGCTATATTCATTCGCAATTCTTGTTCAAGAGTATCATCTGTCTTAACGATGAATCTAATTACTCCCTTACTCATCTCTGCAATGTGTTCGGCCACTCTCATTTCCTCCATTAACAGAGGATATTTCTTGGAGGTGGAGAGTACAATCAGAGCATTCGGCAATATTCCATATTCAAAAGCTTCATATCGATCAATTAATTCTATCAGATAGTCTGCTCTGTTATTCTCATCCTTACAATACGACCTATAATCGTATTCTATATAATGATTGGCAAAGAATAGTCTGCAAAGGTCAGCAACGGATATGCCAACAATGTCTGAGTCTGATGGCAAGTTGTTTGCTACAAAATCTGCAGTTATACCAATACGATTCCAATACTCTTGCATCATCGAATCCTTGGTGGCCTTCACTTTATTTTGGGAAGAAGGAACAGCCATCAATTCTTTTTCAGTAGGTACACTACCACCAGCATCATTTACTATTTTTACCCACTTTTGTGCCTGCTGACATTGGTACTCTTCATCAGATATATGGCGTTCCCAACTTTCAAACTTGGCTTTAGTCTGTTCCTCCGTAAACCCATAGAAGGAAGTATGCCAGAGGCAGCATGCAGCGATTTCTGCAAGCGGTTCAGTCACATCAGGCTCTATGACCAGCTCCATTGTCAAAGCTCCTACCCAAATCTGTCCCTCAATGGGATTCACAGTCAAATGAGGCTCCGGCCAATCCTCATCTTGCTCTCCGTGACTCACTGTAGCGGTTTTATAGTAGGCATCCTCTGGGTTGGGAGTCAGATGACGAAGCATGTCATAGTGAATCTTATATAGGGCAAGACACCCCTTACTACCATGATATTTCTCAATGTATGGTACAATCTCCTCGAAAGAGACGGAATCAAGCAATTCTTTGTAGGTCATATGTATCTAAGTATTGTTGTATAACTTGAATCAAAAACATATTCTATAATTGAAACAGGCTCTAAATCTTCATTATTTGAATCGTTAGAATAGTAACTTTCCCTATGAAGAACCTTTATTCTTTTCGTCAAGAACTCTCTATCTAAGTAACTCAAACAGTCATCTGGCAATGCATTTTCGCTACCATCGATGCGAATACGGATTAGTTGTGATACTCCAATTATCCTTATATCATTCTCTTTCGCCATTTTGTCCAATGACATCCAAATTGCCCTAAGTTCTTCAGCGCGATTTATCCCATCGAGTGTTTTGGTGGAATACATTAATTCTACATAATCTATTATGATTACATTGAAATAGCGTTTCTTTATGGCAAGTTGAATATCCTCTAATGAAATATGAGGAATATCATTGAAATAGCATTTGACATTGCCATTCCCAACAGGATCCAAATGATTAATAATTACTCTAGAGTCGTATTCCAAACAGAAATATAGGGTATTCTCTCCATGACGGCAAAACTGGTTTGCAATTTGGGTAGCAAACACTGTTTTACCCACTACTGGTCCTGCTGCCAATATGGACAATTGTCCTTTTGGGAAAAACCCATTGATAGTTTTGTAATCTAATCTTGTAAAATCCGAAGAATCCATATCTTATTTTTTTAATAATGTTACTTAATCCCAATAGTCACATTTCCCCCAATCTAAATCATCGCCAAACTCATCGCTTTCATAAGTATGGTAGTTGTACTCCACATGTATTTCAATGTTGAAGTCCCTGACCCAAAGCAGGTCGTAGATAGAGAAATCCAGATGACTGAACAGATTATGGAAAGCGTATGTAAGGTGCATGTCTTTTGTCATATCTCTGTCAAGCCCTTCATTCCAGTTATCCAATTCCTCATTCAGATACAGAAGCTCATTCTCTGACTCTATCTTAGGATAGTGGCTATTGATGTCAAAACTGTTCACCCCGTCCTCACAATACAAAAAGATATAATCATCGAGGGAACCATTAAGGACTGCCCACATTTTTTTTGCTCGTATCGACTGTACGGGATGAATCTTTGAGTATTCATACCCCATAAAACATTTGCCAATTACGTCTATGCGGCCATTCTTATCTAGCTTAGAAATACTATAATATAAGTCTATGGCTCGTTTCCGCACTTCAATCAACTGCTGTTTCATTGCCTCGTTGAACTCTGCCAATAACTGCTTATTCTGTTCATCCAGAACAAACATACTGTTTAGAATCCGACTCCTCACTTCCAGCAAACTTTTGATGGCCTTTTTGTTTTCTTCATTATACCAATGTTTTCTTTCAGTCTCGTGGTAGAGATCGAGAATCTGTTCCTCAACGCTTCGTATTGCTGTACTATTGAAAATTTCCTGAGCTGTCATGTTATGGAAAATTACTTGTTTAACAACAGATGATTATTTATATAAGTTTCATTTATGCGTGAATTAGCAGATGATATAAATACTATTATTGTCTTTTTAAATTCAATTGCCTCTTTTTCTATTGAATGTAAATATTGGAATATATCACATTCATTGTTATACCATAAATCTGACAAGTTCTCTATCAAATATATCTTAGAAAAGGAATTGGTGAATGACAATATCTTAAACTCATCAAAGAAGACATAGTTTGTCCAAAACGAACCATTAGGAACATAGTCGTTCAATTCTTCAGGATAAAAGAAGATCCCATGATTATTGTACTCCATCATTTCTTGTTCCAGCCAATTCCTTTCTAATTCGTCTGACGCAGCCTCAATACATTTGGCTTTAATGAAGCCGAGAACTTCGTTTTGTATTTCTTTCTTTGTGGAATTTGAATATACCACTACAGGTAATCCTAATTCTACAGCCAAATCATATACATATCTGCTAAGTTGATTAGCAGGTTCTTTTGAACAGACAAACCATATTCCTGGCACGTTTAACTTCTCGTATGAATCTATTTTAGCCATAATTATAAGATTTCTGATGCAAAGAAAACAAAGACCCCTGCCAACTGGTGGCAGAGGTCAAAGAAAAATGCAAAATACTATGTAAATTATGCGATTGGATCAGAACAATATTCTCTGCGTTTACAGGTTTTGCAATGCTTTCCCATCCATACTTCTTCAAACTGGTTCATTGCCTGTTCCACGATTTCTGGTTCATCTGTCAAGATGCCAGCTTCAAAGTTACGTCTGTTATCGGTTTTCATTCCAATACCGGCACCAGTAAGGTTCGCACTGCCTACATTCGAACACAATAATCTTGAAATGTACACGCGGACATAATACTCGCTCCAAACGGTCATAGAGTACAGGGTACTTGTCAAAATCCTCTCTAAAATTTTGACCAGGTTCTTTTGCATGAATAAGCCGCACCTCCACACCACGCCGAATAAGTTGGGCTATAAGAGCCAAAAATGGCTTTTTCTCTTTACCCATCTCAATATAAAGATCTTTTATGTCGGCTGTACCAATCCAAAGCATGTGCTTCACGGATATTACCCGTGAAAGCACTTCTTTGTAGTGCTCGGAGTTTGAAATGTATTGAACCATAGTTAAATAGACAAAAAACTATGCGTTTGAATCAATTTCAGATTGTTCTGAAATCAAATTATTGATGATTGTTTGCACTACATTAGACTTATCTCTCTCGACATTGAAACAATAACAGTTCTTTCTGTCACCTTGTTCCTCTGGCTTTTCGTTTGGCCTGTGTTTATAATTCCATTGATCATCCATCAGATAAATATCATAGGCTTGGTTGTTGCTTTCTCTATACCATCTGAAATGAATGGTCTTTTCTGGTTCAATTTGGAATGTCATATCAATATCAAAGCCCCAATATAGATTCGTGCCAGGAATAATAATGTCTTCGTTATTGAGCTGGAACCGCCCATCTTTCAGCAAAGCGGAAATCGCTAGATTTCTATCCCCATATGATAATAGAACTCCACGCTTTTCTCCACAGAAATATAAAGCGTCATAGGGCCAACGGATATACATTTCCCTCTTATTCTCATTACGTTTAATAATGTACTCTATTAGAGATCGGTTTGATAGAGCACGAATCCTTTCATCATTTATTTCCGTTCTCGGTTCATCACCCATTAAAATGTGATGTACAGGGGAAGCGTAAACGTATTGATAGTTTCTATCAACCAGCGTTAAGATATTCTCTTTCCATGTTGTAGCTAAACCATTGAATATTTTGTGAGACCACCATAATTGGTAATCCCAACTATCGCAATAGCTATAGAGACACTGTAATGTGTCAATTAAATAATCTTCTTTCAATCCATTCGCATCGAAGATTTGTTTAGCTCTTTCAAGTTTTTGGTCAAAGAGATCCCAAGCTGTTGGCTGTCCGTTAACATCGTTGAAAAGAAATGCAATGGCACCTTTGAAGAAATATAACTTTTCTGCACCTTCTATTTTTTCTTTCCACTCGTCATCCTTATAACTCTTTTTCGCTTTTAGGATTTCCTCTGTTAACTGCTTTTTGCCAAAAATCTCACCTGGCAGTTTGTTTTCGTCAATAGACGCCAAATACCCTACAATATCTTCCGTCATATTGATGGATGTGTCATCCGACAATAATGACAGGTTCTGATCGAAAAATCTAATTGCACTAACAGCTTGTTCTCTGTCAATATAGCTATTTTCAAGGATGTTCCAAACAAAATGCATCCATGACTGTAAGGCTTCAATATTCACGACATTGCAGTTTGCCAAATAGATAAAGACTGCGTGCATAGCCACTCTCTGTCGATCTGTAATAGTAGATATAGAAAGGTCTTCACGATACTTTGGTACAAAATAGAACTGAGGGGACTTGGTGCCAGTTTCTGACACTTCTTTCCAATAGGGAGAAAATAGACGATTAACCTTATCTGATAAGTTTTCTTCGCCGTCTCGTTCTTTTATCTGAATATATAGAGCATGAAGATTATTCATGCATTTATATAGGGTCTCTATACTTTCCGTGTTGAGAACCTTTTCATAGAGAGATATATTTTTATAACCTGATGCGTTTTTCTCAGTTAAAGCTTTATAAAAGTTATGGCCTGTGACGGATTCTGGTTTTCCATCACCTTCACAGTGAGCCATGAACCAATTTAAGAAATACCTATTCAGGAATTTGAGGAAAATGTCATCGATCTTGTGCTCAGACGAACGGTTATACCAGAAGAGATCCGTCCATTTAGTATCAAGAAGGTGGCTAAAACTATCTTCTTTTTTCCCATCTTCATTAATGAGAAGGGTCTCTCCATCTGGTTTGTAATTGAGCAAGTCTACCTTGAAATTCTCAAAATCTGTAAGCACCTTACCGCGTGCATTCATTTTGATATACAGGTCATCTGACAATGGAAGGTTCTTATCTTCCATGTCAAGTGTATAAAACTTGATCGGTGAATCTACGGATTTTAGCTTATTCAGATAACCATCAAGTGTTTCTTGTGATAGATTTACACAGATTTCCTCTATACCATCAACAATATCGTTCCCGTCTTTGTCTGCTTTGGTGGTTCCACCAAGCATTCGTAACATTGACTGAATGGTTGGATCCTGCTCATAAGATGTGTAGAACCAATGCTGATTTCTAATGAATGCAACGATATTATCTTCCCTACTGTATTTCTCACCTGTTTTTCGGTTGTATTCGTACTGTATAGAACACAACTTTTCACAGAAGTTCCTTGATGAGATGCGAGTTGCATAGGAAAAATGAGAAAGTGTTTCCCTATCTGAGTCCAACGACCCAGTACACAAGGAAAGATACCAATGTAGAAGCCATAAGGTCGTAAGGCGTTGCTGGCCATCCAGAGGATATAATATATTGTTCTCATAACTCCCATATACAAAGTCTAAAACCAGTGCTTTGTCATTCTCTAGAGCTTGGAATAGTTGTTTCAAGAAGCGTTCCCTCAAATATTCTTGGCCAGAACGTCCCTGTGCATAGTCACGTTGAATGATTGGTATAACGATCTTCTTCTCTTTTACGAGATTCCAGAAAGAAGTCAGTTTGCTATTATTTGTCATAACAAGAATTGTTTTAGTGTTTCCTTAATGTCGTTTAAATATGCTTCCGCATCATCCCGGTTCCATGTGTTCGGATCAAATGCTTTCGTGTCATAATACTTCATAAAGACATACTTTGTGCAGGGCGGGATGAAAGATGATTGACCCTCTGTCACTTGGGCATCTATGATAATTCCATTTTCATCAATTGTGGGGGGAGCATACTTTTTCCCTTGCTCCTTTCCTATAATCACTCTACGCTTCGACGGATAAATAGCGTTTCCATAGCTCCTATTGGTTGAAGCATCAAGAAGAGTAAAGTTCCACAGTTTGTTTTTCTCTTCCTGTGACAACTGCCTGCCGGTTACTGCCTTTTCTTCTACGATTTGTTTATAAACGGTATCAAAATCCTTGTCTCTCTCTGCCTTCCGATCAACGTCATTATCATTTTTTACTTGATACTTCAAGAAAAAAGCCTTAATGCTTTCCCGTATGGCAAGATCTTCTTCACTTCTCAGGCCAAAATATGCGTTCAGCAGCCATTCACGCTGTGAGCGGATGTCATTGAGGCGGTTTTCAGTGTTGGAGTCTATATGCTCAATATCCCAACCTTCTGATTTATATAGATGGAATGGGAATTTATAAAAGACACCAGCCCTGTATTTCTCATTCTGGCTCAGCACTTTGTTCTGATTGATAACTGTCTGTACATTATGTAATAGCAGGATAGGGCGGCAGTTTGTCTTTGGGCCGCCACCCCCTTCTTCGTAGACGGTATTGTCTACG
>ENA-OPNW01001146-OPNW01001146.1-human-gut-metagenome-genome-assembly--contig:-NODE-1146-length-13796-cov-4.606506_pt1 | contig 13796 bp, 9 predicted proteins | sample MGYA00241540_ERZ501777 | MGnify/ENA primary metagenome ERZ501777 (study PRJEB25962, sample SAMEA2042615) | human gut metagenome | biome: human gut; feature: human-associated habitat; material: faeces...
GACACTTACAAAGGAGGGAAAGACACTTGACAAGCATGAAACATGATTTATAATAAAAGTATGTTTTAAGAGCATGAGCATATTGTCTGTGTCTTAAAGCAAACCATTGCCTGCGTTTCGCGTGTCTGGCGAGTCATCCCGCCATGGTATACCCCTATATCATGGTTTCCCGCTTTCCCCATAGCCCCGATGACATCCCATCGCCTTCACAAGAGCGCAGGCAGAAAAGAGCGGGTCTCCCCTAATTTCCCGCTCTTTTTCTATTGTTTTTTTCTGATGGATGACTGATTGGCTTCATGTACTTCCACGTCCTATGTCTCGCGTAGGAAAAGATTTGCTGATTGATCAAAAGAAAAGCGGCTCAGTGCATGCCGGAGGGCGGGGTTTCTGATCCTCCCGATGAAAATCAGTCCCGTCTGGCAGATTTTCTTATTTGTTAAATTGACAATTCGTTTTATTATATTTTATAATTAACCAGATACATTTGAAATAGTGTACCCTTATTTTGGGGAGAGTTGATTTTTGAGTTTCCGGGGCCATTCGGAGTTTGGCCTCATTGTTCATGAAAAGGGGACATAATCATGGCACAGGCAGCAACAAGAGCAGAACGTATGGTGGGCGTTCGTGCGAATATTCTTAACACCGCTAAAAGACTTTTTTTGGAACAGGGGTATAAAAAGACAACCATTCGCCAGATCGTACAGGAGTCCGGGATTACCTCGGGCAGCATCTACAATCTGTTTGAGAATAAAGACGCCGTTTTCTCGGCCATCACGAATGAGCTTTGCCAGGTGATCGTGGATGAGGTGGAGAAGCGCTTCTCTGATAAACCGCTGGAATATCACTATGCAGCGATACTGGCGGTCGAGCTGTATGCGATCGAGAAGAAATCTGTTTTCCGTGAACTCTACTATGAAGCCTATACGGAGCCAAAGATTTTCGAAGCCCTGCTCCATACGCATCTGGACCTCGCAGATCACTACCTCGCAGAGGCAGACTGTATGGGCTATCTGAAGCCGGATGAATATTATGCACGCATGCTCCTTTCCAAAGGCGCCATGCTCGGCTATATGCAAGCCTTCAACTTTGACCGCACCGGCCCTGTCCGTGTGCTTCGAAGAGAGCTTGCCTCCCTCATCCTGCTGTCTCTCGGGCTGAAGAAACGGGATATCAAAGACCTGTACTCCTTTATGCTGGAGATCGAGGATGAATGCAGCGAGATCATCGAAGTGATCCTTGACAGCGTGCATCAGCCGTAGGGCGGGGGTAGTGAGGGAGGATCCCGGTGGATCTGTGACTGGTGACCGAAGGCCGCCCCAGCCAATAGACAAATGGATAGCGATCCCAAAGCGTGAGAGATAGAGTCTCTCACGTTTTTTATTTGAAAAAAGTTTCACAAAAGCTATTGCAATTTTATGCACAACGCTGTATAATTATCACATCGTTAAACAAGCCCATGTGAAAGGGCTGATGAAATTGTCTATATTATTTGGAAAGGCGGCATTATCATGACAGATATTAAAAGCGTAAAGAAAGTAGTTCTTGCATATTCCGGTGGTCTGGATACCTCCGTTATCATTCCGTGGCTGAAAGAAACCTATGGCTGTGAAGTCATTGCCTGCACCGTAAATCTGGGACAGCCGGAAGACTTCGAAGCCATCCACAAGAAGGCGCTCGCATCCGGTGCTGAATATGCAGAGACTCTTGATGTTCGCAAAGAATTCATTGAAGAATATGCATACAAAGTCCTTCAGGCAGATGGCCGTTATGAAGGCAAGTACCTGCTCGGTACCTCCTTCGCTCGTCCACTGATCGGCAAATGCCTCGTCGACATGGCAAAGAAATATGGCGCTGATGCCATCTGCCACGGCGCGACCGGCAAAGGCAATGACCAGGTTCGTTTCGAACTCACCATCAAAGCACTGGCTCCGCACATGAAGATCATCGCTCCATGGCGCATCTGGGATATGAAGTCCCGTGAAGATGAAATGGCTTATGCAGAAGCACATGGTGTGCCGATCGACAAGTATGATGAAAAGCAGACTGATGAAGAAAAGGCTGCACAGAAATACCCATACTCCATGGACTGGAACATGTGGCATCTGTCCCATGAAGGCGATGATCTGGAAAATCCAGCAAATGCGCCACACAAGGATATGTACCTCGTCACCTGCGATCCGGAAGAAGCTCCGGATAAGCCGGAGATCGTCACCATTGATTTTGAAAAAGGCATTCCGACCGCTGTCAATGGCAAGAAGATGGACGGCGTAGAGCTCGTGAATACCCTGAACGCCATCGGCGCACGCAACGGCATCGGCATCGATGACCTCGTAGAAAACCGCCTCGTCGGCATGAAGTCCCGCGGCGTCTATGAAAACCCATGCGGCTCCATCCTTTTCTACGCACACACCGAACTGGAACGCCTCTGCCTTGACCGCGCGACCTTCCATTTCAAAGAGATCGCTGCTGTCAAATACTCGGAGCTCGTATATGACGGGATGTGGTTCGCACCGCTGCGCGAAGCACTGCAGGCCTTCGCTGACAAGACCTCTGAAACCGTGACCGGCAAAGTCACCCTTCGCCTCTACAAGGGCAACATCATGTCCAATGGCGCAGAAAGCCCGTACTCCCTGTATAATGAAGAATTCGTCACCTTCGGTGAAGATGATGTATACAATCAGGCAGATGCAGAAGGCTTCATCAACCTCTTCGGCCTGCCGCTCACCATCCGTGCTCTCATGAAGGAGAAGAATGCAAAATGAGTGATATGATGTGGGGCGGACGCTTCACGAAGGCAGAGGAAAAGAATGCACTGGATTTCAATGCATCCATTTCCTATGACTGCCGCATGTATCGTGAAGACATCGCCGGCTCTATCGCCCATGCAAAAATGCTGGCGGCTCATGGGATCATTTCCAAAGAGGATCAGGAAAAGATCACCAAGGGTCTTCTCTCTATCAAAAAAGAGATCGATGAAGGGACATTTCCTTTCTCCGTCGAACTCGAAGATATTCATATGAATATCGAAAAACGTCTCACCGAGGAGATCGGTGATGCCGGCGCCCGCCTCCATACGGCGAGAAGCCGCAATGACCAGTGCGCGCTGGATCTCCATATGTACATGAAGAGAAATATCGCGCGCCTGTCTGAAAAGCTCATCGCCGTCTTAGAAGCTCTCCTCGCTGCTTCCAAGAAATATCAGGACGTCATCCTGCCGGGCTACACCCACATGCAGCGCGCGCAGCCGGTCCTCTTCGCTCATCACATGCTCGCGTACTTTGCGATGCTCGAGCGTGACTTCAAGCGTCTCGAAGACTGCTACGATATGTGTGACATGTCACCGATCGGCGCCTGTGCGCTGGCAGGGACCACGTACCCGACACATCCCGAGGAAGAAGCGAATGACCTTCACTTCGCCTCCGTCTATGGAAACAGCCTCGATGCGGTCTCGGATCGCGACTACCTTCTCCAGTTTCTCTCCTTCGCATCGATCTGTGCGATGCATCTCTCCCGTCTGTCGGAAGAATTCATCTACTGGTCCACCAGCGAATTCCAGTTCATCGAGCTTGATGACGGATACTCCACGGGCAGCTCTATCATGCCACAGAAGAAAAATCCGGACATGTGTGAGCTCATTCGCGGCAAAACCGGCCGTGTCTATGGACACCTCATCGGTCTTCTGACCGTCATGAAGGGTCTGCCGCTGGCCTATGACAAGGACATGCAGGAAGATAAGGAAGGCGTCTTTGATGCCTTGGATACCCTGTACTTCGCCCTCGACATCTATGCCGGCATGATCTCCACCATGACTGTCAATGGCGATCACACGCGCCAAGTCCTTGAAAGTGACTTCTCGAATGCGACCGACATGGCAGACTATCTTGCGAAGAAAGGCCTGCCTTTCCGCCAGGCGCATGCCGTTGTCGGAAATGCTGTCCACTACTGCATCGAGCACCATAAGGTCCTTCTGGATCTCTCCATGGAGGAATTCAGATCCATGAGCCCACTCTTTGAAGAAGACATCAAAGAAGCCCTCTCTATCGAAAACTGTGTGAAGAACCGCGAAAGCTACGGCGGCACAGGGCCGAAGTCCGTAGCAAGACAGCAGACACACGCAGGGGACATGATCGCTAAGATGAAAGAAATGTCCGCGTCTTGGAAAGAGGAAATGGCGTTTCTTGGATGAGTGACTGGTGACTAGGGACTGGTGATTAGCAGCTAGGGATTAGAAATCACGTTTCTCTGAACTGCCTCATTGATGTAACCACGGCGTTCCCGCCTGGTATAGACAATTTCACAAGCAAAAAGCCCATCGTCTGATGGGCTTTTTGCTTGTGAGAAGGGCGGGGCATGGTGGCGGCTTTCTCATATAGAAGGATATGCTTTTATCGGATCTGGTGAGCCGCGCGATCACTAAAAAACGAAGGCACCAGAAGGAAGATGCCTTCGTTTTTTTCTTATCTTTCCGGCGGAAGTCCCGCATATTCTCTGGCGAAGTCAGAGAAATTCTCGATGATATAGCGTTTCAGCATATCTGCCGGGGGAGAGAGCTTCTCGCCTTTTTTCCACGAAAGGCTGATGTAGCGCGAGCAGCTCGGGGAGGAGATCGGCACCAGCGCGACATGGTCGCCGCCGACACCGTGCCATGTGATGCGCGGCGCGAAGGATACACCGAGGCCGGCGCGGATGAATTCACGTACCGTCATCGGGCTGTCGCTCTCGAGTACCACGTGTGGGACAAAGCCTGCCATGCGGCAGTAGAAGTCTGTGATGGTACGAAGGGAAGAGCCTGCTTCCAGAGAAATGAATCCCGCTTTCTCAAATTCATCCAGATTGACAGATGATTTTCTGGCATGCGGATCCGTATCCGGCATAGCCAGCATGATGTCTTCCTTGAGGAGCGTCACAGAGTGGTCATTCTCGATCGGATTGATGGAGGAGGACAGGAAGAGATCCACATGATTCTGGTTCTGTTGATCCGGCTTATTGTGCTGCTGCAGGATCTCGAAACGGATATCCGGATGCTCCTGACGGAAACGGGTGAGGAAAGCCGGGATAATCATAGAAGCCGCGAAAAGAGAGATGGTGACGGTGAGCTTCTGTGCTTCCTTGGTATCAGCCAGCTCCTTCTGCGCGCCGTGCAGCTCCTGCATGATGCGGTTCGTATGGCGGAGCAGGATCTCGCCATATCTTGTGAGGACGATGTTTCGACCGCTTCTGGAAAAAAGCGGCACGCCGAGCTCTGTCTCAAGTACCTTGATGGTATGGGACAGGGACGGCTGGGAAATATGAAGGGCTTCTGCTGCGCGTGTCAGGTGCTGCAGCTCGGCTGTCTTTTGGAAGTAGCTCAGGGCGAGCAATGTCAATTTCATGGAGATCCCCCAAATGATTGATAGAAAAAACAAAGAATCGAATATCACTTATAAGTATTATACTCTTACACATGGAAATTATCAATCAATCTTTCTTCTTATGCACTGAAATTTAAGAATTCGAAAAGAGATATCGGCTGTCTTGCGGTTCAAAAAAGTCCTGTGCATTCATTGGAGCCGGAATTATCAAGAACTGTCGGGCATAAGAAAGATAACTGGAAGGAATACATGGTCAATGGAAGTGACTCATTCATAGATAAAGGGCAATGAATCGATAGATGAAGTCGGGCTTCACTCGGAAGCCCGCGTTCTTAAACTGCCCCTTCATTTATAGTATAATAGGAAAAATAATAGCATTTTGGAAAGGAGCTTTTCTATGAAGAGGAAAAAAACTGCCCCTATGACGAAGGCAGAACGCATCGCTGCAGCCATTCGTGGAGATGCAGTAGACCGTGTACCATACTCGCTGTGGTCTTATCTGCCGATGATCGATCTCGATCCCGCAGCGAATGCGGAACATACCTATGATTTCTATAAGACCTATGACGTCGATATCTTGAAGACGATGAATAACGGTATGTACAGCGTCGAAGACTTCGGCGTGACAGTCGATTATTCAGACATTGAAAGAGGCGGCGTGGCGAAAATCATTTCCACTCCGGTCCATACGCCGGAAGACTGGCTGAAAGTCAAGCCGGTCTCACTCCATGAGGGGGCGCTGGCTCGTGAGCAGGACTACCTGAAGCGACTGCTGAAGAAGACCAATGGCGAAGTGCCTGTCATTTTCACCGTATTCAGTCCGCTGACTACGGCAAACAAACTGTGTCCGCACATGATGGAGCACATCGCTTCCGGTCATGGAGAGCAAGTGAAGGCAGCCCTGACTGCCATCACAGAGACCACCTGCGCCCTCGTCCAGCGCGTCATCGAGCTGGGCGCTGATGGCATTTTCTTTGCGACGCAGCTCTCCTCCTATGATCTGGTGAAGGAGGATCTCTACAAAGAGTACGGCATGCCCTATGATATCGCGGTCCTTTCCGCTTCGCAGGGCTGGTGCAATGTGCTGCATGCCCATGGAAAGCACATCATGTTCCCCCTGCTTCGGAAATATCCCGTTCAGATCTTCAACTGGCATGCATGGGAATCTCTGCCGGACATCCACGAGGCGCAGGTCATGACCGGTAAGTGCATCATGGCTGGCCTTGAACGCATGGATATCACCGACGGACATAAAAATGAGATCGAGCACCAGATCTATGAGACACTTAGAGAGACGGGCGGCCGCCATGTCATTCTCTCGCCCGGCTGCGTCATCCGCTATCCGCTGGATCCAGATATGCTTTCCTTCGTCAGGAAGGCCAAGGGAGAAATAGAAACGAAACTATTGGGGACTAGTGACTAATGACTAATGACTGGTGACTGGTGACTAGTGACTGGGAGATATCTGACTCTCTCGTATTGTCATTTTGAGCGAAGCGAGAAATCTTTGTTATTCGCGGCTCATCGGACGATGTTAGAAAGAGCTAAAACAGAAAGCCTGTTATCAAGAAGCCTTCGGGCATTGACCCACATATATTCGCGGCGAAGCCGCCACCTTCATTCCTCATTCCTCATTCCTCATTTGAGCAGAGCTTTCAAACGGAATCCAAGGAACGATCCGCCCCTTGGACTCACTCTGCATCTGGCAATAAAAAACTCCCGATTTTGTCGGGAGTTTTTTATCTTATTTATTTCTTTTCCATCGGTGGAAAGGTGGAGATCTGTGCTGTGGTGTAACGGAGCTTTGGCGAAACGATCGCGTAGATCACGTAACTCATAGCGGTGACGAAGGCACCTTCCAAAATGACGGTCCAGCCGCAGCCGTAAACCGCATATACACTGTAGATGCCGCCGATGATAGCAGCGATGTTTGCGATCTTTGCTTTTTCCATCGGGACGCCTTCCACTTTCTGCAGATCAGAGACAGCACCCATCGCGAGAAGATAAGGGATGAGATTGATCATGACCGCGAGGTTGATCAGGATGTTGAACTGCTTCAGGAGAGTCGGGCTGATGGTAGCGAGCGTCATGCAGAGCTGGATGCCGAAGAGGCAGGCGATCGCTACATAAGGCGAACGGAATTTGTTGACCGTGGAGAGGAAGCGCGGGAAAAGGCCGATGCTGGAGGCTTCACGAGCTACTTCCGATACAGTGAACTGCCATGCGGTCAGAGAAACGAAGCAGGAGCAGACGAGCATGCAGGAAACGATGTGGCCGACAGTGTCGCCAAACATGGAGGCATACGCAAGGCCGAAGGGCGCACCGGAGACCATGAGCTGCTGGTAAGGTACGAGTCCACCGATGATAGCCGTCGAGGTGGTGTAGCAGGCACCGGCGAGAAGTGTCCCGGCGAGGACTGCGATCGGTACGTTCTTTTCTGGATTTTCTACCGTATCAGAATTTGCACAGGCAGTTTCAAGACCAAGGAAAGCCCAGATGATGACAGCAATGGAGTCTTTCATCGCCGCATAGAACGGCATATCGGACGGATTCCAGGCTTCTCTGTAGATGTTTGCATCGAAGAAGAAACCGCCGGCAAAGAGGAGACCGATGACCGGAATCACGACGCAGATGACACCGAGAGAGGTGAATTTACCAAATTTCTTCGGGCCGACCAGACTGATGGTCGCTGCAAGAAAGAGAGTAGCAATGGTAGCGAGGCAGACTTCGACCGGTGAAAGGTCAAAGCCGAAGACATATGAGCCGTAGCTGACGACGCCGCTTGCGATAGCAACATTCGCAATGATGAGGGAAATCGTATAGCAGAAGTTAGAGACGAAATTTCCCGATCGGCCAAAGCGATACTCTGCATAGCCGCCCATGCCGCCGACCTTCTTTGTGAACATGCCGCACTTGGCAAACGCATACGCGAGGATGGTCGCGCCGATCGAGGCGAGGATCCAGGCGAAAATAGAAACTGTCCCGACTTCAGCCAGTGTCGCTGGCAGAAGAATAATACCGGAACCCATCATGTTGATGGCTGTGACTGTTGTGAGCTGTACCACTCCCATTTTTTTGCTCTTAGACAAGGTTTGTTCCCTTCTTTCTTAATCCAACTCATGACGATGTCATGATGGGGGAAAAAATGTTGTCCCGGACGTTTCCGGATGATGCAGTCTGAAATCATCAAGGCATGCACGAGCCCCATTTGCTTTCGATAACGGTGAAAGAAACAGGGCATAAAGAAAACCTACCGGTCACAGAGTGACCGATTCGCAGCTCAACTGCCGAAACAGGGCGCGTGAATTTTTATTTATTGCAATATACCATAATCGAACCCGTATGACAAGACTTTTTTTGAAAAAATTTGATATTTTTTTCAGAGCAACTCCTATGAACTTTTGAGGACTTCAAAGGAAAAAAGAGAAAAACAGAAGAAAATAGCAGCTATCACGGATTGGCATGGATTGGAATGATAAATCAGAATGTATCATGATTTTTCCTACCAAAATTTCATAAAACCTCAAACTGCCCTTTTTATCGCCCTTCCGGGGTTTTAAGCAGAAATAGGCTTGTGAATATTATGCATATTCATGTTAGAAATATGCAACTCTATACGCTTGCATTTGAGGATCTCTTTCTGCAGTTTATCCTCTGAGCGCCTGAAATGGGGTGAAATTGCCCCACAATGCCTCACAGTGACAAAAATGATGGGCTACATGAGAATAGAAGCCTTGTAAGTGAGAATAAATATATTTTATTACCTATGGTAAAGAAGAAATCTATAATGCGAAAGGCACGGGCTTTCTTCTTTCTCGCCGCACCTTCCCAGGGACTCTTTTGCATGGATGGGATCCGCTTTGCGCGTTTTGCAATGAACCCACTGCGTGGGGCTTGGCCACCAGTCCCCGCTTTCCTTGACACTCCGTTTATATTTGCTATATACTATTAAATATGACTTTCTATGGGATCCCCCATATAAGGAATAAAATTATTCAGAAAAGAGGCAAATTGTCATGGCAGAAATGCAGCGTACCCTGGTCACCAAAGAAGGCCTTAAAAATATGCAGAAGGAGCTCGACGAACTCCGCAGTGTCAAACGTGCGGAAGTCGCGCAGCGTCTGAAAGAAGCCATTGCCATGGGCGACCTTTCGGAAAACTCCGAATACGATGAAGCGAAGAATGCACAGGCGTTCCTCGAAGGCCGCATCCAGCAGCTTGAACAGCAGATCCGTACAGCGCAGGTCATTGAAAAGGGAACGAAGAACCGTGTAGATGTCGGTTCTACCGTCGTTATCGAAGATATGGAAGAGCATGTGCAGGAAACCGTCACCATCGTCGGCTCCACCGAGTCGAATCCTTTCGAGGGACTGATTTCCAATGAATCTCCTGTCGGCCGTGCCCTTGTCGGCGCGAAAGCGGGCGATATCGTCGAAGCGGATGCTCCGACCGCTGTACTGAAGTACAAGGTCATCGAGATCAAAGATAATTAAAATGATTTTTCATCCTGCACAATCCGCCATGATCTGGCGATGCAGGGTTCAGGATTCAAGGTACGGAGGCAGGACGGGCTTTTTCAAAAGTGTCCTCTCTCGGTGCACGGGTCTCTGGACCCTTTTTGTGCTATTTATAAAATGAGGGTAAAAATGACAGAGAAAATGAATCAGAATAACGGGCCAAAGCTGAATGACCAGATGCTGATCCGTCGTGAAAAGCTGGAGAAGATCCGTGCGCTCGGCGTAGAACCATATGGTCAGAAGTTTGACTATGATCACCATGCATCTGACATCAGACAGCAGGCTGAGGAGCTCGAAAAAAATGAAACTCATGTCCGCCTCGCTGGCCGTATCATGATCCGCCGCGGACAGGGCAAGACCGCATTCTGTGTCCTGCGTGACCAGAGCGGCGATATCCAGCTCTATTTCAGAAAAGATGAGCTGCCGGAAAATGAATGGGCTCTCTTTAAACTCGTCGATCTCGGTGATATCCTTGGTATCGAAGGTGTCGTTTTCAAGACCCACACCGGTGAGCTCACGGTTCGCGTCCTGCATTTCACGATGCTGTCCAAGTCGCTGCGTCCACTGCCGGAAAAATGGCATGGTCTCACCGACAAGGAACAGCGCTATCGCCAGAGATACCTTGACCTCATGGTCAATCCGGAAGTCAAAGATACTTTCATCAAGCGCGCGGCTATGATGCGCGCCATTCGACAGTGGTATACGGACCACGGCTTCCTCGAAGTCGAGACCCCGGTCCTCCAGCCGCTGTATGGCGGTGCGAATGCGAAGCCATTCACCACCCATTTCAATGCTCTCGATATGACCATGTATCTGCGTATCGCACCGGAGCTTTATTTGAAGAGACTGCTCGTCGGCGGTTATGAAAGAATTTTCGAGATCACGAGAAATTTCAGAAACGAGGGCATGGATACCCGCCACAATCCGGAATTCACCGCTATCGAAACATACCAGGCTTATGGGGATATCGAAGACGTCATCAACCAGACGGAACAGATCGTAGAAGCCTGCGCGATGGCTGCCTACGGTACGACCAAGTTCAAGTACGAGGATACAGAAATTGACGTTAAGGCTCCGTGGCCAAGACTCACCATGGCAGAGGCTGTGAAGAAATATACGCCAACCCATGAAGACTTCGATGCATGCAAAACCATCGATGATGCACGTGCTATCGCTGACCGTCTGCATGTAGAATACAGTGAATTTGATGGCTTTGGCAAGATCCTGGCAGAATGCTTTGATGCCTATGCCGAAGAACACCTGATTCAGCCGGTCCACATCACCCGTCACCCGATCGAAGTCTCCCCGCTCTCCAAGCTCGACCCGACCGATCCACGCTATACCATCCGCTTCGAGTCCTACATCTATGGCCGCGAACTCGCAAACGGCTTCTCGGAATTGAACGATCCGATCGACCAGAGACAGCGTTTCGAGATGCAGGTCGAGGAAAGAAAGCACGGTGATGATGAAGCGCATCCGATCGATGAAGATTTCCTGACGGCTCTCGAATATGGTATGCCTCCGACAGGCGGTCTCGGTATCGGTCTTGACCGTCTCTTCATGCTGATGACGAATTCTGCAAGCATTCGCGACATCCTCCTCTTCCCGGCTATGAAACCGGAAACGGCGCTCGAGAAGAAGGTCGCTAAAGAGGCAGAAGCCGCAGCGGCTGATATGGAAGAGGCAGAAGAAGCCATTGATTTCTCCAAGGTAGAGATCGAACCTCTCTTCCAGGATTTCGTAGATTTCGATACCTTCAGCAAGTCTGACTTCCGCGCCGTCAAGGTCAAGGAATGCAGCGCTGTGCCGAAGAGCAAGAAGCTCCTCAAGTTCGTTTTGGATGATGGCACGGGCGAAGACCGTATCATTCTCTCCGGCATTCATGCTTACTATGAACCGGAAGAACTGGTCGGCAAGACACTGATCGCGATCACAAACCTTCCGCCGCGGAAGATGATGGGGATCGACTCTTGCGGCATGCTTCTCTCGGCCATCCATCAGGAAGAGGGCGAAGAAAAGCTCCACCTCCTCATGGTCGATCGTCATATCCCGGCCGGTGCAAAGCTGTACTAATTAAAAATATCAGGCAGAGTAAGCTTCCGTGCGTGAAGTGCCGAGTGGACAGGGAGTTGTCACTCGGACGAAGAGACAGGAAGGCGATGAGTCTGTCATCGCCATCCCGTCTCGCGGTACGGAAGCTGCATCCCGCTGCTGCAGAAGGCTTCCTCCTGTAGCAAGTCAAGCAGGAGGAGGTCTTTTTTCATGCCTAAAAATAAAATTCATGAGCTGGTCATGCTCGGCATACTGACAGGGCTTGCCGTGCTTTTGTCCTACGTCTTTGCCATCCAGACGCCCTTTGTGCGCATCACCTTCGGATTTCTGCCCATCGCACTCGCCGGTGCTTTCTACGGACCGTGGAAAGCGGGGCTGGTGGGCGCGCTGGATAATCTCATCGGTACTGCGATCATCGGGACGAGCATTTTCTTCCCCGGCTTCACGCTGTCTGATTTTCTGACAGGCTTTCTGTTTGGATGGTTTTTCTATCATAAGGAGATCCGATTTCCCTATGTCTGTGTGCCGTTTCTTCTTGTCATGCTTCTGATCCATCTGGGCCTCAATACTCTCTGGTTGGTCCTCTACTATGACAAGGCGGCTTCGGCCATCTTCCTGTCCCGCGTCATCAAGAATCTTCTTTGCTTCCCCATGGAAGTGGGACTATTTCTCGCGGTGTACAAAGCGGTAGGGAAACAGGTGATCAAGGGATTGGTGTGACTGGATATGAGGCAACAAAGCTGTTAAACGCTTTGACTCAAAGTGAGGAGTGAGGAATTAGGAGTGAGGAATTAGGAGTGAGGAGTGAAGGTGCGGCGCATAAAATGAGGATGCGCCGAAGAGTTTTATATAAATAACGAATAAGTTATTCTATATAATGCCGGATATTTGGATGCCCTATGAGTGGTGCGTTCCTTCCGGGGTTAGCCCCTGGGGCGTGCTGTCCACTGATTCTGCATGAAAGCTTTGCGCGAATGAGGAATTAGCAGTGAGGAATTAGGAATGAAGGGGGCGGCTTCGCAGCGAATATATATGGGCAATGCCCGAAGGCCGGAGAATAGAAGTCAGAAGTCAGAGCTCTGATGTCTGATGTCTCTCAGTCTCCTAGTCTAATCCCTAATCCCTAGCTACTAATCCCTGCTTTTAAACTTCTCATTCTGATTTCGTAAGGAGAAACGTTATGGCAAACTATTCATTTATCGTTTCCTATGATGGCAGCCGCTACGAAGGCTGGCAGCGGCAGACACGCACGGAAGAAACGATCCAGGGCAAGCTGGAAAAGGCACTTAGGAAGCTGATGGGCGAAGAGGTGCAGGTCATCGGCGCAGGACGGACAGATGCCGGTGTCCATGCGCGCGGACAGTGTGCGAATGTTCAGCTTTCTGTAGCGCTGCCCGTCAGGCAGCTGGAGGATGAGCTGAACCGTCTTCTGCCGGATGACATCGGTGTGTCGCGCGTGAGGATAGCGGGTGAGCGTTTTCACAGCCGTTTCTCCGCGACAGGAAAATTCTATCGTTACCGCATTCGCATCGGTAGTGAAAAGAACGTATTCACGCGGCGCTATGTGTGGCAGCTGGGAGAAGCGCTCGATATTCCCGCCATGGAAGAGGCCGCGCATCTTCTTGAGGGCAGGCACGATTTCAAGTCTTTCTGTGGAAATCGGCACATGAAGAAGTCCTGTGTGCGTGATGTGAAGGAGATCTCTCTTCACGTGACGGAGGGAGAGCTGGTCATGGATTTCATCGGAGATGGCTTCCTGCAGAATATGATCCGTATCCTCGTGGGGACGCTTGTCGAAGTGGGCGAGGGGAAGAGGAGAGCCTCTGAGATGGAAGATATCCTCGCGGCTCGCGATCGCACCCGCGCCGGCTTCACC
>ENA-OPNW01001152-OPNW01001152.1-human-gut-metagenome-genome-assembly--contig:-NODE-1152-length-13753-cov-4.315009_pt1 | contig 13753 bp, 10 predicted proteins | sample MGYA00241540_ERZ501777 | MGnify/ENA primary metagenome ERZ501777 (study PRJEB25962, sample SAMEA2042615) | human gut metagenome | biome: human gut; feature: human-associated habitat; material: faeces...
GGCCAGGGCCACGCGCTGCTGCTGACCGCCGGAGAGCTGGTCACAGCGGGTATAGGCCTTATCCAAAATGCCCACCTTGTCCAGACTTTCAAGCGCGCGCATCTTCTGCTCCTTGGTGAAGATGCCGTTCTTGAGGTTCTGGTTCTCCATCTTGAGGTCGAAGATGGTCTCCTGCAGGCGCTGCTCGTAGATGCGGCTGGCCTGACTGGTGATCGCCTCAGTGCTGGCGTTGATTGCCATGCGCGTGTCGTTGCTCTGCTGCTCGATGAGATACTGCGTGCGGGACGTGTCGATGATCCCCTGCTTTTCGACCTCGCAGTTGCTCACGCGGTTGCAGCCGGTGTCATTGACGGGATACGGCATATTGCCGCGTCCAAATCCAAAGCCGTTGCCAAAGCCGCCAAACAGCGCCGCGATGACGATGATGATAAACAGTACCGCGAGCCAGCTCATGCCGGTGCTCTGATCGTTGTTCATGGTGCATTCTCCTTTCCTCAAAAATTATTCCAACAGCTATTTCAGCCGGGGGAATTTGGTTGAGTGCCCCGCTTTGCCCTTTTGCGGGGCCTGTGAACCGTTTTGTGTGCCGCCGAGTATTTTATTGGCGTCAGAGCGCAAAGCCTCTGGGGTCGTGCCGAGAAGCCCGCACAGGGCCTTCGCCTGCATTGTGCGCCCGTAGCGCGAATATAGGCTGTCGGCGATACCAGGATCAATGCCGAGCCTGCGCGCCGTGCTCTGCACGCCCTCCAGCGTGTCAACCGTCCCGCTGATCGCCTGCTCCGCTTTCTCCGCCGCGCCTTGCAGGTCGGCGCTGGGAAACATTCTCGCCGCTGCCGCTAAGAGTTGCTTGAGGTCCATTTTCCTTCAGCTCCTTTACCTGATCGGTCAGATTTTTGATGACCGCAGCCATGTCGCTCATAGCCGACTGCATTTCGCCCATTAGCTCCTCCTGCGTCTTGGGCGGAGTGATGACGCCCAGCTCAACAAGCTTGTCGTAATACTCCTGCGTGGTGGCTTCCAGCTCGGCGTATGCCGAAGAGGTCTTGCCGATGAGCTGCTGGCGGTTGCCGAAATAGTCGGTCTGGAAAATATCACCGTTGTCGATAACACACATCATGCAGTTTCCGCCGCTGTATCCGGCAATTGCAAACTGGTCCATGCGCGCACCTCCTTTTGTTGTCTCAATGATAACGAAAAAGAGGCCCCGCAAAGAGCCTGAAAAAGGTCTTTGTAGGGTCTCTTCTTTATGTGTTTTTGATGCCGTCCGCGATTTTGCTGTATGCCCGGCGTCGCCGCGTCTTCACGTACTCCGGTGAGACGTGCAGTGTCTCCGCGACTTCGACGCGGCTCTTCCCGCGCACATCGCATTCAATAAGGCAGTACGCCTCATCGGGCGGCAGCTCAAACGATAAGATATACGCCACGGCCCGCTTGGGGGCCATAGAGGATAATTGCGCGCGGATTGACCTGTGCTGACTGTCCATGCCCGTGTAGGGCTTGCAGAGGCGCTTGCGCGTGGGCTTTCGCCGCCCGCTCCTTCCTGTGCCCGATTAGGACACCGTTATTTTGTCGCTCTCTGGATCATCGTCACGGCTTCCTGCCGCGTGATAAACGCTTGTGGAGCCGTGCCGTCTGTGATACCTTCCTCTTTTGCCGCATCCCACACAGGTTTTGCCCAGCTCGAAACTGGTTTTGTCCGCTGCTGTGCAAGGTAAGCGTCCATCATCTTGTTAAACGTTGCCTGGTCCATGTACTCCTCCATTTCCGGCGGGTACTTGCCCGCCAAGATCATGCCCCCTGTGTACCTGAGGTGGTCGTCCCACTGAAAATGCGGCTTGTCCGGGAATTTCTTCCAATCGCCGCCCCACGAAAATCCGACCTGCTTGCCGATCTGCCCGCAGCGTGCAAAGAACGACGGATCGTCGTACTCATGCCCCTTAACGTTTTTGCAGATGTCGAACGCCAGCCCAGCCTTGACGCCGTGGAACGTCGGGCGCGTCGCGGTCTTTGCCGCGTAGCCGTTTGCAGCAAGATAGCGCTGGTACTCGTCATCTCGTACTGTCTCGGTCACGAGCACCGAAAGCCCCGCCTCCTTGCAGAGGTCGAGGAAAATGACGCAGTTTGTGCGCACGTCCGCCCGCAGGTCAGCAATGTCCCTACTGTGATACATCGCTGTCACCCTTGCTGTCGATCACGTCCTGCGTCTTCTGGCTCTGCGTGCCGAAATAGAACGCGATGATGACCGCATAGATCGTCATAAAGTCCTGCGAGATGTTGCCCGTCACCGCCATGTACGCGAAAACGCCCGTCAGCACCAGCGTTACGATGCTCTTGACGCTCATCAGGTTTGCCAGTCTCTTGTGAATCAGTTCCATGTTATTCGTCCTTTCCCTTGATTTTAATTCCCGCCAGCAGCCCCAGTTCCGCCGTCCACGCGGCGAACCACGCGACGGTCAGACTGTCCGGCACTACCTTGTCATGCGCGGTCAATACGAGCACCGCAATGCAGTACCAACAGAGGTTGAGCACTGCCGCGATGACGTACTTGTCCCGCTTTCTCAGCTTCTTCATAATGCGACTCCTGCCAGCAGCCACGCGATAAACGCGCCCGCCAGCGCCGCGAGAGCCTTGTCGACCAGACTGTCCCAGCGTTTTCCCGCCTTGCCCGTGATGGCTTTCACGTCCTCTTTGATCTCTTTGACGTCGCCCTCGACGGTCTCCTGCTTGGTTGCCAGCACCTCGACCGACGTTGCCAGCCTGTCAAGCGCCGTTTGGTGCTCCTGCAGCTCGTTGATGCGGTGCGTATTGCTCTTGCATCGGCTTTCGATCAGCGCGATCTCTGCATCATCGTAGTGCTTTGCATTGTCCATTTTTCACGCCCCCTTATTTTTATGGTGTTCTTCATTGAGCCTATCATGCCGCCTCCGCAAATTCACCACGGGGAAAAAGAACCTGTCGGATTCCCGACAGGCTCTTTTTCTTTACACCGCTTTCTTCCGTGCGATTGCAAGCTGCTCGTCTACCCGCGCGCGGTTCCAATGGCGAATTTTCTTCGGCACGTCCAGATATTCGTACATCGCCGTGCGCTGCTGCTCGTTAAGCCCAGAGCGGAACAGCATTTCCATGATCTGCAAGCCCTTGCTATAGTCGATGCTGTCGCCGTCCTTGTCCTTCAGCATTTCGCACTCGCTCGCCGCCGCCTTGCAGGCCGCGAACACGCCGGGGGCGATGCGATACTGCTTCTGCGCCTCCTGCGCATTCTGGATCCATTTGGTCGTGATCTCGTACTTCCCGCCGGAATTTTCTTTCAGCGCCACTGCCTCTGCGTAGCTCTCGACGTAGCCGAGCGCCTTGTCTTTGCCCTCGTCAGAGAGGCGGGAGAACGCGCCGCTGCTCGTTGCCTTGTCAGCCTGCGCGCGGTAGGCCTCGCCCTTCTGCGTCTCGTACTTGCTGTACGAGCTCGCGTTCAGGTCCGCCGCGCTGAATTCCTCCTCGTCCTCGCCGCTGTCGTAGGCGTACTTCCCGCGAATGCCCAGCAGGTCAAGCGACTTCTGCGGGAACAAGTAGTTGGCCTCACTCTCGACCTTCTTGTTGTAGCGGGTCTTGAGGCTGCTTTGGATGCTCTCGCCGTCAAGCCCCATCTGCTCCATCAGGTCGCGGCGCACGTGCTCATAGGTCGCGTAATCGCCCTGTTCCAGCGCATCATAGAGGATACCGATAAACCGGCTTCTGTTGTCGCTGCTGGCAAGATTGTAACTGAACTTCTCCACCTCATACTGGAAGCCGAGGCTGCCACTCGCCTGTGCGATGGTGCGCAGCGTCGCCATAAGGTCGCGCTTGATGTTGGCAACCGGCAGACCAAACATCTTGCTCGCCGCAGCCAACAGCGTGAGCGTGGCCTCCTTGCGTGTCTTCTTGCCGTCGCCGCCTGCGCTGTCAACAAAGGCTCTCGCCGCGTTAATCAGATCGGAGAAGACCTCCATGTCAGGGCGTGACACATCATAGCCCTGCGCAAGCGAGAGAACATCCTTTGCGAATGGGATTTGCGCCACGGGGTTCATGTTGCTGCCGACGTTGCCGTTCAGCACGACGTTGCCGATCAACTCGAGCGCGTTCTTCTCGTCTCCCTCCACGCCCGTAAAAGCCGAGAAGAACTTCTCCCAATAGTCCTTGTCGCGGTCATCGTCGCGCAGGCCGTCGACAATGCTCTGCGCCAGCGCATTCACCACATTCGTAACGACCAGCGCCGTCGCCGCGCGACCCAGCGTCTTGAGGGCCTTGCTGCGCTTCGCCGGGTTCTCCTCATATCGGAAGTTGTCGTAGCTGCGAAGCAGCACGTTCAGGCTCATGATGGGCTCGCCCATAAAGGCTGTCGCCTGCTGCGAGAGGGTGCTCTTGCCACGCATGATGTTGCTGCGCTGCAAGATTCCGTCGACGACCTGCGTCTGATCGATCATATCGGAGAACACATCGTTGACCGCGCTGTAAAATTCGTTGCTGCCCGCGCGGACGTCTGGCTTTTCACGCTTCACCTGCCACTCGCAGGCGTTCCACAGCTTCCCCCACGTTGCGGCGTCCGCCTTGCCCGCAGCAGCGCCAGCGAGGTCGTTCAGTTTGTTCGTCACGCCCTCTTTACCGTAGAAGCGGTCTTTCAGCGTGTACGGTGACGAGATATCAAAGCTGCCGACGTCCTTGCGCATTGCGATAGGGGAATGCTCAAGTGCTTTCTCCCAGCCGCTCCCCTTCGTCACGCCGCCGGTCATGCCCTTTGCCATGTCCTTCGGATCGAGAACCGCCGCCGCGCGGAAGAACGCCGTCGGCTGCTGGATGACGACACGGATGTTCGCGCCGACAGACGCGCCCTTGAATTTGCCGACAAACTTTCCCATCTTGTCCGTGCCCGGTTCAAAGTCCTTGACAACGATGCCGTTCTGAATGTCGCCCATCAGTTTTTGCCAGTACTGCTGCGCGCCCTTGCCGCCCTTTTCGTCGAGCAGGCCCTTGACGCTCACGCCGGTCTTATTGCCCGCGTCATTGCGGTACTGGAAGTTGAAGAAACGGTTTGCATCCTCCATCGGTGCGAGCCATGCTGCGTAGTCGATCATGTCGGATGCATGGTCGGCGAACGTATCAAACACGCTGCGCAGCTCCACGGCGTTGTTCGCGTTCGGTGTCACCTGCTGTGCCATGCCGATATTCTTGATGGAGCGCACATTGCCACTGTCCTTCTCGAGGTTGCTGTGCAGTGCTTCCTTTGCTGACTTGATGGGCCAGTAGTTTTTCTCGGTGAATTTGCGGTAGCCGTAGGCCTGCATGCTCGCGTCGTTGCCGTACTTGGCAAGCGTAGTCGCCGTCAATTCCTGCAAGCCGTCCGCCACGCGCTTCTGCTCGTCCGTCAGCTTGCCCGTGATGCGCTCGATATCGCCATCAGTCAAAAAGACCTGCTGCGTGCCGCGTGGCACTTTCGTCCTGCCGGTCTCCGCGCTCTTGATCTCCGGCTGGATGACGCCGCCGCCGAGCAGATGCCCAAGCGCCTGCTTGCGCTTGCTCAGAAGGTACAGTTCCATGATCTGCGGCGTCGTCAGTGTCAGCTTACCGCCGTTTGCGACGGTGATGTCGTGCGTCTCCGCCTCCCACTTGCCGATGGCACTGCCGCGCGCGTCGCGTAGCGCGCCTTTCAGGTCGCCGTGGATAGCCTTCCCAGCAATATCCTTGAAGCCCGCCTCGCCCAGCTCGTCGCCAAGCACCTTCCGCGTCTTCTCGGCAATGTCACGTGCCATGATCTCCTGAGAATCCTGTGCATTGCGCAGCATCCGGTAGATGCTCTTGCCCGTCTCGCCGTAGTGGGCAAAGAACGTGTACGGCGTCTCTAAGCTGATCGTCGTATTGCCGCCGAGCTTCTTCCGCCGCGTGCTCACGTCGGTCTTGAAGGCATCCGCCATCTGCTTTGTGGTCTCGAATTTGCTCTTGGAGAGCACCTTGCCCGCCGTCGAGACGGATTTCTCCACCGCGCGAATGGTCTTCCACATCGTCCCAAGCTCTTCGCGCGTCAGCTCAGAGAGCCGCTTGTCCTTCATGCCGATAACCTGTCCAAGCAGGCCGTCCTTGCCGTCCGTGCCCAGCAGCGACGGGTCAATGACCAGGTCGTCGCCGTCTTTCTCTCGCCCTGAAAGAATATCTTGATACTGATCTCGGAGTGCTTCGAATGCCTGCGTGCGCTGCGTCGGCGTGCCGCTGCCGTCATAGACATGCTTGCCGCTTTCGTCCACGGTGTAGGCGCTTTCCTGATTGATGCTGTTCAGCACTGTCGCCACCGCCGAGCGCATATTCTCGGGGATGTGCTTCGTGTCCGTCGGGCGCAGCAGCTTCTTCGACAGGTCTTTTGCGTGCCGCGTGATCTTCGCGCGCAGCTCGCGGCGCTTCTGCCCCTCGCGGCGCGTTGCGTCCTTCTCACGGTAACGGCCTTTCAGCGCATCCAGCTTTTCCGCCTGCTGTGTGCGAGCTTTCTGCAAGGCTTCCTGCGTGTGGCGCAACTTTACGGCGTCCGTGCGTCCCTGGGCCATCTGGCCTGCGAGTTTCGCGTCCGCCGCGGCCTTGCGCCCTGCCGCTTTCGCCGCGTCCAGCTTTTCTGCCTGCACGTCGGCAAAGGTTTTCTTTGCCTGCGGCAGGTCAAAGAATCGATCTATAATGTCATTCGAAATGGCGCTGACCGCCTGACCCATATAGCCCTCAAACGGGTTATACTCGCTGACGCTGTACAGCTCGTTCGCCACCTCGGCGATGCGGCTAATCTGGTCGCTCACGTTGTTCTCGCGCGTCTCGCTGAAAAACTCAGGGTAGCTTTCCGCCAGCTCAGAATAGACCTGATCGACGTTCGTATGCTCGCCCTTGCCGAGGTTCACCTTGCCAAAGAGGCTGCGTCGGAAGTCGGCAGAATCTGTGATTGCCGCCGCGTCCTCGGCGGAGAGCGTGATCTTCGTATCTTTCAGGTACTTGCGCAGCTCGCTATACTCGCGGTATACCTCGTCATCCTTTGCGATGGCGCTCTCTGCGATGCGCTGGGCGATGGCGTCCGCGCGGCTTCTCGCCTCGGTGTAGGTCAGCTCGCCGGTCTCGTCACCGCCGCGTGCAATGTAGTCATACAGGCTTGCAAGGTCGCCCTCGATCTCGCTGCCCTCGATCTCCGCCCCGTAGCGGCGCGTCAGCTCCTTCGCCGCCTTTTCCACGCTCTTGCTGTCGGTGCGAACGCCGTCGCTGCGGCGCGTCTGCCCCTTCCAGTAGTCCACGCGCTGGCGCAAGGTCTCATTCTCACGCTTGAGCGCCGCGATCTCCTGCGCGTTCTCAGTGCCCTTGAGGGATAGGAACTGTGCAAGGCTCGATACCTGCGGCGTCGTGCCGTCCTCAAAATAGGCCTTGATGTCCGCAAGTACCTTGTTCGCGTGTGTGCCGCGCGGGTATTCCGTGCTCGATACCGTCTGCCCGTCAGGCGTATCAAGGTCAAGAATGACCTCACCGCGATTATGGCTGATAAAATCAGAAAGAGAATCGAGCTGATTCTTTGTCGGCATAACAGAGAGGTTAATTCCGCCACTTTCCGGCGAAATACGGATATTGCCCTCGCTCATAAACTGAACCATGCTGCCGCTGTAATCGCTGCCGCCGTAGTCATCGCCCAGCGCGTCGCGGATGTCACGGTGGTCGACCGTGCGATATCCGCCGGGGCCTCCTTCGTGCCTGCCGGAGAAGTCAAGTTTCTTGCCGTTCGTCAGGATGTATCCGGTCTCCGACCACTTGTAGGTATGCCCGAAATACTCGTCCGCGTCCTTGCGGTGCTGCTTCTTCTCTTCATCGGTGTACTCTTTCAGTGAATAACGCTTCTTGACATTCTCTCCGTTTTGGGGTACACTGCTTTCAGAAGCATTGGTGGACACCCCAACAGGGCGATTATTCGCTTTAGCTGTACCATTTCGGTACTGAAGGGGCGGTGCCGATGCTTTATTTTCATTAAGCTGGATGGAGTAGACAAATTCTCCGTCCGGCTTTTTTCTTACATTTGCCAGCAGGTCATACACCTGTCCATCGATCTGCACGGTTTTGACGAAATACTCCCAGCCGGTCAGATTTTGATGTGCCTGCGTTTTCTTCCCCTGCTCGGCTTTACCTCCGTTGTAGGTCGCGTTTTCTACAAGCTCAAAGATGCTGCCATCCGCTCCGGTATTGATTTTCGCCTTCCATCCCTTTTGAGAGGATTTTTTATCGCCGTACACATTCTTGCGAAGGTCTGCTTCATCAAACTTCGCGTAGTAGGTGTTGATGCCGTCGCTGAACTTGGCCGTGCGCCCCGCGTATTCGTTGCGCATGATATCCATAAAGGCTTCCATGCGCTCTTTGTAGGACATTTTCTTGACATCCTCGCCGGTTTCGTAGACCTCGACGCCGTCCTTGTTCTTACCCTTTAAGTCAAAGCGCACGCCGCCCTCTGTGGCGGCATTTTTGCTGTTCTGCGCCGCCGCCTCAAATGCCTGTTGCAAAAGCCCCTCCGCTGTCTGTGCCTGCTGTTTCGCCTTGCCGGTCAGCTTGCCCACGATCTCGCGGATGGCGTCACGCAGCTTTTCAAGCAGCGTGCGGTCTTCGCTGTGCCTGCGGATAAACTCGTTCAGCACGTCCGTGTTGGCGATCATCTCGCCCGCGTAGTTCGCTGCAGCCTCGTCCAGCGCTTCATCCACGCTGATCTCAACGCCCATGCGGTTATACTGCTCATGCAGAATGTTCGCCGCCTCGGCAACGTCGGGGTCTTCCATAATGGCATCGCGGAACGCCGTGTACTGCTCGGGCGCAAGCTCCTGCACACGGTGTGTCCACTCATGGCCGACGACCTGCATCACGGGGTCCTGCGCATCCTTTGCAATGCGGATTTCGTTGCCCTCGATGACGCCGTTAGCCGTGCCGCCACGCACCGCGTCAGCCATGCGCACGCGCACGCCGAGCGCCTTTGCAACGGTGTTGATCTCGTCTGCCGTCGCACTGTCCATTTCACGTGAAACGTAGTCATCATAGACAAGGCCGCTGCCTCCGTCGCTCTCCTGCGCAAAGGTCTTCTTGCGCGCCTCGGCCTTCGCGTCGTTCTGCCCTGCGACATAGCCTGCATAGGCCGTCTCATTCGTCGGGTTCGGGTTCGCCTTTCCCTCCACGCCCGCATTGTAGGCAGGGATAAAGTCCTTCACGTGCTGTGCCGTGTCCTTGCCCTCCTGATACGAGCCGCGAATCGCTTTTCGCCCGCTCTCACCCAGGGAGTTATCAAAGCGCGCGAATCGGTTTGCCGCAGCTTCCACGCCGCCACCAATACCGCCGAGAATGCCGCCAACAAGGAAGTCATTCAGAACCTCCGCCGCTTCCAGCTCGCTGTAACTCCCACCGAGCGTCTTGCCGTTGTAGATCATCTGCAGCGCGGGCTGGACAAGATCCTCGATCACTTCCTCGCCGCCCTCTTCAATGAACGACAGCGCGATCTTGCCCGCCGCGCTGTTATTGAGCCCCGACATCGTGCGCTCGATGACGCTATCTAAGAAGCCCCTGCCGAACATTTTCTTGAACGGCGCTGCCGCGTTGCCGATCTTCTCGGTTGCCACGCTAAGTGCGCCGCTTGCAAAGCCATAGTTGACCTGCTGCTCGTGCGTTGCGCCCTGTCTGCGTGCTTCCTGCGCGCTTCCGCCCGTACTGCGGACAAACATCGCAGGGAGTGCACTGCCACCCGTCAGAAGCCCGAGAGCCGCGTCCATGCCCATCTGCGCGCCCGCCACGCCAACGTCGACTGCAAGCCGCCCCGCGCCGCCAAGATCGCGCTTTGCCTTGCTGATGTCCTTTGCGCCGCTGTCGGCGAGTCGGTCGGCGGCCTTGTAGATGTTGCCCGCCGTGCGCTCCACCTCGCCGCCCTCGCCGTAAGCTTTTAGGTATGCGGCTTTCCGCGCTTCCAGTGCCGCAATGACATTTCGAGCAGTGTCGCGCTCGCTTTCGGTGCTGCTGGGGTCTGCAAGCACGTCCCGCTGTGCCTTGATATCCTGATCCCACAGGGCAATTTCGGTGTTTGCTTCCTCGCGTCGCTGCAATCCGCTGCCGGTCTGCGCCATACCGGTAAGGTTGACGAGCCCCGCGCCATAGGTTTTCGCCGCGCCCTTGACGGTGTTGCCGACGCGCTGCGCGACCGTGGGGGCTTTTACCTCCTGCACGTGCTGTTCGAACGCTTCTTTGCTCTGGTAGTTCTTCGCGTCCTTCTTCTGTAAGGCCCCCTGCGCAAGATTCTGCGCAAGCGCGCTTTGATTTTTTGGCGTCACGACATTCTGCCGCGTGCGGAACATGGGGCTGCTCGACTTTGCGGGAATCGTTGCCGCCTTGCTCGGTTGCACTGTCGGCTTCTTCTGCACCACATTGCCCGTAGGGGATGTGCGCTTCACATCCCCCGTTCTCACAAGCCTGCCGTGCGTGCCGGTTCCAACAACCGTCGTCTGGCCCTTGCTCGCTTCCACTTCCGGATTCGCTTTTACTAATCGTCCCATTTAGCCCTCCTCGTAGGAATAGCCGTACTGCGTCAGCAGCTTCTGCATTTCTGCCTTCTGATCACTCGTCATCAGCGGCCATGCCTTGTCGAGCGTCGAAAGGATACGCTCGCCTTCACCGTTTTTCAGCGACGTGTTGAATCCGCTCAGTAGAGCAATAAACTGACCCTGCGGCAGTGTCTTGCCGCTGCTGCCGCTTCCGCTGCCGCCGCCCTGCCCCTCGAGCCAGCTCTCATAATCGTCATACAAACTGCTTGAAGAGGAAAAGCCGTACTTCTTATAGTTGTTGGAGATAAAGCTCTTGGGATAGCCGCTTGCCTGCGCCGCTGCGAACAAGCCATCATAATCCGCCTCGCCGCCGCCCGTAGGCGTGGTGATGACGCGGGTATTTCTTCTCGCGGCCTGCTGCGCGGCCTGCTGCAATTTATACTGCCATTCCGCATTATAGCGTGCGTCCTCGATGGCGTCGCGTTCCTTCTGGTAGTCATAGTTCAGCTTGTCCTGCTGCTTCTGATACGCCAGCGCATCCGCCGTCTGCTGGTCGCCCACCTGATCACGCGCGAGCTGATAGAGGTAGTTTCGGTCAGCCATCCAGCGGTTGTAGTTGTTGTCCTCAAGGCCGATGAGCGTATTCAGGTCGGCGCGGTCGCCGCTCAATTTATCCTGATACATGCTATAGGCAAGCTGCTGTAATTCGGGGATCTTGTCCGTCATCTGGCTCATCTGGTAGTCGCTCGCCTGTTGGCTCGCTGCCACCGCCGCCGTGGACGGCATCCCCCCCGTCATCACTGCCGCCTTGCCGAGCACATCCTCAGCGCTGCGGTCTGCCTCGCGCGTGTACTGCTTGCGATACTGCTGATAGAGCGGGTCGCTCGCCGCGTCGTAGGAAAACGGCGTGCGATTCAGCAGCGCGTCGAGCTTTGCACTGATCTGTCCGCTCTGGTCGTAGTTGTAGCTGCTGTCGCCCAGCTTATCGAGCCAGCTTGTGTCAGCCTTTGCAGGGCTCGCGCCCGTGCCGAGTTTGATGTACTCGCTGCCGTCCACGCCGCCGGAATAGTCGTACTTCGCGCGGATTTTCTCCGCTGCGTCGTGCGCCGCCTGCTGGCCCGCCTTGTCTCCCTCGGCATAGGCCTTGTTGTAGGCCTCTGTATACTGCCGGATGAGATCAAGGTCGCCCGAATCGTTGATGAGCGTCAGGTCTGTATTCTTGTGTTTGAAATTATCTGCCATTGTCCCCTCACTTTCTGCCGCCCGTCACGTATTCGTACTCGAGCGCATAGAGCCGGTATTCTCCTGTGGCTTTGATTTTTAATCTAAAGTGGTCGCAGCGGCGGATCGGGCAGTTGAGCGTGAAAACGTCCTTCTCCTGTGCCCCGCAGCGGTCGACCTCTTCCCACGCGCCGCCGTCAAACTTGACAAGGAACACGACCGTTGTGCCCTTTTCGCATTCCAGCCGCGCCCGTACGCGCTGCACGTGCTTCGCGTCGAATGAGCCGCCGTCATAGTCGGCAAACTCCGCCTCGCTAATAACAGCCCCCTCGCGTGTTGCGCCGGTCGGGATATCTGCCGGATTTCCAAGCAGCACGCACCCGCCGTCTACTAAGGCCATGATACCGCCCGAATAGGCCATTTGCACCACGGCAAGCGCATCTTCCTTATGCCACACGCCGTTCTCGCTGCTGTAGCAGTACAACGCCGCCTTGCCATCCTCTTTCAGACTCACGTAGTAGTTGAGGCCGTCGCTCCCTCCCACCGCGTCAGAGAGGCGCACATCGTCGCCCAGCGTGCGGGAAATGCAACGCGGCATGCCGCCGCTGTACGCCATGATACCGACCATCGAGAGGTAATAGAGCGTTTCACCCGCCACAGCAAGGCTCTTGTGGCTGCCCTTCATCACACCGAGCACCGCGCTTGACATGAGTTGGAAGTTTGTCGGAACCGTGCCGTACATCTTGAATATTTTGTCTTCTTTGAAAAAGCACGGGTAGCCAAGATAGCTCACGCACGCCGTGAACGCTCCTGCCGTGCCGCTCTCCACGCTGAACGCATCCGTGGAGAGCCCGTCAAACACGTTCCAGTTGTACGGGTCGCCGAGCTTTGAAGCAAAGATGCTGTCGCCCTTGCATCCCCACACGCGGTTCTCGTTCGTGCAGACAAAATCCATGTCGGGCACGCTGCGATTGAGCGTGACTGTTCCAGGCTCCGTGATGCTTTCCTGCCCGTCGGGCAGGCGGAAGGTGTTTTCATAAAAGCGCAGCGTCTTTTTGTCCTCGCTGATCTCCCGGATGATGGGTGTGCGGTTGTTGTAGGTCTCCTTTGTGCAGCCCGAGATCGTCACGGCGTCGCCCACGTTGAACGGGAACGCCGCGCCGGTCGTCGTGATGCTGTTTGCCGCCGCCTTTTCGTCAGCATACGTGCCATTCCCGAATTTCAGCCCCGCCGCGGCGTAGCTCGCCTCCATCGGCTTGATCGTGCCGTCCTTTTCACACACGATCTTGTCGGGGAAGATGAGCACGCGCTCGCCCAGTGCACAGAAAGTCTTTTCGCTGTCTGCGACCGTCAACTTCTCCTCGCCGTTGACGTAGAGCTTCGTTCCGTATACCTCGTAGAGCTTTCCTGCACTGAAAATGCCGTTTGCAGTCCCCATATCCTTGCGGACGGTATAGCGCCTCGCACGGGGGGAAAGAAGCGGGAAGTATCGCGCCGACAGGTTCTTCATGTCGTAGAGCTCGCCGCCCGCCGCACCGAACGTGTGGTTGATGCCTCCGAATTTCTCTTGCTGCACGCGCCGGTTCGTATATGCCGTGATCTCAGGCAGTCTCATCCGGGCCCTCGCTTTCTTTCTTCTCTGGCGCTTCCGTGCCGTCGCAGATCATTGCGATATTGCGAAGCGACTGCCGCACCGCCGCCACCACGTCCACCGCGTCGCCGTTGACGTTCAAAATGCCGATCAGGCGCATCGCGTGCGCCGCTTCCTGCTTGATCTTTTCATTCATGCTCTTTACCTCCAATCGGGTTGCGAATAGCTCCCGTAATTGTTGACCGGTCGAACCGATAGCCAATTTGTGTTGGAATACGTCCCGATGTTGACGATCGCGCGGTATCTCTTCCAGTTCGGATAGGCATACGTCCCGACATTGATAACCGCCTTCGCGCTGCTTCCGCCGCCGCCACCGCCGCCGCTGTACGTTGGGGCGGGG
>ENA-OPNW01001153-OPNW01001153.1-human-gut-metagenome-genome-assembly--contig:-NODE-1153-length-13738-cov-2.509099_pt1 | contig 13738 bp, 13 predicted proteins | sample MGYA00241540_ERZ501777 | MGnify/ENA primary metagenome ERZ501777 (study PRJEB25962, sample SAMEA2042615) | human gut metagenome | biome: human gut; feature: human-associated habitat; material: faeces...
GCAGTCTACGCAGCACTTACTATTGGCTTAGCGCCAATTTCTTATGGTCAGGTGCAGATGAGAATTTCAGAAGTAATGGTCTTCCTTGCATTCTACAATAAGAAATATATCCCAGGATTAGTATTAGGATGCTTCATTGCGAACGTTCCATCATCTCTTGGTGCATATGATATGGTATTTGGTACATTTGCGACTTTACTTGCAGTAGTTGCTATGAACAAAGTATCTAATCGTTATCTTGGTGGTATCTTAGGTGGATTAATCAACGGTATCATTGTTGGTATTGAATTAACACTTGCATTCCATACACCATTAAAAAGCACTCCAACATTTCCATTTGTGTTAAATTCAGCCATTAAATTTCCATTATCATCTGTTGTATGCTCAGATCCATTTGCCTGATCTAATTTTGCTGCTGTTTTGAATGCATTAGCAAATTCATCTGAATTTACTGTATCTTCTGTCAATTCGGATTCAACCATTTTCTTTCCTGCATCTGTAGACGCCATAATTGCATTCACAATATAGCTAGAACCCTGTCCAGCTATGTAGCCATAAGTATCATCTCCCAGATCTGCAATCTTCGTCATTGCATCTCCAAATGTATTCCAATCTGTAAATGCATCTGTAGAAATACCTGCTTTTTCAAAAATACTTGAATTATACCAAAGACCACGGCTTTCAATCTGATCATGCACTGCATAAATATGTCCATCCTGATCATGCTGTGTGTAATTAAGTCCTACTGCATCCTGCAAATTATTCTCATCAATATATGGTTTCAAGTCATAAACAAGATCCTGTGAGATTGCCGCCTGCGGCACTCCACCGCCACCAACATCTACCATATCCGGGAAAGAACCACCCGCAACCTGCGCACTTACAATATCATCTCTGTTTTCAACAGCAATCGGTTTAAAAGTTACATCTCCATCTGCATGTTCCTGCGCAAATTCGTCATAAATATCTCTCATTACCTGCGCCGCAGCCCACTCACTTTCATCCTGATAATATCCATGATAAAACTCCAATACCTTGTCATCAGATGCTTCTGTTTTCTTTTTGCCGTCATCTGTTTTCTCAGAGTCACCGGATTTCCCACATCCGGAAACGACTACTGTTGCCGCCATAGTTGTAGCCAAAATCAGGCTGATGATTCTTTTCTTTTTCATTACTAAATCCTCCTTCGATTTCCTGTTGAATTTAGAATATCATGATCATCAGCCTGACTCTATGGATAGAATTGACACTTTCTTGCATTATTTCTGGTTTTTCCGTGTCAATTTCCTATTTTTTGTAATATATTTATGATTCTGCCGTTTTCTTGTAATTTATTTACCTCTGTTTTGTCATATTTATGAAAAGCGCCATACCATTTTCATGATATGACGCTGCAACTATTGATATAAATTTGTACAAAACTGCTCTTCATCCAAAGTCCCGTTAAGAACTTCCATAATCTGGTTCCGAAAGTTTTCCAGCTGATCTGCCGTCCAGAGATTGTCCGGCACCTCAATGATACGGTCTGCTCCACGAATTGCTTCCACAGCATTGCACATCCTCGGAATCTGCTCCTTATATTCTTCCAGATGTATCTTTGGGCTGGACGGCATTTGTCCGGTTTCCAGAAGAATCCGCTTCTGTACCTTTTCGCTGAGCATATACTTTAAAAATTCAACACTGGCATCCATTGTCTCTTGATTCCCGGTATTGCCTACAATATATCCCAGACATACGGAAGAACTGGCGATCGTGCTGCCATTCTTTCCCGGAAACGGTGCATAGCAGGCATCGATTTTTTCATCGATCAGCTTACTTGCCCACACTCCATTGATATACATGGCTGTATTTCCACTGTTGAACATACTTCCTTCGTCCCTGTATCCATAATTTTTGTCTGTACTGTCCCCATATTGTCTGATCTGCTTCATTGTCTCTAAAACCGGAAAAAGTTCTTTTGCACTTAGCATCATCGAATGATTTTCCACTGCGTCCTGTGCTTCTTTGGAAGTGTCCAAAAGCAGGGCATCTGCCAGATAAGCACTGTTTTCTTTCGTAATCTGTACCGGGATCACCGATTTTCCTTCATTCTGTGACCAGCTCTGTATCTTCTCACAAGCCTCCAGAAACTCATCCCAGGTCTCCGGTACCGATTCAATCCCCGCTTTTTCAAAAATATCCGCGTTATACCAGTATCCCCCTCCAAGCAACAGTACATCTGACAGGGTATACAGCTTCCCGTCCTTCTGCCAGTAGGAAATGATCTCCGGCGCTACAGAGTCTGCAAATTCCTGATCTTTCTCCAGATAAGGCATAAGGTCTGCCGCTTTGTTTTTTTCTTCCATAAAGCGGTACAACGAATCTTTTCCGTAGCCTCCTGTAAAAATCAGATCCGGAACCTCTCCAACAGAAAGCATGTTTTTTGTCTTTTTGATCACCTCATCCGATGAAGTCATGGACATCAGATTCAGCTTGATCTCCGGGTGCTCTTTTTCAAAATCCTTATAAATCTGCCGCATTCTGACATGCTCCGATTCCATGGAGCCCCAACCATGTATCAGCGTAATCTCTGTCTGCTCCGCGCTCTCCTTACTGCAGCCTCCGAGCAGACAGGCCGTCATAAGAAGCAGTAAAACCCACGTTCCTTTTCTCATAGATTTCTTCCTCCGGACTGCTCGTATTCCTTTGGCGGACATCCTGCATATTTCTTAAACACCTTTGAAAAATATGCCGTATCCTCAAAACCGGTCAATGCTGCGATCTCATAGATTTTCTTGTCTCCTCTTAAAAGCAGTTCTTTGGCTTTTTCCACACGAAGAGAATTAATCGTATCAAACAGGTTCTCTCCTGCCTTCAATTTGTAAAACCGACTCAGATAACTGGAGCTGACATGGACTGCCTCCGCAATATCCGCCAGTGTCAGGCGCTCTGTATAATGGTTCCGGATATAGGTCTGAACACGCTTTAACAATGTATCTGTCCCATCTCCCTCTTCTGCATTCTGCGGCACGATCAAAATCTGCTCTGCACTTCTTCCCTTGGCGTAGGCCTTTGTCTGTTCATAGAGCAAGGAAGAATCATCTCCCTGCTGATAGGCCCGGCTGCACAAAATCTGCGGCGTCTCTCCAAGAAAGTTTTTACAAAAGGCTTTCATTTTCTCACAACAGCTGAAGATTTCCTCTGTCCGTTCACTGTCATTGACTGTAAGCACCAGTCCTTCTTCCTCCGTTCCGGGTGAAAGAGCGCGGTATTCAAACGAATGAAAGGCATGCAGAAAGAATTTTCTCACCTTTTCACCCTGACGCACCGGTGTTACCAGGAGCATCCGATACCAGGTCATATTTTCACTCTCCAGCCGCTGTTTGATATTTGCAATGGCTGCCGGAATTTCTTCCAGAGCTGCTGTTTTGACAATATAATCACTCACCTGGTACTGAATTGCCTTTCGTGCATACTGAAAATCCGCATACGCAGTCAGAAAGATCACAGACGTCCGGATATGATTTTTATAAATGTATTCCGCAACTTCCATGCCGTCCATCAGCGGCATTTTTATATCAATGATCGCAATATCCGGCGGACAGCTGCGGATCTGTTCCAACAGATCCTGACCATTCTCCGCAACATAGATCAGCTCGCATCCAAGCTCCTCCCAGGGAATCAGCTTTTCCAACCCTTCCCGGATATATGGTTCATCATCTGCAATCATCACTCTCCACATGACTTTCTTCCCCCTTTTTCCAACGGCAGACACATCGTTACACAAGTACCCGCACCCGGTGTACTCTCAATCTTCATCGATGCTTCTTCACCGTATATCGTATGAAGCATCTGCTGTGTATTGGTAAGACCGATGTGCGTATGCTTCTCATCTTCCACCGCCTGCCCTTTGTTCTTCTTCTGCTCTTCCACATCAAATCCGACTCCGTCATCTTTGATCTGAATCCGCAGCTTCCCATTTTCTTCTTTTGCTTCCACCCTGATATGACCGCTTCCCGGTTTCGGTTCGAGACCGTGTGAAACAGCGTTTTCCACCAATGGTTCCACACTCAGCCGCGGAATTCTGGCATTTTTCACTTCTTCACTGCAAAGTATATCATATGTAATCTTTCCTGCAAACCGCTCTCCCTGTAAAAGCAGATAAAACTCGATCAACTCCATCTCCTGAAATAACGGGATTTCAATCTCTCCGTTCCGGAAAATCTTTCCCTGAATCAGTCTGGAAAATGCGCTCAAAAGCTTTTGCAGTTCTTTGTTTCCCTGCAATCCTGCTTTCATACTGAGCATGGATAAAATGTTAAACATGAAATGCGGATTGATCTGAGACTGCAAATATTTTACCTGAGCCTGTGTAGCAAGAAGCTGTTTTTCATAGACTTCCGTGATCAGATTTTTGATCTGCCCGGTCATCTCATTAAACCGTGTGCTGATCTCATCAAACTCTCTTGTATCAAATTCCCGCATCTGCGCATCCAGTCTGCCGTTTCCAAATTTCCGGATATCTTCTCCGATAAACTTCAGCGGACGTGTCATTCTCATGGATACCGCAAATACGACAATCGCCGTGATTCCGATCACGATCAGAAAAATCACTGCAAAAGGCTGTACGGTGGAACGGATCGAGGCATAGATCAGATTCTTGGGAAGTGCCATCCTCAGTTCAATCCCAAACCCGGTTTTCCCTCCATAAAAGAGAGTCATCTGATTTCCGATCTTTTCCTCACTGCTTCCCAAATCCTGAATTTCCAGCATCTGTTTTGCCTGTTCTTTTCCCTTTTCATTTGCAAACAGAATCTGTCCTTTTTCTCCTGTGATCAGCCAGCTGCTTTCCGGATATTCTTTTGTTTTGGAAAACAACGTATCCACCGCACTTTTTCCAAGGGAAATAATGCAGCAGCCGGACTCCTCCATCTCCTCATTGTATACACGCATACATACATACGCGCGTTCATCATGTGTCATATACCAGTATTCATTGCTGCTTTTCAAAAAACTGGAATTGATTTCTTTATAAATTTGATTCTGAAGCTCCATATTTTCCACTGTCTCCGGGTAGAAACGACTGCTCACCCATTCTCCGTTTTCATTAAACAGATAGATGCAGTCGATAAACGGAGAGGCGGAATCAACCATATTCATTTCCGAAAACAAATCGGTACTGTTTGCAAACTGCTCCCTTGCTTCTTGCTCATTGTACGCTTCTCCCGCGATAAAATGTTTCAGCACATTATTATGCCGCAGAGAAATCACCATATTTTCCATATTTTTGATTCTTGTATCAAACTGCCCGCTTGTATTCTCGAGATAAAATTCCAGGTCAGAACGAGCCTGTCTCGAAAAATGAAAAACGGACAACACCATCTGTGCGATTCCAAGAATCAATGTCGAAATAATACAGGCCGACAAAGTCAGAAAGATCAGCTTTGTACGAAAACTTGGTTTTTTCTTCCCTTTCTTCATAAACCACCTCACTGCTGCGCCCGAAAATACTCCATACCAAATAAAATATCTCGATCCACCTGTGTTTTTAACTCCTCCAGAGATGCAAATCTGCTCTCCGGTCTCTCAAACGCACAGAATTCAATCTCCACATATTTTCCGTATGCATCTCCCTTATAATCAAATACATACACCTCTGTCAAAATCCGTTTTGCATCCGTTACCGTCGGTTTGATCCCCAGATTGCCGATTCCGCAATACCAGGTTCCATCCATTTTTACTCTGCATGCATATACGCCAAACCGGGGGGCTGCTTTTTCGGGCTTCCATGCGACATTCAAAGTGGGAAATCCCAGCGTTCTCCCGAGCTTTTGTCCATGCTCTACAACGCCCTCTGTACGGTATCGGTATCCCAAAAGCTTTTCTGCAAGTTCCACATTGCCGACTTTCAGCGCCTCTCTGATATAGGTACTGCTGATTTCCCTTTTTCGATACACTGCCTTTTCTACAATCTCCAGCTCATATCCATAGCGCTTTGCATACTGTTTCAGCATACAGATATCTCCTCGCTTCTGATGACCAAAATGAAAATCTGTTCCCACTGCAATGTATGCGGCATGCAGTTGTTCAATCAGGATCTTTTCAATAAATTCCTCTGCTTCCATCTCACGGATTGCCTCAGTAAACGGACAGATGATCAGCGTATCCACACATCCTTCCAGATATGCTTTCTTTTCCTCGCCTGTCATCAATGCTTCTTTCCCCATATCAAATGCAAAAACAACACTTTCCGCTTTTTCCTGATCCGCAAATCTTTGAATCCGGCTGATCAGTTCCTGATGTCCTCGGTGAAGACCGTCAAACTTTCCGAGTGTGACAGCTGTCCTGTTTTCTGTCTGATATTTGCTTAAGTCTGTTACGTACTGCATAATCATCCTCTTATTTCTTCCTGATCCAGAAACATCTTTTCCACAGTAAGTTTTTTCCTGTTTTTATCAAAACAGAAGATACCGATAAAATGATTTTCCAGATCGTATACACGTATCCATTCCTGATTTTTTCTTTCTTCCATATCTGTTACAAAGCGGATTGGAATCTCATTTCCGTTATACGCAAGCGCCTGCCCCTCTTTTTTTACCGTCACGGCAGGATATTGGAAAAACACTGCATCCAGAGGGGTTATAATCTCTGAAAGCTTTCCTTCCTCTCTTTTTTTCTGTATTTCTGAAAGCTTCAGACTGCTCTCAATCTCAAAACGGCTCACCTTTGTACGAAGAAGCGACTCCATACATCCAAAGCAACCCAGCTTTTCACCGATATCGTGACACAATGTCCGGATATAGGTTCCCTTGGAACAGGAAACCTCCATCCTCACACGCGGCAGTGCCATTTCCAGGATCCGGATCTCTTTGATTTCAACTTTGCGGCTTTTGCGCTCGATCGTCTTCCCTTCCCGTGCCAGCTCATACAGCTTTTTGCCGTTTACTTTCAGTGCAGAATACATGGGCGGTATCTGATCATATTCCCCCACAAAACTCATCACACAGTCTTTTACCTGCTCCTGCGTGAGTCCTTCTGTCTCTCCCACTCTCAGCACAGTTCCTGAAATATCCTGGGTATCGGTCTCTTTTCCAAGCAACAGGACCGCCTCGTATGTTTTATCCTTTTCCGTGAGCATATCACATACCTTTGTTGCTCTTCCCAGACAAACAGGAAGCACGCCTTCCGCATCCGGGTCCAGCGTGCCTGTATGTCCGATCTTCTTCTGCCCCACAATTCCACGCAGCTTTGCCACTACATCATGGGATGTGTATCCTTTTTCTTTGTATACGTTCAGAATTCCATTTACCATAACAATTCCTGTCTTTCTCTTCTATGCCTCTTTTAGCTGCAATGTAATCTGTCTAAGCAGATTGTTGATCACATCGTGCGCAGAACCTTTCATTGTAACCCCTGCTGCACGCACATGACCGCCTCCACCAAAATACTGAGCAATACTGCTTACATTGACTTTGCCCTTGGAACGCAGACTGACCTTATACTCCCGGGTGTCCGTCTCATGCAGAAAAATCGCCACTTCCACACCTTTGGTCTGCCGAAGCTGAGCCACGATTCCCTCCAGATCGCTTGGAACTGCCTCGAAAAATTCCATCTCTTTTCTGGATACAACAGAAACGACCACCTGTTTTTCTAAAACCAGCATGCTTTCTAAAAGCGCTCTCCCTAAGATCTGATTCTGGATATAGGTCTTCTCAAAATAAGTTTTTTCGATAATCTCACTGCCGTCAATTCCTTTTCTAAGCAACTGTGCGGCTGCCTCCATCGTCTCCGGAGAGGTACAGGAGTACTGAAATACTCCCGTATCATGTGCGATTCCCATATACAGTGCTTCCGCACATGCCTTACTGATCTTCTCATCTTCCAGAAGTGTATAAACCAGCTCTGATGTAGAACTTGCCTCCGGGCGAATGTAATTTAACTCTGCAAATGCATCATTGCTCACATGATGATCGATACAAACCGTATGTGCAGCCTGTCGAAGTAACGGTGCAAACGGTCCGAGCCGCTGTTCGTCCCCACAGTCCAGACAGATAAACAGATCATATGCCGTCTCTTCTGAAAGTGTATGTCTGATTTCCTCTGTACGCGAGATTATGGAAAAGGATGCCGGTATCTTTTCCAGATACAGATCAACTTCTATTTCCGGAAACTGCTCTGTAAGATACAGGTACAATCCCATCGACGATCCTACACAGTCTCCGTCCGGCCGAACATGACCGGAGAGCGCGATCCGCTTCTTTCCCTTCAAAATATCAGATAATACAATTTTCATGCTTATTTATTCATCCTCACTTTTCAAATCTTTGGTCAGATCATTGATTTTTTTCGTCATATTGACACCGTATTCAATGGACTGATCCATGATAAACCGGATCTCCGGTGTATTGCGCATGTTGATCGTTCTTGCCAGTTCACGCCGGATATATCCTTCTGCACTCTGAAGTCCTGTGATCGTATCTTCCTGGGCTTTCTTATCTCCCAGCACGCTGATGTATGCCTTACATGTCTTCAGATCAGGTGCTACTTCCACCGCTACCACGGAAGTCATCGGCGCCACTCTCGGGTCCTTGATGCCTCCGCGTAGGATGTTGCTCAGTTCTCTTTGGACTTCAGTATTGATTCTTGTGTTTTTAATACTGTTTTTCCTCATAACTGCTCCTTATTTTCTTTCTATTTCTACCATCTTGTATGCTTCTACAAGATCGCCTTCTTTGATATCATTATAGTTTTCAAATACGAAACCGCACTCGTATCCGGCTCTGACTTCTTTCACATCATCCTTGAATCGTTTCAGAGATGCCAGAGGTCCGTCAAAGATCACAATGCCGTCACGTGTCAGACGAACAGAACAATTTCGTTCAAAAGTACCGTCCTGTACATAAGAACCTGCAATCGTTCCCACTCCGGATGCCTTAAATGTCTGACGTACTTCTGCGTGTCCCAGTACCTTCTCTTCAAATACCGGATCCAGCATACCTTTCATTGCCGCTTCCACATCTTCAATCGCATTGTAGATGACTCTGTAAAGTCTTAAGTCAACGCCTTCACGGTCTGCAATCTCCTTCGCTGTCGCATCCGGACGCACGTTAAATCCGATGATGATCGCATTGGAAGCAGATGCCAGAATCACGTCGGATTCATTGATCGCACCAACTCCGCCGTGAATGATCTTGATCACAACTTCTTCATTTGACAATTTGATCAGACTCTGTTTGATTGCTTCCACAGAACCCTGTACATCTGCTTTCACTACGATGTTGAGTTCTTTTAAGTTTCCTTCCTGAATCTGATTGAACAGATCATCCAGAGACATCTTGGATTTTGTCTCTTCAAGCATCTTCACTCTGTGCTGTGAAATAAATGTCTCTGCAAAGTTTCTTGCTTCTTTTTCTGACTCGCATCCCACAAAGACTTCTCCTGCCTGCGGAACCTCATTCAATCCGAGGATTTCTACCGGCTGGGACGGACCTGCTTCTTTTACACGTCTTCCCCTGTCATCCATCATGGCTCTTACTTTTCCGTGTGCGGATCCTGCTGCAATGGCATCTCCCACACGAAGGGTACCTTTCTGTACGAGCACTGTCGCAACAGAACCTTTTCCTTTATCCAGCTCTGCCTCGATCACAAGTCCTCTTGCCACACGGTTCGGATTTGCTTTGAGCTCCATCACTTCTGCTGTCAGAAGAACCATCTCGAGAAGCTCCTGAATTCCTTCTTTTGTATGCGCGGATACCGGTACGAAAATCGTGCTTCCGCCCCAGTCTTCCGGAATCAGTTCATACTCTGTCAGTTCCTGTTTTACACGCTCAATATTTGCACTTGGCTTATCGATCTTATTGATCGCTACGATAATTTCAATTCCCGCTGCTTTGGCATGGTTGATCGCCTCGATCGTCTGCGGCATCACACCGTCATCTGCTGCAACTACAAGAATCGCAATATCTGTAGAATTTGCTCCTCTCATACGCATTGCAGTAAACGCCTCATGTCCCGGTGTATCCAGGAATGTGATCTTTTCTCCGTTGATCTCTACTACAGAAGCACCGATGTGCTGTGTGATTCCACCTGCCTCGCGGTCTGTCACACTAGTATCACGGATCGCATCCAACAGAGAAGTCTTTCCATGGTCAACGTGTCCCATAACACATACAACAGGAGGACGTTTTACCATAGTAGCTTCATCTTCTTCATCTTCTTTGAGAAGCTCTTCAATGACATCTACAACTTCTTCTTTTTCACAAAGGATCTCAAATTCCATTGCGATTTCTTCTGCTGTCTCAAAATCAATTTCCTGATTCACTGTTACGATCTTGCCCTGCATGAACAGTTTCTTTACGATCACAGACGGTACCACTTTCATCTTGTCTGCCAGTTCCTGAATTGTCAGTACTTCCGGGATTGTGATCTGTTTGATTTCCTCTTCCTTTTTCACTTCCGGCTTTGGCTGTGGTCTCTGCACTTCTACTGTCGGCTTCTGCTTTCTGCCTTTTTTGCCCTTGCTTTCAAATCCTTCTTCTCTGTTTTCTTTTTTCTTGTAATCTTTTTCTTTATCTTTTGCTTTATTGCGCTGCGGTTTCTGCTGCTCTACCAATGGCGACGGAATTGAATTTCTGTCGTTTCTGTCATTTCTGTCGTTTCTTCTGGAATCCGGACGCTGACCATTTTTTGCCCCCTCGTCCTGGCGACGGTTTCCTCTCTGACCGTTTGGAGCAGAAGACGGACGCTGCCCGTTTCTTCCATCTGCCGGACGATTCTGACGGAAACCGCCTCTCTGTCCCTCTTCCGGACGTCGGTTTCCTGCCGGGCGTCCTTCCTGTGGTCTTCTGTTCTCTCTCTCTCCATTTGCCTGCGGCCCTCTCGCCGGACGATCCTGACGGGATGTTCCCTGTGTGTTCTGTCCATTTCCCGGACGGGATCCTCCCGGGCGGCGGTTTCCGCTCTTCGAATTCTGTGGGCGGAATACCTGTACGATATTTTTCTTTTTCGGAGCATCTTCCGATGTTCCTTTTCCTGCGTGCCCGCTGCGCAGTTCTGCTACGACCTCATCCGGAATGGAGCCCATGGAAGTTTTCGCCTCCACATTCTTTTTCTCCAGAATCTCCATCAGGTCTTTATTTTCCATCCCCAGCTCTTTTGCCAGTTCATGCACTCTTAATTTCGTCATACTCAAACTACCTCCTCTATGCAATCGTATTATTTTTTATTTCCAGTTGTTTTCGAATTCCTTTTGCAAATCCTTCGTCCAATATCGCCAGAGATGCACGGAACTCTTTTCCCATTGCATGCCCTAAGGTATCTTTATCTCCGTAAAAATAAATTGGAACCTCATAAAACTTACACATATCCCGGAATTTCTTTTTGGTGTTATCCGATGCATCTTCCGCTACGATCACCAGTACAGCTTTCCCGGATTTTGTCTCATTTTCTGTCATGAATTCACCACTGGCACATTTTCCTGCCTTTGTGGCCAGCCCGATCAGGGACAGCACTCTATCTTGCTTCAAATTGTTCCATCTCCTTTTCCAGCCGTTCATATACTTCTTTTGGAATTGCCTGCTTAAACGAACGTTCCAGCCCTTTATTTTTTACCGCCTTTGCAAAACACTCACTTGAAAGACAGACATAAGCACCCCGTCCGTTTTTTCTGCCGGTCGTATCCAATACAAATTCATCGTCTTCTGTCCGCAGAACTCTGAGCAGTTCCTTTTTGGCTTTCATTTCTCCACATCCGACACATTTGCGCATCGGAATTTTCTTTTTACCGTTCAAATACCTCACCTCTCAAAAGAGTTTATTCTTCCTCTGCCTCTACAAACTCAATCTCTTCGTATGCATCTGCATCTTCCGGATATCCGTCTGTATAGTTGACAGTTTCCTCATAATCCTCTGCATATCCGTCTTCTTCCATCATGTTCATCTGATCCATGTAATCCTCCGGGAGTTCTCCGGACTCGATCGCCTGTGTCTCGCTCTTAATGTCGATCTTATATCCTGTCAGACGCGCTGCCAGCCTTGCATTCTGACCTTCTTTTCCGATTGCAAGAGACAACTGGTAATCCGGCACAATAACACTTGCCACTTTTTCATCCGGATCTGCCATAACAGAGATCACCTTTGCAGGACTTAAGGCATTCTCGATCAGAAGAGCCGGGTTATCACTCCAGTTGATGATGTCGATCTTTTCTCCTCTGAGCTCTTCCACAACCGCATTGACTCTGGCACCGTTCATTCCGACACATGCTCCGACCGGATCTACATTCTCATCATTTGACCATACAGCCATCTTTGTACGGGATCCTGCCTCACGGGCAATGCTCTTGATTTCAACGGTTCCGTCCTTCACCTCTGCAACTTCTGCTTCAAACAGACGTTTCACCAGTTCCGGATGTGTACGGGAAACCAGGATCTTTGGTCCCTTCGGAGTGTTCTTCACTTCTACAATGTACAATTTAATGCGGTCTGTCGGTTTAAACACTTCTCCTTTGACCTGCTCATTTTCTGTGAGCATGGCATCTGCTTTACCCAGATTGACACTGATATTTTTGCCAACATAACGCTGCACAATACCTGTTACAATGTCTTTCTCTTTTTCAAAATACTGATCGTATACTACTTTTCTTTCTTCCTCGCGGATCTTCTGAAGAATCAGGTTTTTCGCATTCATTGTTGCAATACGTCCAAACTCTTTGGACTGTACCGGAACCTGACAAACATCTCCGATCTGCAGTGCAGAATCAATCTCTTCCGCATCTTCCAGTGTGATCTCGATTGCCGGATCAAACACTTCCTCAACTACTTCTTTTTCTGCGTAAACAGCATAATCACAGGTCTCTCTGTTCATGATCACCTTGATGTTATCCGATGTCCCGAAGTGGTTTTTGCAGGCACTGATGAGAGAGTTTTCAATCGCATCCATCATGGTATCTCTGCTGATGTTCTTCTCTTTTTCAAGAATTGTCAAAGCTTCCATTAATTCTGTGTTCATTGTTTCATTTCCTCCTAATTTAAAAATCCAACGCTAAACGGATAAGTGCAATTTCACTTTTTTCAAATGTCTGTGTACTGTCATCTTCATATGAGATCGTCACTGTGTTCTGATCAAATTCTTTCAGAATTCCAACAAATTCTTTCTGTCTGTTAATCGCACGGTACGTACGGATCTCCACTTCCTGTCCCACGCTTCTGATAAAATCTTTTTCTTTCTTCAAAGGTCTTCCAAGCCCTGGAGAGCTCACCTCAAAAATATAGGAATCTTCGATGTAGTCTTTCTCATCCAGAATGTCTGAAAATCTTCTGCTTACCACTTCGCAGTCATCCACTGTGATCCCTCCCGGCTTGTCGATATATGCTCTCAGATACCAGTTTCCTGCTTCTTTTACATATTCTACATCTACCAGCTCGAATCCCTGTTCTGCTACGATCGGCTCTAAAAGTTCTTCTGTCTGTTTTTCATATTCTTCTCTTCTTGACACGTCAAACTTCCTTTCTATCTCACTTTTTTATTTTCCAGTATCGTTATCTTCTCCCGCATGACCGCATGATATGTAAAAAGCCCTATCATACAAAGAAGAGTGAACTTTCGTTCACTCTTCTGCCGGATTTCTATGTAACTATTTCATAGTATAGCACTGTTTTTTTTATATTGCAAGGCTTCTTCTCTATTTTCTTGCTTTTGTTCCTGCTCCATCACGTTTCGCCGTTTTCAATCGATTTAAAGAGACCTGTTTTTCATTATATA
>ENA-OPNW01001154-OPNW01001154.1-human-gut-metagenome-genome-assembly--contig:-NODE-1154-length-13732-cov-1.824377_pt1 | contig 13732 bp, 12 predicted proteins | sample MGYA00241540_ERZ501777 | MGnify/ENA primary metagenome ERZ501777 (study PRJEB25962, sample SAMEA2042615) | human gut metagenome | biome: human gut; feature: human-associated habitat; material: faeces...
ACTTAACGTAGAGCCGATGGATGCTAAAGCATTAGCCGATGCTATCATGGCTATTACGAACGACGAGCAGACTTATAACAGGTTTGCCGAAGGCGCAAAAAAGCGCTATCAAGAGATGTTTAAAAAAGAGATTACTATTAATAATGTATTTGGTATTTATAATAAACTATGGAAGAGGTTAGATTTTTCGCAAAGGGAGCTATAGATTCATCAACTGTGAACGCAGAGAATAAAAGTATAATGACTTTGGCTGCATTTGGCGTCAAAAGATTACTCGACTTAGTAGCGTCTTTTATTGGAATGGTAGTTTTCTCTCCGGCATTCCTAATAATTTATATCGCTATTAAACATGAAGACGGAGGAAGTGCAATATTCAAACAAGAGCGTGTAGGATATCGCGGAAAGATATTCGCGCTTTACAAGTTCCGCTCTATGGCTACTACATCGGAGGCGGATGGCAAGCCGCAGTTATGTAAAGGGGCAGACGATGCGCGTCTTACACGCATTGGTCGTTTCTTGCGCGAACATCATTTAGATGAGTTGCCGCAACTATGGAACGTGTTTAAAGGTGATATGAGTTTTGTAGGTCCTCGCCCGGAACGCAAGTATTTCGTTGATAAGATTATGGCTATAAATCCCGATTATGAATTGCTGTATCAGTTGCGCCCGGGACTGTTCTCTGAAGCTACTCTTTACAACGGATATACTGATACAATGGAGAAGATGCTGAAGAGATTACACATGGATTTGAATTATTATTATAATCGTTCATTGTGGCTCGACACAAAAATTATCTTTTTAACCATATTCTCTATTTTGTCGGGAAAGAAATTCTGATTACTTTTACGATGCCTTATGGCATCTATAAGAAAAGAGATGAAAAGAAGAGATAACATTACACCAAAGTCGAGTTTAAAGCTCAGAAAGATAGGCAGCAAATACATGATTGTTGAAGCCTCTGGCAGCTGTGTGAACTTGACGAATGTATATAGCATGAACGAAACAGCTGCACTTCTATGGGAGACACTTTGCAAAGATGGCGAGCATTCTACCGATGAGCTGGCTGAGGTTTTGTGTAAAGCGTACGAGGTAGATTATGAACGTGCCTTGCACGATGTGGAACGTCAGTTAGATGAATGGGAAACCATGGGGCTGATTGGCTGAATATATATTGAATGAATTTAACTACGGAACATAGGGCGCTGTTTTGTCTGCTGCGTGCCGGATTATGGGAGAGGGAAATAGATGATTTCTCGCCTTTTCCGCTTACTGAGGCCGAATGGAAAAACGTACACCGGATGGCGGTTCGCCAAACGGTGACGGGCATTGTGTTTCGCGGATTAGATTATTTGCCCGAAGATTTACTGCCCAACGATATGTTGATGATGCGCTGGGTGGCATCGGTAGATAGTATAGAGCAAAGAAACCAGAAGATGAATGCGGTGCTGGGTAGTCTGCAGCAAGCAATGGCGCAGAACGACTTGCATCCGGTATTACTGAAAGGTCAGGGCGTAGCCGCGTTTTATGAATTTTCGTTATTGCGCGAATGCGGGGATATCGATCTTTATTTTTCTTCGGAAAAAGAGGAGCGGAAGGCTGCAGAGTTGATGCGCCAAGCCGGACATCTGGTGGAGAGGCATGCGGATGGCAGCAACAATTATAGTTGCGCGGGGATAGAGATAGAGCATCATACCCAACTGTTCGACTTGTATAATCCGCTGCTGAAAGGGTTTCTTTCAAAGTTGATTAAGAAGCACGGATTCTCTAATCGACAGATAGGTGAGAACTTATCGGTTTATGTTCCGTCGCCTTTGCTAAACTTGTTAGCGCTTAACTCTCATCTGCTAAAGCATATGATGGGGCATGGCATAGGGCTACGGCAGTTCTGTGATATGGCAAGGGCTTATTATTCTTTGTATGGCAGTTATTCTGCCGAGGAATTAGAAGCTGTTTACAAGCGTACGGGATTACTAAAATGGAGTAAACAACTCCATACTTTCCTGACTGAATTTCTTGGGCTGAACAACAAAGTGCTTCCGTTTACTAATACTTATAACGAAACATCGCCTGCGCTACTGCATATAGTTCTAGAAGGAGGGAACTTCGGACAATATGGTGATACTAAGGGCGAGGCTTCGCAAACTAAATGGAAACGGAAGATGCGTACATTTTTCTCTTTCTGGAAACGACGCGATTTTTCGAATACTTACGCCCGCAAGGAGGCGTTTTGGATTTCGGTTAAACTAATTATAGGGAACCTTAAATGAGAAACGAATATTATTTCAGAGTGGCGGGATTGTTGTTTTCGGTTGCCCTTCCTGATGGTTGGGACGTGGAAACAATATTACCTTCTTTCCATCCGTTCCGTTGTAAGACGTGCTCGGAGGGGGAAGCGATTTTCCGTATACTTGCTACTACGCAATCTTTTGCTGACGATGGCAAACGCACGGAATTGCTCGAAGATTCACCTAATGATATTGGTAGAACACGTTTGTTTCGTAGCACTGATGGCTACTGCGTAGAGATTAATAATGATACTACGCAGAATGGCTTAGTGCATACTATGATTACAGACCCTCATTTTGAGAGTGCCACGGCTTATATCCGCCCGGAAGATTTGTCTATGGGAGCGGTGCTTTCGTCTATGGTCAGGTTTCTCTTTGCACAAGCTGTGCTTGAGCACGATGGTGTGTTTGTTCATGCTTCGTGCGTAAGCATGGAAGGAAAGAGTTATTTGTTCCTTGGGAAGAGTGGTACAGGAAAAAGCACCCACGCACGACAGTGGTTGCAGGCTTTTCCCGACTGCCGATTGCTGAACGATGATAATCCGGCATTAAGGATAGAAGACGGAAAAGTGATGGTTTACGGTACGCCATGGAGCGGCAAGACTTCTTGTTATAAGAACGAAGGCTACCCGGTGGCAGGCATAGCAAGGTTGAGACAGGCTAAGACTAACAGCTTCTCTCCGCTCGAAGGTCCGGAGATTTTTGCCGCACTTCTACCCTCTTGCTCTGCCATCCGACAGGATGCTGGCTTACTGGAGGCTTTGTACTGCACATTAATACAGATAGCAGAACAAGTTACTGTAGGATGTATGGAGTGCTTGCCAAACATTGACGCTGCAAGGGTTTGCTATAATAGCCTATATGCGCGGGGCTGAATATCGCGAATATCATAATTGATAAATCAAGAACTAACAATTATAAGACAAATGAAAAGAAACCTCTATTTTTTAGTCGCACTGGCAGTGACTCTTTTGGTCTCTTCCTGTAGCTCTTCGAAGAAATTCGTTTATTTACAGGATATGGAGATGGGACATGGATACCCATACGATACCAAGTATGAAGCCGTAGTACATGTCAACGACCGCTTGGACATCACCGTAAGCAGCAAAAGTCCAGAACTGGCCATCCCGTTCAATGCTAATGCTGGGTCTTTCCAGGTTGGTACTAACGGAGCGGTAACCGAAGCTGCTGTAGCAAAGAAAGGATACCGTGTAGACGTGGAAGGAAACATAGATTTTCCTATTCTCGGAAAGTTGCATGTAGAAGGCCTGAAAGTAAGCGAGGTAACTTCCATGATACGTAACCGAATCATAGAAGGACAGTATATCAAAGACCCGTTGGTGTCGCTTGAATTCCTCAATTTTAAGTACACTGTGCTGGGGGCTGTGAACAATACTGGTACTTTCATGGTGGATGGTGATAGAATTACTTTGCTAGAAGCTATAGCCAAGGCGGGCGATGTCTCTTCAAGAGGACGAGTAAACAGAGTGGCGGTTATCCGTGAGGTTGGCGGAGAACGAGTTATGTATCAGCACGACTTGCGCAGCAAGTATCTGTTTGATTCTCCTTGCTTCTACCTGCAGCAGAACGATATCGTTTACGTAGAACCTAAATATCGCAAACAAGATAGTGAAGACAAGAGTTGGAAATATATCTCTGGCTTCCTTTCACTTATCACTGCTATTTGTTCTATCCTTTGGGTTACAAAGTAAAACACTTATTAAGCTATGCAAAACAATAATTTATCTGGCAAAAACGAACAGAGCATCAACTTGGTGGACATGTTTGTCTATCTGTTGTCTAAATGGAAGTGGTTCGTGCTTTCAATTCTGTTTTTCGGAGGACTGGCGTGGTATTATTATGCACAATCGCCGTTGGTTTTCTTCCGTTCGGTTACAGTCATCATCAAGGATCCGTCTAACAAGACTTCTACAGCGGGACTGGACCGTTACGATAACTATATAAATAAGGTGAACGTAGCGAACGAAATTCTTCAGTTCCGTTCTAAGCGACTGATGCGCGAAGTAGTGCAGAGGCTGCATGCCGATGTAGACTACAGGGTTGAAAAGGGCTTGCGCATGAATGAGCTTTATAACCTTTCGCCGGTGCAGGTTTCTTTTTTCAATGTGTTGCCTGAACGATATTTCTCGTTCGTGGTGACTCCAAAGGATGAAACTAGCGTAGAGCTTTCGGAAATTGAAGGAATACCGGGTGCGCAAGAGACTTATAAAGTACAGCTGAACGATACCTTATCTATAGGAGGCGAAAAGATATTGGTTACAAGCACCGATCATTGGAGCAAGTCATGGGTAGGCCGTGACATCCATGTAAGCAAGATTCCACTGAACGCTGCGGCTGGTCGTTTCTTGGGTAGCATGGGTATCCGTCAAGAGGAGGATGAATCGTCTATCCTTGTTCTTTCACTGAAAGACGACTCTCCACTGCGTGCCGAGGATGTGCTAAACACTCTTGTAAATGTATATAATGAGGAGGCGGTGAACGATAAGAACTTGGTGGCAGTAAATACTTCCAAGTTCATCAACGAGCGATTGATTATCATCCAACGAGAGTTGGGTGGTGTAGAAACCGAACTCGAATCGTTTAAGCAGAGCAATCAGCTTATGGATATCGGCTCGCTGGCTGGACAATACATGGGCGAGGCGCAAACTTACAGTGCCGACGCTATGGAGCAGGAAACTCAGCTGAAGTTGGCGCAGTTCATCAAGGAGTATCTTACAGACCCAACAAAGAGTCGCGACCTTATTCCTTCGGGCACGGGTATCAGCGACGCTTCTGTAGAGGGACAGATTAATCAGTACAACTCTTTGAAGCTGAAGCGCGACAAACTGATTGCCGACAGTAGCGAGAATAACCCTGTGGTGAAGGAACTGGATAATTCTATCCATGCCTTGAAGCAATCTATCATACGTGCGGTAGACAATATGATAGTTAGTATCAACATGAAGCGTAACGATGCCCGCAGCCGTCAGGAGCAGGCGCAGAAGCGATTCACTACCGTGCCGACCAAAGAACGACAGATGCTTTCTATAGAGCGACAGCAGAAAATCAAGGAGTCGCTTTATATGTTCTTGCTCAATCGTCGTGAAGAGAATGCGCTCTCGCAGGCTATGGTAGATAACAATGCACGTACTATAGATAGCGTAGACGGACCTACAGGACCTATCTCGCCAGTACGTAAGCGTATCTTGTTGCTGGGTATTCTTGTTGGTTTGGCAGTACCTTGCGCGGTATTCCTTATGATATTGTTCTTTGATACAAGGGTACGTAGCCGCAAAGACTTGAAGGGTGTAGTTAGCATTCCTTTCCTTGGAGAGGTTCCGCAAGACAAGGATGCATCGAAAGCTGGCGTTGCCGTAGATAAAGAGAACGGCATGCTTTCTGAGAGTTTCCGTATTCTGCGTACTAACATGGCTTTCATGGCTAAGAAAGATGAGCCTATGCAGGTTATTACCTTTACTTCGTTTTCTGAAGGTGCAGGAAAAACATTCATTTCGCGTAATTTGGCAATGAGCCTTGCCATTACCAATAAGCGCGTGATACTGGTAGACCTTGATATACGTAAGGGTACACTGAGCCGCCACTACCACAAGCATCCGGCGGGTGTTACTAATTATCTGGCGGATGAAAATATCCGTCTTGACGATATCATTCATTCTGATGATAAATTCGAGAACCTGGATATTATTTCATCGGGTACTATAGCGCCTAATCCGGCAGAGTTGCTTATGGACGAACGCTTGGATACTATGATGGCAGAACTGCGCAAGCGTTATGATTATGTCATAGTAGATAATGTTCCGGTGGGCATCGTAGCGGATGCTACTATCAGTAACCGTATAAGCGATCTTACCATCTTTGTAGTACGCGCCGGCAAACTCGACCGTCGTCAGTTGCCCGACTTGGAGGAACTCTACCGCGACAATAAGCTAAATAACATGTCGCTTATCTTAAATGGCGTAGACCCACACCGTCGAGGCTATGGATACGGCTACGGTTACGGTTATGGATACGGCTATGGATATGGTTACGGTTACGGAAAACAGCATAAAAAGAAAAAATAGAAGCCATTACATAAATTTAAATAGGTTTTTAAATACATTATAACAAAATCTACCTTATCTTTGTGACTTTCAGTGATTTTAAACATAAAAACAATTAATTTATTAATAAAAAAACTTATGGACAAAACAGTAGCTAAAAAGAAAATCTATGAAGCTCCATATACCAAGAAGACTCAAGTTGAGTTAGAAGAGGGGCTATGCGTCACAGGTTCTATCGAGCCTACTACTAAGTCTCCGGGCATCTCTACAACAAAACAAGATGTCAATACGGGCTTTAATACAGACAATGACTTTTCAAATACATCTACTTGGGATTAATAGATGTAGTTTACACACTGTGAGATTAAAACTAATGAAAGAGGTATAAAAAAAAACAAAGAATATGAATAAAGGATTTTTAATATCGATTTTTACTTTATCATTGATGATAATAGGCCTTGCTAGCTGTGTCAATGACAACGTAACGGGTGGAAAACCTCTACCCAAAGGCACTGAATTTGATTTCGGTACAACGGTAGACGCTAACCTTTCGCGCACATACTACGATCCTGAAGACGTAGCAAACCCTAACGCTACTTATTGGAAAATCTTCTGGAACTATCAGGATCCGCTAGACCAAGTTTATATTTATTCTCCGCAAGCCATGACAGGCCGCCAACAGGCTGCATACACTGTTCATGGTGTGAAAGACCAGTATTCGGCTACAGCTACTAAGAATAGTGAAATAGGTATTCAGTTGAGCGATGCCAATACATACGATTTCTACGGAATGTATCCTGCTCAGAATGTTAAAGCTAATAGCGGCAGCGGACATTCGCTTAGTGCTACTATGCCTATTTTCCAGACTGCGTCTACAACAGAAATAATGAATAGTGAAACTAATGTAAGGTGTAGGTAATCTTGAGACTACTGCCGATATGAACAGCGCACTCATGATTGCAAAGGAAGCAGGTTTCATGCCTAGCACTCAGAATAATGCTAAAGTAAATTTGCAGTTCGAGCCATTTGCTACTACGCTTAATGTTACCGTAAATGGTGTAGAGCAAAGCAACTTTAATTATAAAGTACTTATCACTTCTATCATCATAGAAGCTGATGCTCCTATTGCCGGTGACTTTACGTATAATTACGAGACTGAAGCTATAACATTCGGAGAGAATGCGTCTAACTTCATCAGAATCGATACGAGATTTAAGGATGCTGCTGGCCACCAAATTGGTGTACCTATGGGCCCTGACAGTAAGCTCAATGTACGCGCATTTATGATTCCTAATCCTAATGTTAAGAGGTTGAAGGTTAAGGTGGTTACTAGTGCTGCGCAGACTTTGACCAAGACTTTGAATATGACTAATTTCAAAAAGAGCCAGATTCATTTTGCTAAACTTCCGAAAATCAATGCCAACAACCTACAGTTCGACTACAAGATTTGGTTGTCACAGCTAGACCCGAATATCTATCTTTCTGAAATCTCAATGCCGGGTTCTGCACTGACATTCAGTTATAAATTGAGTAAAGATTACCAAAAGACTCAGACTTTGGATTTAACAAAACAGTTTGAGAATGGTATACGTGTATTCCAGTTCCATGTAAACACTGTTAATCAGACATCTACTTATGATGGCGGTTCTACATCTGTAGGTATTGCTCTTCCTGACGGCACACCAATGGAGAAAGATGGCGGTGGCTACTGGACTATTGAAGATGCAATTAATGCGCTCCATTCTGAAATGAAAGGACTCCATAAAGACGAGTTCTGTGTAGTTGCTATTTCTGACTGGATTAAGGGTGTCAAAAAGGACAAAATGCAACTCTTGTATCAACGATTAAATGCAGTAATTGATAAAGCTGGAGAAATGGGACTAGTAGCAGCTAATGTAAACCCAAACACCACCATTGCTGATGTTAAAGGAAAAGTTATTTTCAAATTGCAGCTTAACAGTGATTACCCAAGTGTATGGTCTGAGTTGAACGGAGCTGATTTATGGATGAATATCTTCGATAATGTTGCCAATACTAATGTGTATTATTCACAAATGCCATTTAAAACAATACCTGCTACAAATGCCAGCGGTACTTCAGCTAATGTTCTTAGCAATAATGGAATGAACTACATCTATTCTGAAGTTGCAGACCCAGTACAATATAGTATTACAGATGGTTTCTATTATAAAGACGGTGTTAAAAATTGTGTAACAAACGTTCTCGCCGCTTACGCTAATAACTACAGCTCAAGTGAGCATAGAAACTTCTCAATGACATATTTGGGTGGTCAAGGTGCAAAAAATTGGATTGATACTAAATATTACCTCCCATCCCAAATTGCTCAAGACCTGAATAAAATTTGGCTTGACTATATCAAAGCGAATACACAGAACACTACAGATATGTTGAGAACAAAGCCTTGGGGTTGGGTTATGCTTAACCGTGTAGGTACAGAGCCAACTACATCTTGGTGTATTGAAGCTGTAATTAGACACAATGCCGACCCAGTATTCAAGCATCAGCGTAGGTCTGAAAAAGCAAGACCTTCGGGTGATACTCAGGGAACTACCAACGGTGGATCTATATTCTAAATATCTCAGCCCGGTGAGGAAGAACGCCCGTTATTCCTCTCCGGGCTTGAAATGTTTTAAATAGATTAACGCCATTTGACGTTGACAGTACTTAGAAAATAATCAATTGTTGCAACATATTTGCAAGCTAACCCTTGCGAAACTCTTAAAATTAACCATGAAAAACATGATTTCTACAAAATTTACAACATTGCTGGCCGCATCAGCGTTTCTATTTGCTTGTGATGCCGACGAAGAGCATTCATTGCCTGGAGTATATAACACAGTAATAGAGGCTAATTGCTTAGCACCAACTTCTGACGGCGTGGAATCGCGCACTGCTGTCGATCCCACAGAATATCTATCAGAAGAACTTGGTGTAAATTGGCTGCCGGGCGACAAAATCGGTGTATTCGGAAAGACTACAACCAATGCCTGCTTTATCAACCAAAGCAATACCGAAACAGCCTCAACTTCGTTTGCAGGTAACTTACAGAACGGTGAAGTTCCTGTTTACGCTTATTACCCATATACTGAAACCGCAGGCAATAACCCGACGGCTATCAAAGGAAATCTTCCGCTGATACAGCATTATTCTACTGTCACTCGTCAATTAGAAGGCGACTGGAAAGTGGGTAGACCTCAAGAAGGCTCATCTTCCAAGTTCACTTTTAAATATATCTTGACTTGCTTAAAACTTGATATTAACGCCGATGGTACCGACATAGCCGGCGAAAAGCTGCAAAGCATATCGCTCACTATTCCGGACACACAACTCGGCGGTGACTTTACTTGCAATCTTACAAACTATACCATCAATCTTATACCTGCTACTAACGCTTCAACCATCACGATGGAATTGACAGACCAGCCTATGCTGACAACTTCTACATTCCACGGATATATGAGCGTGGCTCCTGTTAATGGTATTTATGGCAAGAATATGAAGGTAGAAATAAAGACCAACCTTCATATCATCACTTTCGAAGAAGCGCTTAAGATAAATGAATTCAAGGCTAACACATATTATACCGTGCCCCTCAACTTAAAACGTTTTGCAGACAAGTGGACTATAGTACCTAACCCTGAAGCAAAGGAAGAAAACGCTGACTGGGTTCCCGGCTTGCAAAGCCACTTGGCATGTGCCAACACTGTTTTCGCCATTGCCGGACAGTCTTTCATGCATAAGATTCGTGTTCCGCATAGCACATCGCAGACCGCTCATGCTGTAGTACCTGTTAAAGACGGTATTAAGCGTGCTTATAATCTGCCCGAAGGACTTACTTGGAACGCTGATCGTTGCCTGGTACAAGGTACAGCACCAGTTGCAGGAGACTATATTTACTCTGTAGAATTCACTGTAGGAAATACTACCTATAAAGAAGGAATCAAACTTCACGTTGCCGCTACTGCCGATGAACTCTTATCGCCTACCCCTATGATGGGATGGCAGACATGGAATGTATTCAAGGGTAACATTGGATACGATATGCTGGCCAAGCAATTGGAAGGAATGAAAAACAAGGGCCTCATCGATGCCGGTTACAAGTACTTCGGTATTGACGACTGCTGGCAGGTGAAAAACCAAAACGACAACGGCCATCAAATTCCGGATGAAGCTAAGTTCCCATCAAAGAACGGTGTAAACGGCATGAAACGAATGTCCGACTTGATTCATCAATATGGATTGAAAGCAGGTATCTACTCTGACTGCGGAACCAAGACTTGCGAAAAGCATTTCGCATCGTATGGTTATGAAGAACTTCATGCACAAGACTATAAAGACTGGGGATACGACTTCTTGAAAGAAGACTGGTATTTCGATCTCGATATGGCTCCTACCGGTGCAACTAAACGTACTTTCCAAAAAGGAGATATCACCAGCTATTGGAATACACGCGAAATGGCACAGCAGCTCTATACCAAGATGGGTATGGCACTTAAGGAACGCGGCTTGATGCTATATATGTGCGAATGGGGCATTCACGACCCATGGAAGTGGGGAGCGGAAACTGGTGCTACTTGCTGGCGTACAACTTACGACCACCGCGATGGATGGTGGGGAGAATATGGCAAATTAGGGAATTATTCTGATAAGAACGACGGCGGTATCGGTGTACATAATACCATCGGACTGATGCGTAACCTATGGCCGTATGTAGGTATCAACCGTTATAATGATGCCGACATGATTTGTGTAGGTATCCGCGGTACAGGTACAGCATCGAGCGATTACGTTTACAATCAGCCTAACGGACTTACATCCGACGAAGCTGAAACATCGTTTGCTATGTGGTGTATGTGGAGCTCTCCTATATTGATGGGCTTCGATATGACAAGAGATATGAGTTCTACAGAATTGGCACACGACCTTGCGTTGGTTAAGAACCAAGAACTGATCGCCATCAATCAAGACCCAATGGGTCAATGTGCTGAGTTCATAAAGAACGAAAACGGCATAGATTATTATCAAAAGGACCTTGCCAATGGTGATGTAGCTATTGCAGCCGTTAACATCAGCGACAAAAACGCTACTTACAACATCTCTATTGCCGACTTCGACGCTCTCGACAAGACCGCTGCTTACTCGGCAAAAGACTTGATAAATCATCTAACCGCAAGTACACAGACCCTCACCGCAAGTACCCCTCTTACAGGACAGGTTGTGAAACACGGTACTTTTATTGTAAGATTGAAAAAACAATAAACATTCTCTCTCATCTCAGTGTCGATGCTCCATTATATATTATATATAATAAGGAGTATCGACACATTTTAAAAAGGAAAAAGAATAATTATTAATATCTGATAGAATTATGAACAAGAAAATCTTTTTAACTGCTTTATGCGCAGTGGCTATTAGTCCGGCATTTGCGCAGACTTCCAATGTGGAAGAGAAGGTAGAATACAGTGCTGATAAGTACAAAGTAGAAACAAACCGTTTCTGGAACAACTGGTTCATCAGCCTTGGCGCAGGTGGACAGGTTTACTTTGGCGACCATGACAAACAAATCGATTTGAAGAAACGCATCGCTCCGGCATTGGATGTGGCTGTTGGTAAATGGTTCACTCCGGGCATCGGAATCAGATTCATGTACAGTGGACTGAAGAGCAAGGGTGCTACACAGGATGTTATCTCTACACCGGCACACTCTACAGGCGAATATGTTCCCGGTAAAGGCGGACACGGAGAATATCTGCGTTATTCTAAATATAAAATGGGCAACCTCCATGCCGACGTGATGTTCAACGTGCTGAACCTCTTTGGCGGATATAACGAAAACCGCAAGTGGGACCTCAGTCCGTATGCAGGTTTGGGATGGGCACGTGTATACGACTCTCCATCTTCTAAAGAAGTAAGTGCCAACATCGGTGTGCTTACATCTTGGCACTTCTGCAAATCGTTGGCGTTGAACCTCGATGTACGCGGCATGTTTGTTAACGACCGCTTCGACGGTGAGGATGGCGGACGTTCCGGCGAAGGTAACCTCTCGGCTACACTTGGATTAAGCTACAAATTTAAACAGCGCGGTTGGGACCGCAGCAAGACTGTTTACCGTTACGATTACGGAGATTTGGAATCAATGCGTCAGAAGCTTAACGATATGAGTGCCGAAAACGAACGCTTGAAACGAGCCATTGCCGACGGTGACAGACAGAGAGCACAGACTCACGCAAGAAAGATTGCCTCTGCTAACTTAGTAACATTCAAGATTAACAAGTCATCGTTGAGCAACGAAGCACGTGTTAACTTGGGCATGATGGCAGAAATCATCAAGTCGGGCGATCCGGATGCTGTATACGTAGTAACAGGATATGCCGACGCTGGTACAGGTAGCAAGAAGGGCAACGAACGCTTGAGTAAGGAACGTGCAGAAAGCGTATACAACTGCCTCGTTAAAGAATTCGGTGTTAACGAAAAGCAGCTCCGCATAGATTATAAGGGTGGTGTAGATAACATGTTCTACAACGATCCACGCTTGAGCCGTGCCGTAATTACCAAAGCTGAATAAAAACATTTAGATGGCAGTGATGCCGTCTCTCATATAAAAAGAAGGTGTATGTGCGCACCTTCTTTTTTTTTGTAATCCTACAAACGTGATTTTTGCTAAAGAATCTATCGCTTATATTATTGAAGTTGTCTCACATCGGTCGATGTGAACACGCGTAACGGTCGGTGTGAGCGTTCACATCGGTCGGTGTGAACGCTCGTATCGGTCGAAGTGAGACGACTTTCTTACCTCATGCGCACCACTTCATTACAAAGCCGTGCCGTTTTCTCCTGATGAGTAATGATAATTAGAGTTTTTCCCTTAATAGAGCGCTGCAACCGTTCAAGCAATACCTGCTCTGTATCGGCATCGAGAGAAGATGTAGGCTCATCAAGCAAGACAATGCTGCCGGGACGAAGCAAACCACGAGCTATGGCTATGCGCTGAGCCTGACCTTCACTAAAGCCAGCACCCATTTCACCGCAAAGGGTATCTAACCTTTGAGGCAACTGGCTTGCAAAATCTGCCGCAGCAGTATGCAACGCCTCCCACATCTGACCATCGGTAGCCGAAGGATTACCCAACGACAGGTTATCGCGCAGAGAACCGCTCACCAACGAATTTCCCTGCGGAACATATACAAAATTACATCGGGTAAGAGGTGATGCCGAGACAGAACGGTTCCCGTCGGATAAAATGATGCTACCATCGCAGGGCTGCAACAATGCCAGCATAAGGCGCACCAACGTACTTTTTCCGCTACCCGTTTCGCCAAGCACGGCGGTAAGACTGCCAGGTGCAAAATTGTGAGAGAAATGCTT
>ENA-OPNW01001167-OPNW01001167.1-human-gut-metagenome-genome-assembly--contig:-NODE-1167-length-13648-cov-2.894946_pt1 | contig 13648 bp, 8 predicted proteins | sample MGYA00241540_ERZ501777 | MGnify/ENA primary metagenome ERZ501777 (study PRJEB25962, sample SAMEA2042615) | human gut metagenome | biome: human gut; feature: human-associated habitat; material: faeces...
TCACTGCCGGTGTACAGGAAGTACGTGCCTGGACCTACGAAAAAGGATGGAAAGCTCCACAATGTGCCGGAGTGATCCATACCGACTTTGAGAAAGGTTTTATCCGTGCCGAAGTTATCAAATACGAAGACTTCCTTCAATATGGCTCGGAGGCTGCTGTCAAAGAAGCCGGAAAATTGGGTGTTGAAGGAAAAGAATACGTAGTACAGGATGGAGATATCATGCATTTCCGTTTCAATGTATAACTCATCCGGAATCATCTATTTTCATTCATAAACCGAAGAGGAAGGGTCATAACCCTTTTCACCACTGAGTAACACGGAGTATCACAGAGTTTTTTTAAAAACCAATAATCAACAACTTTAAATCTCCTCCGTGTTACTCAGCGTCCTCTGTGGTGAGTATCGACACCTCCTCCTGTTGTTATCCCTCCTCTCTTCCAACGAAAACTCCCGGTTTTCTACTACTATCTTCAAGCAAATCATTATCTTTGCGACCGGATATCATGCCTAACAAGCAACACATAAAATATCAATAAATATGGAAAGTACCAACAGACTTCGTTATCTTATCGCAGGAACCGGAGGCGTAGGCGGAAGTATAGCCGGCTTTCTGTCACTTGCCGGAAAAGACGTCACTTGCATTGCCCGTGGAGCACATCTGCAAGCAATACAACAAGACGGGCTCAAATTGAAATCAGATTTGAAAGGTGAATATGCTCTACGGATAAATGCCTGCACGGCAGAAGAATATAACGGAAAAGCTGATGTGATATTTGTATGTGTCAAAGGGTATTCCGTAGACTCTATCACAGAGCTTATCAAGCGGGCAGCCCACGACCGAACGATTGTAATTCCCATATTGAATGTATACGGCACAGGACCGCGCATCCAACGTCTCGTACCGGGAGTCACCGTACTGGACGGATGTATCTACATTGTAGGCTTTGTTTCCGGACCGGGCGAAATCACTCAGATGGGAACCATCTTTCGTCTGGTATATGGTGCACACCGGGGAATCCTTGTTCCGACAGGGCTGATGGAGGCCGTACAGAGGGACTTGCAGGAAAGCGGCATCAAAGTAGAAATCTCTCCCGACATCAATCGGGATACCTTCATTAAATGGTCGTTTATTTCAGCCATGGCAGTCACCGGAGCTTATTTCGATGTCCCGATGGGAGAAGTTCAGAAACCCGGCAAAGTGCGCGATACTTTTATCGGACTCTCTACCGAGAGCGCTGCTCTGGGAAAGAAACTCGGAATTGAATTTAAAGAAGACATAGTCACATACAATCTGAAAGTAATTGATAAACTGGCTCCCGAAAGCACAGCATCCATGCAAAAAGATATAGCACGCGGACACGAATCAGAGGTACAAGGTCTGCTCTTTGACATGATAACAGCAGCCGAAGAGCAAGGTATCGATGTGCCTACTTATCGGGAAGTTGCTAAAAAATTCATCAAACAATAAAGAAATCAATATGAACAACCTTCTTTTATCTATCAACTGGAACCCAAATCCGGAATTATTTAATCTTTTCGGCATCTCAATCCGTTATTACGGACTATTGTGGGCTATCGGAATATTCTTTGCTTACATAGTGGTACACTATCAATATCGTGATAAGAAGATAGACGAAAAGAAGTTCGAACCGCTTTTCTTTTACTGTTTTTTCGGCATCCTGATCGGGGCACGACTGGGACATTGCCTGTTCTATGATCCGGGATATTACCTGAATCATTTTTGGGAAATGATACTTCCGGTTAAATTTCTTCCGGGAGGTGGATGGAAGTTCACGGGTTATGAAGGACTGGCCAGTCATGGTGGTGTATTCGGAATGTTTGTTGCCATCTGGCTCTACTGCCGCAACATGAAGGTAAAGGGCTGGGTAGTGCTCGACAATATGGGTATTGTCTCCGGTATTGCAGCCATGTTTATCCGTCTGGGTAATCTGATGAATTCAGAGATTATCGGCAAGGTGACTGATGTGCCTTGGGCATTCATCTTTGTTCGTGAAGATCAATACCCTCGCCATCCAGGACAGCTCTATGAAGCCATCGCCTACCTCATCATCTTCTTACTCATTCTCTTCATCTATAAGAAGAAAGGTCCTAAGAGTGTGGGTACAGGCCTATATTTCGGTCTCTGTATCACCCTCATCTTCACCTTCCGCTTCTTTATCGAATATACGAAGGAGATTCAGGTGGCATTTGAGGCTGGACTTCCTATGGATATGGGACAGATATTGAGTATTCCACTCATTCTTCTGGGAGTTTGGAGCATCGCCTCCAGCTTTAAGAGAGCAAAGGCTCAGGAAGAAAAACAAGAGAAATAGGACTTGTTTGGGTCTTGTTATGTCATCGCGGATAGTAGTATTTACTTTGCCGAGGCAGTAATACTTACTTTGTCAATGCAGTAGCATATAGGAACCATTTTCAATTTTAACCATACAGTTAGAACTGTTTTTCTATAAAAAAAGAAACTCTCCCTTGCAGGAATCCAATCCTGAACAAGGGAGAGTTTTTATTTTCAATTCATCATTATCTACTTCTTATCTTCCCATCAAAATCTTCTTGATTTCGTTGAGTTTATTCAAAGCCTCTACCGGTGTGAGATTATTGATGTCCAAACCCAATATCTCATCGCGTATCTGACTCAAAACCGGATCATCAAGCTGGAAGAAACTGAGTTGTACTCCATCCTTCGGTTCATCCAGATGCTGCATATTAGGTTTGCCGGCAGCACCCACACCCGCATTGTCATCCTCCAGTTGTTTCAGTATAACATTGGCACGATTTACTATGCTACGAGGCATACCGGCTATTTCAGCCACATGAATACCAAAAGAGTGCTCGCTTCCACCCGGTTCCAACTTACGCAGGAAGATAACCTTGCCATCCACCTCCTTCACGCTTACATTGAAATTCTTGATGCGAGGAAAGTTCTTTTCCATCTCATTCAGTTCGTGATAGTGGGTAGCAAAGAGCGTACGTGCTTGCGCCTTCTTGTGCTGATGCAAGTATTCCACGATAGCCCAAGCTATTGAGATTCCATCATAAGTAGAAGTACCACGTCCTAACTCATCAAAGAGAACCAGGGAACGAGGAGAAACATTATTCAGGATATTCGCAGCCTCGGTCATCTCTACCATAAAAGTAGATTCACCAAGCGAGATATTATCACTGGCACCCACACGGGTGAATATCTTATCCACCAGACCTACTCTTGCACTCTCGGCTGGTACGAAACAGCCTACCTGTGCCAGCAGAACTATCAAGGCCGTCTGCCTTAAAAGCGCAGATTTACCGGCCATATTAGGACCCGTAATCATCATAATCTGCTGCTTTTCAGTATCGAGCAACACATCGTTTGGCACATATCGCTCACCTAAAGGCAACTGAGTTTCTATCACAGGATGGCGTCCCTGCTTGATGTCGAGCACCTCAGAATCGTCGATGACAGGACGCACATAGTGGTTTTCTTCCGATGCCTTCGAGAAGGAAAGAAGACAGTCCATACGGGCAATGAGGTTGGCATTGATTTGTATCTGAGGAATATACTCTTGCATCGAAGCTATCAGTTCATTGAAGAGTTGGGCTTCGAGAATCAAAATTTTCTCATCGGCACCGAGAATCTTCTCTTCATATTCCTTCAGTTCCTGAGTAATATATCGCTCTGCCTGAGCAAGCGTCTGCTTGCGAATCCAGTCTTCAGGCACCTTGTCCTTGAAGGTATTGCGCACCTCTAAATAATAGCCAAATACATTATTATAACCCACTTTCAGGCTGGAAATACCTGTTTTCTCTATCTCACGCTCCTGTATTTTGAGCAGATAGTCCTTACCATGCCGGCTGATGGAACGCAGATCGTCCAATTCTGCATTGTAGCCATCAGCGATAACATCGCCCTTATTGATAAGCTGCGGAGGATCCGGCTGGATTTCCTTTGCTATCCGTTCTTTCAGCGTTTCACAGAGATTGAGTTGCTCACCCACTCGCTGCAAGGCTTCATTCTTGGCATGTTGACAAGCCACCTTGATTGGCTGGATAGCCTCCAAGGCATGTTGCAATTGCACAACTTCACGAGGCGAAACTCTACCCACAGCCACTTTGGAAATAATACGTTCCAGGTCACCGATACGATGCAGTTGATCATCCATCAACTGCTTGAACTCCGGTTCCTTGAAGAAATATTCCACGATGTCGAGTCGTTCATTGATTGGACGCACATCTTTCAGCGGAAAGACAAGCCAGCGACGGAGCATACGGCCTCCCATTGCCGTTACGGTGCGGTCGATGACATTCAGAAGCGACGAACCATCGTCCTGCATCGGGGCCACCAGTTCGAGACTACGGATAGTAAAGCGGTCCATACGCACGAACTTATCCTCCTCAATACGGGAAAGTGCTGTAATATGATTGATTTGGGTATGCTGGGTAATCTCCAGATACTGCATGATGGCTCCGCTGGCAATGATACCGTTCTTCAGATGTTCTACACCAAAACCCTTCAAGGATTTGGTCTTGAAATGACCGAGGAGTTTCTGTCGGGCAGTCTGTTCGGTAAAAACCCAGTCGTCCAATTCGTATGTACAGTATTTAGTTCCGAAACACTGTTCGAATTTCTGTTTCATGGCACGATCATAAAGCACTTCTTTCGGCTGGAAGTTGCCCATCAGCTTCTCCACATAGTCGGGAGTACCTTCCCCTGTAAGGAATTCGCCCGTAGAGATGTCGAGGAAGCTTACACCACAAGAAGCTTTTCCGAAATGGACAGCAGCAAGGAAATTGTTCTCCTTGTAGTTCAAGACATTATCGCCCATCGCCACACCCGGAGTCACCAGTTCCGTAATGCCACGCTTCACCATCTTATCCATCTGGCTAAGCCCCTTCTTACCCTTGATTTCCAAGCGTTTCTTCTTTGGATCTTCCAGCTGATCGCACACGGCAACACGCTTGCCGGCACGTATCAACTTAGGCAGATAAGTATCGAGTGCATGATGAGGGAAACCAGCCCCCCCCCCCCCGCCATTATTACGACGAGTCAGGGTAATACCGAGCACCTTGGAAGCCTCTATAGCATCCTCGCAATAAGTTTCATAGAAGTCACCACATCGGAAAAGCAACAGTGCCTCGGGATGTTTCGCTTTCATCTCAAAAAACTGCCGCATCATCGGCGTAAGACCTTTATTATCGTTTGCCATTATATAATTTATTCCTTTCGTTATTTTTAAGTTTATCTTTGGAGGATATTCTCTCCCAATTTTTGTAATGCAAGAATTGCAAAAATAGGAAAAAAGAAAGAGAATACAAAAGAACCACTTCTTTTTTAATGTTTTTTTGAACTACACCTTCTTATCCAACCATAAAATCAAGAGAGGGTCAGCTATGCTATATACCTTTTCATTTCTCGTCAGGATATCGTCCTCCAAGAGTTTTTGGGCAGCCGACTGGGTGGCACTTGGCGACTTCAAACGATGTTTTTTGGTAAAAGCTGCAGAGACTATGCTCTTGGCTTGCCCCTCTTCATGTATGGCGTAAAGCACTTCTTTCTGAGGCTCAGAAATATAAGCCAAAAGTTCTCGAATGCGGTAATCATTTTCCGTCACAAAACTATCTATCAAACTATCCACTAAAGCCATATCACAAGTTACACCCACTGGAGTCATGGCGTATGCGTCTTTCATAATGCGCTGCATATAGAGGGTAACACCCCGGAATGTCGTATATACTTTTTCTATAGCTTCGGGCATGATTTTCTTTTCTCCCTCCTGAAAATGCTTAATAACAAACGCTTGATAAATAGGCAAGGCTATAGCTTCCAACTGTATCAACTTGGCACTTTGGAAAAAAGGACGGCGAGAAGAAAGGAACATTTCTTCTAATATGGTACGCTGACTGCCTGCGAAAACAAAATTAGCATTACTCAGTTTTTGGATATAAGAGCGAAGTATCGCTTCAATGTTCTTCTCCGGATACTTGGTTATTTGCTGGAACTCATCTATCACCACCAAACAACGCTTATCTGCATGCTCGATAAATTCGAAAATTTCCTTGATAGTATATTCTGGCATATTGATGTCACCCAACTTCACATCAAAAGTCGGAGTATTCTGTATCGGATCATATCCAAAGGAAGCTGAAAGAGAGCGCAAAGTCATCATAAAGAGCCTACGCATCTTATCACTCTTGGAAGCCACTTTCTCATAAACAGCAGTACCCAATACATAAATAAACTCCTTGAAACAAGTGGTATGCAGAATATCTACACTAATCGTGAAGAAATCCTTCTGTACATCCTCCTTATCAAAAACAAAATCGACCAAAGAAGTCTTTCCCATCCTTCGTGGTGATGTTATCACTACGTTCATTTGGTTGAGCAATGCCATGCTCAACACTTTAGCTTCCTCTACTCGATCACAGAAATAAGGAGCAGGTATCTTTCCTGTCACAACAAACGGGTTGATATTTACAGTCATAGCTTTACTTCTTCTTTTGTTTTGTGGCACAAAGATAAGACTTTTCAACAAATTATCCAAAACAAATTATCTTTTTTTGATAATTTGCAAATAACTTCTCATTTCAGAGCCATATTAAACTAATGTATAACACTTTTCTCCAACTTAAAGAAGTTTTAAGCTAAAAAACTTGCTTACAAAAGAAATTATGAGTAACTTTGCAACCGATAGGCTTAGTATAGCCTTAAGAGTTTATTCACAAAAAAATCGATATAGGAAGCATAAAACAGGAAAAATATGACTTCTATAGAAGACATATTTTAGTTAAAAAATGCTATATTCACAATTTGCAGATATAAATGTTACCCAAAGATAACATTTATATATTTTTAAATGATAAACTAAGGGTTATCCGACAAGAAATGCGTACTTTTGCTTACATGAAAAGAAAACAGATATATATTGCTATCATATCTCTCGTTTGCTGCGCTCTCATCGCAATCGGGGTCACCCTTCATCTGCGCAATCAGAAGGAGCCTCAGCCTACCGCTGTCAAGGCACCAGATACCCGCAAGAAGAAAACCGTGGCAAAAGATACCATCAAGAAGATAAAACCTGTCATCAAGCAGGACTTCAATATCATAGGTACCCTGAGAGATACTGACGGAAAAGGTGTGGCGAACGTCATCGTAAGCGATGGATATAACTGCGTGAAGACTGATTCGCTCGGAAGATACAAGATGAAACGGGACAGTCTTGCCCGCTTCATCTACTACTGCGTGCCCGCCGACTGTGAGATTCCTACCCATTCTGCTACAGATCGCACGGCTTGCTTCTACCAGCCAGTATCCAAGAAAAAGAAAATATATGATTTCATCCTGAAAAGACTACCTGGCGGAAAGGAAATCAGTTATAAGATGATTGTCATCGGCGACCCGCAGGTTACCAATGCCTACAGTCCTTATTATACCTCACCCACCGACAACCCCATCAAGAAGAGCGACGTAGAGCGATTTACCACCCAGACGATGGCAGATATCAAGCAGACCATCAGGAGTCTGCCTGCCGGGACTCCTGTCTATGGACTCAGCATGGGCGATGACGTACAGTATTACGGAGGCTATAATGCCCACCTGGAGAGGCAGATACGCCAAGCCTTGGGTTCATCAGAGATGCGCCTCTTCTCCGTCATCGGCAATCACGACCAGGACGGAAAGGCACTCTACAGACGTAAGTGGGAGGAAAACTTCGGACCTACAGACTACTCTTTCGACCGTGGCGATGAGCACTTTGTGTGCATCAACAACTGCTTCTTCTATCGTGGGAAGGCCTATTATTCACCAGGCGAACTGCGAGAGCGGCAGATGCGCTGGCTCAAGCAGGATCTCGCCCTCACGCCCAAAGACAAAAAGGTAGTACTCTGTTACCATATTCCTTTCACCTTCGGAAATGCACCTTTCGGCAAAGCCAAACCTCTTGGCATAGAGAATGAGAAGGGACATTATTCCTCCTCTCGCCTATCCCAACTTCTGGCACTTCTGCATCAGTTTGAGGGAGGATACGAACTGTTTTGCGGTCACACCCATTTCGCCTGCAACCATGAAATCCGGTATGAGGGCGAGGATGTGATGGAGCATTGTCATGCTGCAGCATGTGGTAATATCTGGCAATCCAACATAAATATCTGCGGAACACCAAACGGCTATTATGTCTATCAGTTCATTGGTACCCGCCTTACCGATTGCTATTATAAGGGCACATTCTGGGATAAGAACAAACAGATGACCATCTTCAGAGCACAGACCGACTTCAATGGCGAATCGTATGCTGAGGACTGGGGACTTTCCAAAGATAAAGATAAGAATATACTGGTAGCCAATGTCTTTAACGCCGACTCCCACTGGCGGGTTGTGGCAATAGAAGATGGCAAGGAATACCGGATGCACCGCATCAGCAGCAAAGGTCAGGATGCCTTTGCCGCTGGCTATCATCATAAATACAGCGAATCAGTATCCTATCGTTTTGTGAGCAAGGGCAACAGTTATCTGCTCATGAACCATCTGTATTATTATGTCCCAAAGAATCCGAATGCCAGAATAACAATCAAGGCTTCAGACCCTTATGGTCATACATTTACCGCAGAGAGTACCGAAGCGGTCAGTGAGCCTTTCTTCAATTACGCTCACTACTATGAGCAGGAGAATCAGGAATACAAGAAGGCAAGAAACTCCCTCTTGCGGGATTCGACCATAAATAGGCAGAAAGATTCGACACAAAGCAATAATCACACAAAGCATTAAGCATAAAATAACATAAAGCATAAGACAATGGAAAAGAACAATACCCCAAAAGCTGGCAAGACTGAAAAGAATGCCAAGAATACAGCAACGAGTACAAAGAAAACCACAAAGAAAAAGAAAAAAGTCAAGGTTTCTCATATCGTTAAACCAGCAGAAATGACTCTGGAAGAATGGCAAATCAAACTTCGCAAACAAGTGACAGAAACAGAACACTTCAATATCAGTTGTGTAGATGATGAACTTTGCCCTGGCGAATATATCGTTCGCAATCCAGAGAAAAATAACGAGTACAAGGTAGTGTATCGTGGAGCCAACAGCGAATGGAATTATTGTTCTTGTATGGATTTCAAAACTTCAAAACTTGGCACATGTAAGCATCTCGAAGCCGTGAAGAAATGGTTCAGTGGAAAACGAGGCTTACATGTACATCGTGAGCTTCCTCCTTACACCTCTGTCTATCTATCTTACAGAGACGAACGATGCGTGAAGATTCGCATCGGAAGCGAAAACAAGGAAGCATACGAAAAACTTGCCAAGGATTATTTTGACGAAAAACATGTTCTAAAGAAAGCTGCCTATGCCCATATCGGATCTTTTTTAAAGCAAGCCCGCCAAATTAGCGATACATTCAGATGCTATAAAGATGCCATTGACTTTATCATCGACAAACGAGAGAAATCTACAAGAGAGAAGATTGTCAAGACGTACGATGATAAGAAACTCGATAATCTTCTGAAAGTTAAACTCTATCCTTACCAAAAGGAGGGTATCCGCTTTGCAGCCAAGGCAGGAAAAGCTATCATTGCCGACGAAATGGGTCTCGGCAAGACAATCCAAGCCATTGGAACAGCCGAACTTCTAAGAAAAGAAGGACTCATCGGCTCTGTACTCATCCTCTGCCCTACCTCCTTGAAATACCAGTGGCGCAGTGAAATCAAAAAGTTCACTGATGCCGAGGTCTTTGTTATAGAGGGAAATCATCTCAAGAGAAAGGATGCCTACAATCGTCCAGAACCTTACAAGATTATCTCCTATAATAGTGCCGCCAACGACATTAAGATACTCGGCAGTCTGCAAACCGACATGCTCATCATGGATGAGGTGCAACGCCTCAAAAATTGGAATACCCAAATTTCCCGTGCAGCAAGAAAGATAGAATCCGATTACTCCGTGATTCTATCGGGTACACCTTTAGAGAATAAACTTGACGAACTATACTCCATCGTGGAATTTGTCGATAATTTCCGTCTTGCCCCATACTATATCTTCAAGGAAAACCATATCATCACCGACGAAACTGGCAAAGTATTGGGATACAAGAACTTGAACAAGATAGGCGAAAAACTCAACGACATCCTCATCCGCCGTCGCAAGAAAGACGTGAAACTCCAAATGCCCAAGCGAATGGACAAAAATCTCTTTGTACCTATGACAAAGGAGCAGATGGGAATGCATGCAGAATGGCAATTCCAAGTAAGCTTCCTTGTGAAAAGATGGCGCACCCACCATTTTCTTTCAGACAAAGACAGAAAGCGTTTACTCCTGTTGTTATCACAGATGCGCATGGTATGCGATAGCAGTTATATCCTCGACCAAAAAACGAGATTCGACACCAAGGTGGATGAATGTATCAATATTATCAGCGACATCATCAGCGAAGAAGGTGAAAAGGTTGTAGTATTCAGCCAATGGGAACGCATGACTCGCCTCATCGCCAAAGAATTGGAAGCAAAAGAGATTGGCTTCGAATACTTGCATGGTGGCGTGCCATCCGAGAAGCGCAAGAACTTAGTGGATAATTTTATGAACGAGCCATCGAGCCGAGTATTCCTTTCAACAGATGCAGGTAGCACAGGTTTGAACCTACAAGCTGCAGCCACCATCATCAACATAGACCTGCCTTGGAATCCTGCCGTTCTCGAACAGCGCATAGGGCGCATCTATCGCCTTGGTCAACAGAATAATATTCAAGTTATTAATCTCGTGACTCCCCACTCTATTGAAGAAGAAATGCTTGGAAAATTACGTTTCAAGACCTCTATGTTTGAGGGTGTACTCGATGATGGCGAGGACTCTATATTCATCAGTGACGATAAGTTCACCAAGATGATGGAGACTGTGAGTGGTATCGTGGAAGAAGTGGAGGAAGCTTCAAATTCTTCCGATGCAGATGCAGAGACTTCTGCTTCCACTATATCCATCGAAGAGGAAGAACAACCAAAGGTTTCTCCTAACGAAGAAAACAAGGAAACAAAGGACGAGAATTCTGTAACTTCCGAGGATATTTCTACAAATACAACTGAGGCAGACATTCCAAAGCCTACTGCTGATACTGAAAAATTGAGACCAACAGAAGCCAAGACTCCAGAAGGAAAAACTGGCTATACAAACAGCAACTCTCAGCAAACACAAGGCGCTGGCACTTCTCATCGCCCATCCCAACCTAAGGAATTGGTAGCCCAAGGCGTTTCCTTCCTCTCTGGTTTGGCTGAAACCTTGAAGTCGCCAGAAGCCACAGCACAACTAGTAGATTCCATCGTAGAGAAAGACGAGCAGACTGGCGAGACATCCATCAAGATTCCAGTGGAGAGCAAGGAGACTGTCTCTAACCTCTTAAATCTCATCGGAAAGCTGTTGGCTAAATAAAAACATGTAAAGTATGATAGAATTAACCAAAACCTCAGAAGAAAATCGCTCGCAAGCTCATTAGTTTGGGCTTGCAGCGAGTTCTTCTTAAAATAAGATAGTATTTCCGCCAAATTACCGAATAAAACTCAGCCAAATTACCGAACGGCACATTAAAAGTACTTAAAATGTTTGTGAGTTTCAGATATTTATGCTATTTTTGCCAACAAATTGAAAAATGGTATGAAACAATACAAACATAGAATCGTCGATTATATCCTCGAAAGAAAACTCAAAGGCATGGGAGCAGTACTTATCGAAGGCCCTAAATGGTGTGGAAAGACTACTACCGCAGAGGAAAAAGCCAAAAGTATCCTCTATATGAATGACCCGAAGAAGAGCGGCATGTATATGCAACTTGCCAAGATGAGTCCTCAAAGTCTATTGGAAGGAGAGGCTCCAAGACTTATAGATGAATGGCAACTAGCACCAAGCCTATGGGATACCATTCGTTTCGAGGTTGACCATCGAGACGGAGAAGGACAATTCATCTTGACTGGTTCTGCAGTACCTGCCAAAACCGATGAAATATGGCATAGCGGCACTGGTCGCTTTGCCAGAATCAAGATGCGCCCTATGAGTCTGTGGGAATCGGAAGATTCACAAGGCACTATCAGCCTCAACGATCTTTTCTTAGGTAAAGCTAAAGTCGCCATGTGTGAGGAAAAAAGCATCGATGACATCGCCTATCTTGTATGTAGAGGTGGATGGCCAAAAGCCACCTTGCAAGACAAAGACATTGCCTTGGAACGTGTTTTCGACTATTATGATGCCGTCGTAAACATTGACATATCAAGAGTTGACGATGTTTCCAGAGATGCTGAGCGCACCAAGCGATTAATGCGTTCGTACGCTCGTTTCCAAGGTTCACAAACTTCCATCAGCAAGATAAAGGAAGATGTGAAGGCCAATGATGCAATGAGCGTGGATGACGACACAATAGGCTCATATATCAAGGCTTTGGAAAAGATATTCGTTATAGAGGATATGCCAGCATGGAATCCCAACTTACGTTCCAAGACTGCCATCCGCACATCTTTTACCCGATACTTCGTTGACCCATCTATTGCAGTTGCTGCTCTAGGTATAGGTCCCAAAGACCTCATTAATGAGCTTGAGACATTTAGCTTATTATTTGAAACCATGTGCATAAGAGACTTGCGAGTTTATGCGGATGCCATCGGAGGTAACGTATATCACTATCGGGACAAAAATGGATTGGAATGTGATGCTGTAGTACATCTTCGGAATGGAGATTATGGGCTTGTTGAAATCAAATTAGGTGGTGATAATCTAATAGAAGAAGGTGCTTCCTCGCTAAAGGAACTTGCCACCAAGATTGACACCACCAAGATGAAGACCCCTTCATTCATGATGGTACTGATAGGCATTGGTTCATACGCTTACCAACGAGAAGACGGTGTATGGGTCGTTCCTATAAGTTGCCTAAAAGACTAAACTACAAACTAAATCGACTTTTTCTCAATTCATTTTACTTTCGACTATAAAATGGGTAGTATTGTCAGCCAAAGGCTGCAAAAAAGACTATAGTAAACTCACCCATCCTCTCTATTCTACAAAAGAGAATGGGTGAAGTTTGAAGGCTTATTTAACCAAGATTTTACGCACTGTACCATCGCTATATTTTACGATATTAAGTCCTTTTCTTGGATGGTCTAAACGTTGACCATCAAGGGCATACCTCGAAACTTCCGTAATTTTCTTCGCCATGTTCATATTCTCTACACCCGTAGGTTCAAACTCTACAATATTCTTAAAGTCTCTCCAATCAACAGCTTTCGAATAAGCAGAGAACGAACCTTTAGGAATATAAAGAATAGCATTGTCCCTCACACCATTCATAATACTATTACTTCCAAATTCAAAAGGATAATAGAAGTCGGGATAACGAGTATCATAATATCTAGGAGGAACATTCATACACGCATAAATTGTTGTAAGCTTTGTACATCCATAAAAATCTCTATGCCCCATTCCTGTCAAACTAGAAGGCAGCACTATTGACGTTAGATTTTCACATCCCCAGTATCTATTATTAGTTGATTATCAATGTTATACGCTCTAAACGGTAGAGAAGTGACCGTATGGATTCTGATTAGATACGAAAAGGTGAATATTTAACGTATTTAACTTCCGATTACATCAGGAATCACGAAATAAGGGTTGAGAGGGGCGCTTTTAACCG
>ENA-OPNW01001168-OPNW01001168.1-human-gut-metagenome-genome-assembly--contig:-NODE-1168-length-13641-cov-3.246357_pt1 | contig 13641 bp, 13 predicted proteins | sample MGYA00241540_ERZ501777 | MGnify/ENA primary metagenome ERZ501777 (study PRJEB25962, sample SAMEA2042615) | human gut metagenome | biome: human gut; feature: human-associated habitat; material: faeces...
GTCGTCCCCGGTCACTGAAATCACACCTTATCCAGACCCGCTTCGAGGAGAATTTTTTCACAGAGCTCGGGGAATGAGATCCCCGCCGCTGCGGCGGCCTTCGGGACGAGGCTCGTCGCCGTCATGCCCGGAATGGAATTGGCTTCCAGAAGATGCGGACGGCCGTCGCGATCCGTCTTGAAGTCGAAGCGGCACGCACCATCACATTCCGCCATACGATAGCCGGTCTCTGCGAGACGGCTCATCTCTTCCGCAAGCGCCTCCGGGATCGGAGCCGGGATGAGATAGTCTGTCGCGCCCTTGGTGTACTTGGAGTGGTAATCATAAGACCCCGAATGCGGACAGATCTGAATGACCGGCAGGGCTTTGCCGTCCAGCACGGAAACGGTGAATTCGTCTCCGGAAAGGAAAGCCTCTGCCAGGATCCTTGGTTCTACCGAGAAGACACGGTCGATCGCCTCTTTCAGATCTTTTTCTTCCTTTACGATCTCGATACCGATGGTCGAGCCTTCACAGGCGGGCTTGAGGACGACAGGAAGGGTAAAGCTCTTACGAATGTCCTCTTCTATATTCTCCTTCCCATCCTTCAGATAGTAAGCCTTGGAGAAGGCCATGGGGAGACCCGCCTGCTTGAAGAAATGGCTGCTCATGATCTTATCCATGGTGATGGCACTCGAGGTCACACCGGAGCCCGTGTACGGGATGCGGGCGAGCTCGAGTACGCTCTGGATGGTGCCATCCTCCCCGTACTTGCCATGCAGCGCGATGAATACAGCATCTGCCTTCGCTTCTTTCAGCTGTTCTACCACATGGTACGGGTCATACTCCATAGGAATGGCCTGATAACCAATGGAGGTCAGGGCTTCTAAAATGGCCTTCCCTGTATTTCTGGAGACTTCCGCCTCTCTGGAGGGTCCTCCCATGAGGACCACGATTCTGCTCTCTTTAGTAATCACTTTTTCAACCCTTTATCCTTCACCAACTGAATGAGCTCTTCCCCTGCGCGGTAAATACTGCCGGCGCCCATGGTGATGATCATATCTCCCGGCTTTACAAAGTCGTAAAGCGCCTGAGACATGCCTCCCACCGTATCCACATAGTGGATCTCCTTTTCCGGCAGACGCTGATGGACCAGTGAGGGGATCAGATGTCCGTCGACACCTTCGATCGGTGCCTCACTCGCCGCATAGATATCGGTGAAGAAGAGTACATCTGCATCATCGAATGCTTCGGCAAACTCCTGCTGCAGAAGCTGCGTGCGGGAATAGCGGTGCGGCTGGAAGGCGCAGATGATGCGGTGATCGCCTGTCTCTCTCGCTGCTTTCAGAGTCGCTTTGATCTCTGTCGGATGGTGTGCATAGTCATCGACCACCCAGAGATCATTTTCTCTGGATTTCGTCTCGAAGCGACGCTTCACTCCCACGAAGTGAGACAGCGCCGTCTCGATCGTTTCCATCGGGATGCCGCAGTAGAGCGCTGCGATCACGGCGCCAAGCGCATCACGGATATTATGCGACCCCGGGATCTGAAGCTCGATGGTGCCGAGCGTCTTTCCCTCATGCACCACATCGAAAAGCAGATGTCTCTTTTCGTATCGCTTGTTCACGGCCCGATAGTCTGCTTTTTCATTGAGGCCATAGGTGATGCAGGCCTTATGGATCTCGGGCAGGATCGCACAGACGCCTTCGCTGTCTGTGCATACGATGGCGACGCCATCCTCATAGCAGATATGGCTGATAAATTCGGAGAATGCACGGCGGATATTTTCGACGCTGCCATAATGATCCAGATGGTCATCCTCAATATTCGTCACCACCGTCATATAAGGGGAAAATTTCAGGAAAGAGCCGTCGCTTTCGTCCGCTTCCGCGATGACATACTCGCCCTTTCCCAGACAGGAATTTCCTCCGATATAGCTGGCTGCCGCCCCGAGAACGATCGTCGGGTCTTTGCCTGCTTCATAGAAGATCTGTCCCACCATGGCAGAGGTCGTGGATTTCCCATGTGCGCCTGCGACAGCGATGCCTTTGCCCCAGTGGAACATGGCCGCCAGCACGTCGGAGCGATGGAATACGGGGATGCCAAGACGTCTCGCTTCCAGAAGCTCTGGATTTTCTTCGGAGATCGCCGAAGAAATGACGACGCAGTCTGCGCCCTTCACATGAGACGCTTCATGCCCGATATAGATCTCTGCGCCTTTTTTTCGGAAATCGCGCAGAAAGGGAGAGTCTGCCACATCGGAACCGGAAATGCGCTCCCCCTTATCGAGCAGAATGACGGCCAGCGCACGCATGCCCATACCGCCGATCCCTATGAAATGGAATGAATGATACTTCGTGAGGTCCATAATCGTCTTCCTTTATTTAATGAGCGACAGTGCAAGTCTTGCGATATCCTCTCCGGCATGCACTTTTTTCAAAGTGCCGGTGGACTTCTCCATCGTCCGAAGATCTTCGGGATGCTCGCGAAGCGCTGTGATATTTTCAATGAATCGGGCGCCTGTGACGTCTTTATCCAGAATCATTTTCGCCGCTCCCGCCTCGGAAAAGACGCGGGCATTATATGTCTGGTGATCCTCTGCCGCATAGGGATACGGGATCAGGATGGCCGGCAGCTCTCTTGCTGCGACTTCCGCCAGACTGATGGCTCCCGCGCGGCAGATGATGAGATCGGCGGCTGCAAGCGCATTCGGCATATGGTACTCATAGCGGATGATGCGGCTCGCAGAGCCATAATGCCCGTCCTCATCAGAGCCGAGTGCACTCGTGATCTTGTCATATTCCAGCTCACCCGTCACATGGTAAAGGCACAGGTTCTTCGCATCTTTGAAGTGGCGATGCACATCCAGCATGGCGGTATTGATCGTCCTCGCTCCGCGGCTGCCGCCAGTGACCAGTACCATGAAGGTATCCGGCGAAAGCCCGAGCGCCCTGCGGGATGCCTCCCGCTTGGCTTCCATAATGTCGGGACGGATCGGATTTCCTGTATAGATGCATTTCTCCGGATGCGGGAAACGGGGAGCGGCTGCTTCATAGCCCAGCGCGATCTTATCGACCACACGGGAAAGGATCTTATTCGTGATCCCGGGGATCACATTCTGCTCCTGGATCAGCGTCGGTATATGAGACAGCGCTGCCGCCATCAGGATCGGCCCGCATACATAGCCGCCCGTCCCGATGACTACATCCGGTGCGAAATCCGTGAGGATCCGGCGCGCCTTGAAGAGGCTCCCTGCCGCATGACACAGGATGCCGATATTTTCCAGCGTCAGCTTCCGCTTCAGGCCCGAAGCCGACAGCGAGGCGAAACGATACCCTTCCTTCGGAATGATACGTGACTCCATCCCATTCGGCGTGCCCACGAAAAGAAATTCTGTTTCTTCCAGTTTTGCTATTTCCTTAGCAATGGTGATGGCCGGGTAAATATGTCCCCCCGTACCGCCGCCAGATAAAATAACCCGTTTCATGAATGCTCCGTTATAATCAGTGAGAAAACAGGGATCAGGGATCAGCCCTGGAGACATCAGATGTCAGATGTCTGGCTTCTGACATATTTTCTGACCCCGACCCATTTACATAAGGCTCTTTACGTTTTTCTTAAAATCCATGCCGCGCTCTTCCATATTCTTATACATATCGAAAGAAGAGCAGGCCGGTGAAAGGATGACGACATCCCCCGGTCTCGAAAGCTTCTGCCCAAGGAGGACGGCCTCTTTCATAGAGGATACGCGGTGGATCGAAGAGACGCCCGCCTCTCTGGCCGCTTTCTCGAAGCGCTCAGCCGCCGCTCCCAAAAGGATGAGCTCTTTCGTATGAGAGCGCACGGTCTGCATGAAATCAGAAAGAGGCGTACCCTTATCATGACCGCCGGCAATCAGAATGACCGGTTTGTCGAAGGCTTCCATGCCTTTGATGGCTGCATCGGTATTCGTAGCCTTGGAATCATTGTAGTAGGAAACGCCATCCAACTTGCGAACAAATTCGATGCGATTCGGAAGAGCAGCAAAGGTCTTCAGTGCCTCTATGATGACAGCCGTGTCGACGCCGCCCTCATGCGCCAGAAAAGCGGCAGCCAGACAGTCCTCGATATTCTGCTTCCCCTTCAGCAAGAGCTCACCTGCAGTGCAGAGAGGGATGGTTTCTCCCCGTCTCTTCAGCACGAGACGGTCACCGGAAAGGCATGCGCCTTCTTCAACTCCGTGCGAGGTGGAGAGCAGGCAGACATGGGTGTGTGCTTCCGCCTGTTTTTTCAACATCGGCGTATACGGATCGTCAGCATTCAGAAGGATGCAGTTCGTTTCGTCCATATTTTCAAAGATCCGTGCCTTGGCTGCCACATAGGCCTCCATGGTGTGGTGACGTTCCAGATGATCGGGCGTAATATTCAGGATGACCGCTGCTTTCGGCCGGAAACGGGTGATGAATTCCAGCTGGAAGCTCGAAACTTCTGCTGCGATCAGACCATTCTCCGGCACCAGCTCTGCTTCTCTGGAAAGGGAGATTCCCAGATTCCCTGCCAGAGCAAAGGGCCTTCCCGAGTGGGAGAGCATGCTGCCAAGAAGCGTCGTGGTCGTGGTCTTCCCGTTTGTCCCCGTGATGGCTAGGATCGGCGCCTTCGTCACGCGATAGGCGAGCTCGACTTCACTCAAAACAGGGATGTGCCTTTTCATCGCCCCTTGGATCACGACATTTTCCGCCGGGATGACAGGGGAAACGACGACGGCATCCATCCCGTCCAAAAGGCTCTCAGACTGCGCGCCGAAGCAGAACTCAGCCCCGAGCCCGATGAGCTCTTCTTTTTCTTTGTTATTCTGTATCTGATCCTTGAGATCAGAGATCACGACATGGGCTCCATGACGGAGAAGTACATGAGCCGCGCCAAGGCCACTGATACCGGCGCCCAGAATAAGTACATTTTTCAAAGCTATACCTCCCATGAATGGTAAAACATGGATAGTCGGCGGGAAGGGATGCGAATGAAAAGCATCGGCTTTCATTCCTGATCTCTATTTCCCGTTCTGCTGCCGGCCGATTTATGGCAGTGCATAGATCGCCAGCATCAGGCTGCCCGCGGCGGCGAAGCCTTCGAAGATCCAGAAGGACCAGACGACACGGACTTCACTCCAGCCGGACAGTTCGAAATGATGGTGCAGCGGACTCATCTTGAAGACACGCTTGCCCGTTGTTTTGAAAGAAATGACCTGAATGATGACAGATAAGGCTTCCAGCACAAAAATAAGGCCGAGGAAGGCGAGCAAGAGCTCCGTCCGGGTCATGACCGAGATCCCGGCGATGGCTCCGCCGAGGGCAAGCGAGCCGGTATCCCCCATGAAGACCTTGGCCGGATGATAATTGAAGAAAAGGAAGCCAATGCAGGCCCCTGCCAGAATGATGATAAAATAACCGAGGTCATGAAACCCTGTCATATAGCAGAAGACCGCATAGGCCGTAAACGCAATGACGCAGCAGCCGGAAGCCAGCCCGTCCAGCCCATCCGTCAGGTTCACCGCATTCGATGCCCCCACAATGACAAGAACGACAAAGGGATAGTACAAAAGTCCGATGGAAATATCCATGTCCGTGAATGGGATCGCGATCGAGTAAGGGAGGTGCAGTGTATCTACGACGCCCCAGCAGAAGAGCACGGCGAGGATCAGCTGCCCCAGCATTTTCTGCTTGGCCGTCAGCCCCAGATTCCTTTTCTTTTCTGCTTTGATGAAATCATCGAGAAATCCTAAAAGACCATGCCCCAGCGTCAGGAAAAGAAGCCAGAGGACCGATGGATCCAAGAGGCGGTTGAAAAGCACCACCAGCACCATCGCTGTCAGCATGAAGAGACCGCCCATGGTCGGAGTGCCGCTCTTGGCCCGATGAGACTTCGGTCCTTCGGTGCGGATCGACTGGCGCGCCTTCAATTTTTTCAAAAGCGGAATGCCCACCCATCCGCAGATGACGGTGAGGACCGCTGCTTCCAGCAGGTATATAAAATAATTACTTTCCATCCTTTGTCAGAACTCCCCTCAAGAGCATTGGTACTTTTTCCATATGCATATAGTGCGAACCCTTCACCAGCACAGCATCCCCGGCCTTCGCCAGAACCGCCAGCTTCTCTGCCGCTTCTTCACAAGTGTCATAAGAGAAAACGGACGTCATGCCGCCCTCTTTGGCGCCCAAAGCCAGATGGATAGAGAGCGGTCCCACCGTGATGAGGCCGTCAAAGCCCATGGCGGCGGCCTTCTTTCCTGTCTCATGGTGCAGCGCCTCTTCCATCTCGCCCAGCTCTCCCATATCGCCAAGCACCAGGTAGTGATGCGAAGCGGGGATCTGCTTCAGCGAGCCGAATGCCATTTCCATGGAGAGCGGATTCGCATTGTACGAGTCATCCATGACGGAGATCCCTGCGATGGTAAGCAGTGTCTGCCGCTGACCGATCGGCTGGAAATCCGCAAACGCTCTCTGAATTTTCCGGCTGTCCACGCCAAGGACACGGGCTGCCGCGATGGCGGCCAGTGCATCGTAGACATTGTGCACGCCGAGAAGATGCAGCTTCACGCGGAATGCTTCATCAAAGGACGTACAGATGAACTGGGTTTGCGAAGCCTCATAACGGGCATCTGTCCCGCGGACGGTATAGCGCCCCGCAAGGCCATAGGAGATCACGCGTCCCTCGAAGCTGTCCCCCATCGCTTTGACGAAGGGGTCATCTCCATTCAGGATCGCCGTGCCATCCTTCGGCAGTGCTTCGATCAGCTCGGCCTTCGCCTTCGCGATATTTTCCTGACTGCCCAGGATCCCGATATGCGATGTGCCGACATTGGTCACGATACCGATGGTCGGGCTGGCGATCGCACAAAGCTCTGCGATCTGTCCGAAACCACGCATCCCCATTTCCACGACGCAGACTTCCGTCTCTTTCGTCATAGAGAGGAGTGTCATGGAAAGGCCGATCTCATTATTGAAATTTTTCTGTGTCGCGCAGACATGAAAACGAGACGACAGGAGCACCGTCGTCATGTCTTTCGTCGTTGTTTTTCCATTAGAGCCCGTGATGCCGATCACCGGTACATGGAAACGCATACGGTGAAAATGGGCGAGATCTTCCAGCGCCTTCTTCGTATCCTTCACGAGAAACGCCGATACATCGGAAGGCACCTCTGCGGCAAAAGAAGCATCCGAAAGGATGACTCCCGAAGCCCCTTCTTCGCACGCCTTTTTCAGAAAGGCATGCCCATCAAAATTTTCTCCTTTAAGAGCCAGAAACAGATTGCCCGTCTCGATGGTGCGGGTATCGGTACTGACCCCGTCCATGGACGGCTCCCTGCCTCGCTTGAGCAGCTGCGCCCCGCAGGCTCTTTCTATTTCTTCTATCGTAAATGAAGCCATGAATTTCACTCCTTCAGTAGTGTCCTCAAAAGCGAGCCTCACCTGACTCTTTCAGCGCTTTCCTCGCTTCTTCCCTATCGTCGAAATGAATGGTCTTGTCTTTCAAGATCTGGTAGTCTTCATGACCCTTGCCGGCGATGAGAACGATATCGTCCCCTTTAGCGAGGGAGATCGCCTTCTGGATGGCGCTTCTTCTGTCGACCACCACTTCCACCTGCAGAGACGGCTTCTCCGCCTTCACTTCTTCGACACCGGCTGCCACTTCTTTCACAATGGTCTCCGGGTCTTCCGTGCGAGGATTGTCACTGGTCACGATCGCTACATCCGCATAGCGGGCAGCGATGCGACCCATGATCGGACGCTTCATCTTATCACGGTCGCCGCCGCAGCCGAAAACGACCAGAATGCGGCCCTTCGTGATCTCCTGTGCGGTCGTCAGGATCTTCTCAAGACCATCCGGGGTATGTGCGTAGTCGACCACGACGGTGAAGGACTGGCCCTCATCGATCAGCTCGAAACGCCCCGGCACACTGTGGAATGTCTTCATAGCAGCTGCAATGGTTTCCATGGAAATTCCTTCGGAAAGCGCCGCACCGATCGCCCCCATAATGCCCGGATACGGCGCCCGGATCCCCGGGCGGCCCTGCCAGTCTCGTCTCGAACTGGTAGGTTTTCCCTTCATAGGTCACTTTGAAGGCGGAAGACTTGCCGGTGAACCGGCTGTCAAAGGCATACAGATCTGCCGTCTTGTCGCTCATGCTGTAGGTGTGAAGATCCGCCACCTTCTGATCGACAGCGTCCATCATCACATGGGCATACGGGTCATCCACATTCACCCACGCTGCCTTATTGCCCTTCGTCTGTCCTACGGAAGATACCTTCTCGAAAAGGATGGCCTTGGCTTTTGCATAGTTGTCCATCGTCTTATGATAGTCCAGATGATCTTCTGTGAGGTTCGTGAAGACGGCATTATCAAATTCCACGCCTTCGACTCGCCCCATGACGAGCGAATGGGAAGAAACCTCCATGCACACATGGGTGACCTTTTCTTCTGCCATCTGCCAGAGCAGACGCTCCAGATCGATGACATCCGGCGTGGTATTGTGCGTCGGCAGCTCCTTATCCCCGATCAGGGCATGGATGGTGCCGATGACACCGGTCTTGTAGCCCGCCTGCTCAAGGATATGGCTCACGACATGGGTCGTGGTGGTCTTGCCATTCGTCCCCGTAAGTGCGATCATGCGCATCTTGCGCGACGGATAGTCAAAGAAAAACGGTACCATATCTTCCATCGCTTTTCTGGTATCTGCCACATAGACGACAGTGACCCCTTCCGCTGCCTTCACCTCTTTGGAAGCCACGATGGCTTTCGCCCCCAGCTTCACGGCAGAGTCCACGAATTTGTGTCCATCCACATGCGCCCCCTCGAGGCAAAGGAAAAGGCTCCCCTCTTTCACCTGACGCGAGTCCGCTGTCACATCCAAGATCTCAATATCTGTAGCGCCTTCCGTGCGCAGGATCGGCGTTGTTTTCAGTAATTCTGCTAATTTTTTCAAAACAGTCACCTCTGGCTTTTTATTTAGGAAACATAGACACCCCTCCGGATGTCATCCGCGCTTCCTGTCTTCTATGAGTCGTGCTTTTGAAATCATCACGGCATGCGCCATCACCTCCAGCAGAGATGACGCTCGAATGCCACTCATTATATTAGCTTAAATCTATGGCAAGCACAAGGGGCTGTGAAAGATGAAATTTCATTTTCACAGCCCCTTTCTTGTGTAGTTCACTTCTATCTGCTTATTTTTTAACCCCATTCATTCATTGTAAGAAAGGTTCGACAGGTTTGACAAGTGTGGTGCGGCGCATTTCGTCATCCTGAGCGGAGAAAAACGTCGTATGTTAGGGAAACGCTGATTCAATCGCAGAATCAGATTTAATCAGTGTTTCCTTAAAAATGGCTTATCTGAAATTATGAGAACTGAGTCAAAGGATCTAAGCGCCGCAGAGTTTCCTTAAGGAAACTCCATTGCCCAAAATGGGAAACCCGTTGAACCTTTTGAACCCTCAGAACCCATTTCTCTATCTTCCTTTGTTCGGGTGCGGTTTGGCGGGATCCGCACTGCCATAGACCGCACGAACAGGCAGGCTCATCTTGAGCTTCTGCTCTGCGATCTGCTGGATGCGTACCGGTGCCTCCAGACGGGACACCTCGAGCTTATCCACCGCATTCTCCTTCGCCATCGTCATGACCTCGCTGCGGATACGCTGCATTCTGTATTCCTCCTGAATATTGATCCCGCTCAGGAAGACCAGCAGCATCACGGGAAGAAGGATCATCAGCGCCCCCAGAATGATGTCATGGAAAAAATAGGAAGAGTCAGACCTCTCGCGCTCGATCCGGCGAGACGCGGCGACGCTTTCCGGCATCGACGGCATGTAATCCATGACTTGCACTTCCTGTACCATACGATATCTCTCCCATCTTTTTCAGACTCTATATCTCAGGCTGAAGGAAACAGGGCCAGATCCCCGGTCGCTCCCTACACTCTTTCTACAACACGCAGGACCGCACTTCTTGCACGCGGATTCTCCTCGATCTCTTTCGCACTCGGCTTTTGCGCCTTGCCGATGGACTTCACCAGACGATGGTGGTGGCACACACAGACAGGCAGCTCCGGCGGGCAGATGCAGTCCCTTTCCATTTCCTTGAAAGCCTTCTTGATGATGCGGTCTTCCAGTGACTGGAACGTGATGACGCCGACGCGTCCCCCCACTTTCAGGTGGGAAACGCAGGCTTCCATCGTGTCCTTCAGGATCCCCAGCTCGTTATTTACCTCGATGCGGATCGCCTGAAACGTGCGCTTCGCCGGATGCGGGCCATTTCTTCTGGCATGCGCCGGAATGGCCGCCTTGATGACCGAGACCAGATCATCTGTCGTTTCGATGGGCTTCTTCTCGCGGAATTCACAGATAAACTGCGCGATCCGCTTCGCCCATCGCTCTTCCCCATACTCCCAGATGATGCGCGCAAGCTCTTCCTCTTCATACGTATTCACGATCTCATACGCCGTGAGCGGATTCCTCTGATCCATTCGCATATCGAGCTTCCCGTTATTCATATAAGAGAATCCACGGCTGCCGTCATCGAGCTGATGGGATGAGACCCCCAGATCGAAGATGAAACCATCGACCTTGTCGATCTCAAGCGAGGCCAGGATATCATGGATGTGAGAAAAATTATCCCGTACAAAGAGATGCCGGCAGGCACAGCCGGAAAGCCGTTGAGAAGCCGCCTCGATCGCTTCTTCATCCTGATCGACGCCGATCAGAAGCGCATCCGGAGCGAGCTTCTCCGCCATAGCGAAAGAATGTCCGCCGCCCCCTAAGGTGCAGTCGACATAAATGCCATGTGGATCCGTCAGGATCCGGTCGATCATTTCGTGCAAAAGCACGGTGGTGTGTTGAAATTCCATAAATGAGTCCTCGAAAAAAGGTGAAAGGTTCAGGGTTGTGGGTTCAGGGTTGTGGTGGCGGCTTCGCCGAAATCCTTCGACTCAGGCCTCAACTTTCTGAATGCGACTTTTCCAACAAACGACATTTCACTCCGCTCAGGATGACGAAATAGGCAATGCCCTAAAGTAGCATTCAAGTCACCAGTCACTCCCAAACCTCACAGATCAAAATTCAGCGGAAGGTCGAGAGCATCCGCGATCTCTGCGATATCCTCGCCCTCTTCGTCCTGACGCAGGAGCTCCGGATCCCAGATCTCGATGATAGGGCCCGTCCCCACGATGCAGGCTTCCTTCTTCAGCTTTGCAAATTCACGAAGGTGGGCAGGGATCAGGATACGCCCCTGGCGGTCGCACTCCATCTCCGTCCCTCGGCCGATCAGATGACGCATGATCTTGCGGACATTACGGTTCGTGAAGGGCAGCTTCTGCAGCCGGGCGATCAAGGCATCCCAGCGCTCTTTCGGATAAATATTGAGGCAGGTATCCAGACTTGGAGCCAGCACAAAACGACTTCCCAGCTCTTCCCTGAATTTCGCTGGAAGGATCATGCGCCCCTTGGCGTCTATGGTATGAGAATATTCATTCATAAACATATCCTTCCACCTCCTCCACATTTACCCACATTCTACCACAATCCCCCACCCTGTGACAACGAAAATTTTTCAAACCCATCATTTTTTTGCCTGCTGCCCTTGTATTGATTTTATCGATGTTTTCAGCACCTTCCGCCTGAAATCAAACCACTCCCTGCCATGATTTCTTCCGTTTTTCGAAAAACAGGCAAAATAAAAAATCCCCACTCGGGGATCTTTCTATTCAAATGCTTAAAATAATTTCGGCTTCAACAGCGTTGTTTACCTGTATCCAAAAGTTGGGATAGGTGTGAAACAAAAAGTGGCGAAACCTTTCGGTTCGCCACTCAAGCATTCATTTCATGCAAAATAGCCAGCCACTCTGGCTACCCTTTTCACATAGAAAATCAGACTATCCCTCACAGCTGACTCTTTTCTTTCTAAATGAACCTTCTACGGCACTCCTGTCTACATAACATAAAAAGTGGTCACTTCCAGCCCCAGAATATCACTCTGCCCTTTTACATTCAGGGGAAAAACGTCACACAGATGGCCTAGTTTCAGACATTCTTTTTCGATACATAATTGGCTGAATAAGTATATAGGGAGATCCTCTCAAAAGGATTGAAGATGAGAAAGAATAAAGATTCTTTCAGCTCCATGTATACTGCCCCTTCTTTCAGTTCATACATTGTGCAAACCTTTAATTTGCAGGTGCATAAGGTTCTTCCCTATATCGAGAAAAGCGAGATATTTTCACATAATAAAAATCTCGACCAGTATACGTTTTCAGGCCATCCACCCCTTTTTCCTGCACTATTTTTTTTATCTCATCAAATTTGATTTTTCTTTCTAAAACCCCACTTTTTAATTCAATTTTCTCTTTAAAATCCCTAGAAATCCACACACCAGCTGTTCCTAACTTCAACCATGCAGTTGGATCTGTACCGCCCAACAAAGAATATATCACTTGATACGACTTGTTTAATATATTATTTCCCCCATCATCACCAATAGGCAGCCTAGAAAATAATTCTAAATCACAGCAAATTAGTTCATCGTCTCTAAACGTAAATCTATAGAACATTTGTATATTAAAAGCATCAAATTTAGATGGATTTATGGGTATGCTTGTTTTATACGATAATTCGGATGTCCCCTTTAGTTTATTCAACGTTTTTGTAATCTCCTGTTCTGATAAATTAAACTTATGCGCATTTGTAAGATATTTCTCCTCATCCCATACTTTATCACTAATTTCATTCCATTTTCTTTGTTCCATAATCTTTTTTACTTCCGCTTTAGGCGTTTGCAAGCGAAATTTATGTTGCACACCATCATAAATAGCAACGTCACGTACGTAAAAATCTACCAGTTTTTCCACATGAGGATTGATAGGATCTTCTTTGAAAGCCATTACATTGCCACTGACAACGCAAAGCAATACCACCAACATCATTACTCTAAAAAAATTTTTAACCATAAAACCTCCCTATTTTTTACTTTCAGTACCAAATCCATGCCATAAAATTCGCTTCATCTCATTATAGCATTCCCTCTTGAATCACGAAACGGTCTTTCAAAGGGGACTTCCAAGGTGAAGAATCTGAATTTCAGCAAGATCAAAGTATCAGCCACGGCTGATGAACTGTATGCCGCAGGAAACGCGATCGCATCGCTCCAGTCCCGCCCGCTTTCGGGCCTTCGCACGGTAGCGACCAGCGACCTCGCTGACGCAGGCTAGTCGGACAAACAAAAAGGCGAACCATTTCGGTTCGTCTTTTTTTATTGCATTTGGGATAAAACAGTCTTCCATCCGTACTCATGGATGATAGTGTAACGATGCATTGGGCTACGGTTGCTCGCTATCCCAGGATAACCGTTTTACCGCTATACAAGAAAGATCCCTCGACTTCGCTCGGGATGACGATACGGGGCGGCGCTCGTCTCACATTTCTTTTCAGCCCGCTGCGGGAGCCAACCTCCGCCCCTTCGGGGCACCTCCTTCCAGCGGAAGGAGGGAGAATATACACGAACCTTGCATGACATCCTTCCTCGCATCGTCATTTCGAGCGTATGCGAAAAATCTTTCTTGCACACCGGTAAAACGAAGACGGCAGGATAACGTGAAGTAAAAACCCCAAGCGATTTTTACGTGACCGCCTGTATGCAGAA
>ENA-OPNW01001169-OPNW01001169.1-human-gut-metagenome-genome-assembly--contig:-NODE-1169-length-13640-cov-3.304306_pt1 | contig 13640 bp, 6 predicted proteins | sample MGYA00241540_ERZ501777 | MGnify/ENA primary metagenome ERZ501777 (study PRJEB25962, sample SAMEA2042615) | human gut metagenome | biome: human gut; feature: human-associated habitat; material: faeces...
GGGAGTGGGAATGAAAGTTAAGAACAAGCCTTGACACAGTTTAAATTACACCCCCCTATAAAATATTTTGCATAAATGGACAAATTTTCTATAGTGCCTTACAACAAATACGTCTCAGTTATTCAAATATAACAATGGCATTATTATTTTAAGATTTTCTTACCCTTGTGAATATATATACCTTTACCTGGATAATTCACACGCATGCCATTAACATTATAATACGCATCATCTTCATTTGCGACATTATCATACCTTACTGTATAAATATCGGTTGTAAGTCCATCAATGGCTACCTTATCGGCGTTATCAATTATTCCATTCTTATTTATCAACAACACTATAAGCTCTGTGTTTTTCTTTTCAAGCACATTCTTTGGTATCTCAAAAGAGTATGAATATGAAAAATGGTCTCCTTCTTTTATTGTTTCCGGTATAACTCCAGATACACCATTATAATCAGGATATATTGTTCTTGCCACATCATTATACCACATCTGATCTGCAGGAATCGTTGACGGAAGGTTTTCAAATCCGCCCATCTCTCCCATTGCGTTATCTGCATAATAATTATTCTGCTCATATCCTGTCGGTTTTCCTTCCGGAACACCAATGTCTTCATTGGTACGATGTACGTTGTTTTCAACGAGAACGTATGTCAAACGATAATCAGCCTTATCTATGTCTGCAGCAAAATAAATGTCCGTATTTGCAATAATCCCATTTGTAGCCTCATCATACGAAGCATTAAGCTGTATACCGCAATTATTTGTCGAATTATCCATAATCTGCTTATAATATGTTTCCATATCTCCCGGATCAATCGAATACATTGTATTTCGGTTATACACACAACGAGGATACCCAGAAAGATTACATCTTGAGAAAAGCAAGTCATGATAGTCTTCAACACCAAATGACATCGCATCTGTCCATGCTGCACTACTGCAGTGAATAGCGATGCCGATGAATGAGTCCGGATATTTTTCGTTCATCTCTTTCATTGCCACAATACCTCTTACACAATAACCACACCATGTTCCGGTAACCTCTTCTGACACAAGTTTTCTAGGATATGCAGACACACGCCCTTTTACGCCAGTGCTGTCTGTGCCGCTCTTTATCCATACTTCATATTCAGAAGTCTGATTACGCGAGATATTAAATTTCTTGTCTAGGACGAAATCTGTCTTTTTGCCGGGCTCCAGTGTTCCGTCAAACTCCTGTTCATAAGTTTCACCGTTAATTCTATATCCTACTTTATAGGACGTTATGCTTTTTTCCCCTGTGGCAAAAACTTGTCCTGATACAGCCACATCACCATATTGCTGTATCACACGTCCAAGATTTGTCGTCAATCCGACATTAGACTCCACACCAACAAAGATATCATCGACATAAAGACAATTTTTATCCTGACTGTCGTTAACAAAAGCTATATATACAGTTTTTCCTGCATATGCCGAGAGATCTACAACATGTTCAGTCCAGCTGTAGCTTTCTTTTGAAACTTCAAACAAAGGCGCAGACTTGTCAAAGTCTTCAACTGCAGTTCCTTTTTCTGATATATATATTTTATATCCGTCACGATAATCCTTGTCACTAGCTCTCGAGCGCCATGAAAGCACTGTCTTTTCAGATTCTATTGCTATGGCTCCTGTCACCATCCAGTCGTCCGATTTTCCTGCGTTTTTATACCAAGACGTGCTACATGCTACCATATTGCCATCATTGCCCTCCTCGTATGCAATCCATGGAATTCCAACAGTAAATCCAAGATTTTGCATATCCGTTGATGGTGTACGTCCGTCAACATCATGCAAAGTAAAAGCTGACGGCATGCCTTCATCAAACCCTGTACTAAAATAAGTAATCTGTGCCTTCGCACTGCCTGCAAGCAGTAAGGCCGTACATGCAATAATAACATTCTTCTTCATGTTCATAATATTTAGGGTTAATATGTTGCTACTTTTCTAACAGAATTTCCTTTCTTAATGATATAAACACCGGGAACGTTCATATTTTCAACCTTTCTTCCATCGATGGTGAAAATACTTACAGGTGTATTGTCTAAACCATATTTATCATTATCGGGCATCGTTATAGCCGATGACTCGTCTGTATAAACAACCACTTCTTCAGAGAATGCCGATTCAGCATCACGGCTTACAGCTTTTACTGCAAATGCATAATATGATTTTTGCTCCAAATTCTTGAACGTATAATAAAGTTCTTTCACGCCATCAACTGTAACAGTGTCTGTATGCAGGAAGTCTGTATCTTCAACTTCACCCTCAATTACTTCAGGCTCGCCGCTTACCTCAACCACTTTGGCGTCAGCAAACAATCCCTCGTCTTCACCTCTTACAATTGTTATAGAATCTATTGTGGCACGTCCTAAATTAGTGGCAAAAGTAACAGGTGTTTTTGAAATACCATTGTTGAAACGGAACAAGTATGTACGGCATACGCTGTTTATTCTTGTCTTGCCGCTCATTCCATTTGCGCTGACGCTGAAAACAGGCGTTTCACCAGAAGCAGCCTTTACCGTTACTGCCACCGCGAAATTACCGTCATATCGTTTAAGATTCAACACTGGTGTGATGAGCATACCGCCTTCTGAAACATTTCCAATCTGACACCAGCCGCCTGCCTGATAAACCTTACTTCCTGTCCAACCTTTTTCAGTTACATAATCATCAATACTTTCACTTATATCTGTAGAATTTGCTGATTCAGAAGTTCCTGATGTCATCATGGAAAAACCTTCCTGCAAAGCGACCTTCTGTTCAGACTTATATCCCAACTTATAAAGGTTGACCACATAGCTGCTTGCATGTTCAACCATATCCCAAGATGCCGTAAAACTATCATTGCCATTTACATCCGCCTTGATATTTTTTGGCGTTTTAAGATGGTTTGACATAAAATTGAATACAATAGTCCCATTATCATCACTTATGTCTGTAATCCATTTATCTAAGGTTTCCCCCGTATATGGCAGTGCAGCCGGAGTTGAAATGTCCGTAAAACTGTTATTAGACGAAATAGGATACAAATCCTTTTCTTCTGTATTACCACCTGCAATCGCATTATACGCAAGATGATTATCTGCAGGAACTAAATGGAATCTCGGGTGTGATGTGTCGTCGTTAACGCTATTGTTATTCCATACATTTTCATCATAGTCAACATGCGTTATCATAAGTCCTCCTGACGGGATATATCTGTCCCAGCCTTGCTGCTGACGGTTCTCCATGAGATAGAATTCATTTTCATTGCTTGTTGTAAGTATATATGCAGAGTTTGTCTCTGCCAGATGCCCCATCGTAACATTGTCTGTAGGTTCAGTCAGCTCTACTGGAGTCAGCCAGCCCAAAGTCATACGTTCAAATGCATTATATGACGGAGGCGTCTTGCCGTCATTATTATAAGGGCCATACTCCATTATATCATATGAACCAAGTTTATAATCCGTGGCATCTAATGTGTTATAATGATCCGCAAGTCCCAGCACATGGCTGAATTCATGACAAACTGTGCCTATACCTGATGATTGCACACCACTGTTGCCGAAAAGTTCAGACGAGCAGGCATACGTATCAACCGTCTTGCCATCGAGATTCAAATTTATGTTATATGCAGACAAAAGATATTTATGTGGCCAGATTGTATTAGAGCCGCCGCCGGCATGCTGCCCATAACCTGCATAAATAACATATACCATGTCCACCTTTCCGTCACCATCACCATCATATTGCGAAAAGTCTATATCATATTCCGAGTCTGCCAACTGACATGCCTCTTTTATCATAAGGCCTGCATTTTGATCAGTTGTCATAAAACTGTCACTACCATAATATGCCGTATTGTGCGATAGTTTTATAGGACCTACGATATCAAAATGTGGTACGAATACCCCACTTGACTGTGCAATGTAATAGTCTCTCGCAGAGCCTGTAGATCCATTGTCGCTAAATCCGCTTTCATTGAGCATACGGTCATGAAAGTCCTTGTCAAGAGAAAAATCCTTATCTGCAAATTCTACCAAAAGTACAAGACAACGTCCCTCTCCTATAGTAGGATAATTTCCCACTTTAAAACGAGAGTTGCTGCTATTCTGCTTCATGGCCTTATTCATTCTGTCAGGCCTTGATATATTATTTATCAATTCTGTTGCTTTTTTCAGCTTGCCTACATATCTTATTTCTGTAAGAGAGCGCATATCTGGATTATGCGCCAAAGGCGAATCCTGAATTGTCAGCATATTTTTATCTGTCAAGCTTGCATACCTGTATCCTCCGTCCTCGTCCTGCTTGAGCAGATATCCGTCAGTGCTTATGCATTGATGCCAATGCTCATCACCATTTATATAAAAAGTGATGGTTGTTCCGTCTGGCTGCAAAGCATTTATCGCACCACGATATGCCGGCACTGCTTCCATTGTCATGACATAGATGAAAGCAAAGAATAAAAATTGCAATAATCTTTTCATAGTTCTATTTTTTTAACGTTTAACTGTTTGCAAAGTTACTAATTTAAGATGACTTCATGATAGCAAAATATCACAATTTTTCAGCTACAACGCTTAAAAGTATATAGATAAAAACTGACAGCGGCCATTTTTTATACATTTTGTTACAACAAACAATGTTTTTTATTTATCTTTGTATTGAAAAAATCAGTTAACTGATATAGTATTAATTTAAATTTTAAACACATGAAAAGCAAATTACATTATTATCTTGTGACATCGCTTTGCGTGTTATCTGGAGTCTTATGTCAAGCTTTTGCTTCAGATGTCAAGACGGTTTATGCACTATCAGACAACGAAGAGTTTGGCAAAGGTATCTATACATTTGAATTGAGTGATACCCTCAAAAACGTAAGTCTGTTTCAAACAATGACCTACAATATGGTCTGTGGCGGACAGATTGTTGACAACACCTATTATTATTTTGAATACGAACAAGTTTATAATGGTATCAAAGTCCACGGTCTTTGGGCTTTTGACATGGAAAGTAAAACGCAGAGACAGATTGCTGATTACGGTGGCGTAAATAACGGACAAGCAGTAAGCAACTTTTCGTATGACTATCAGAGCGGAACAATGTATGGCCTTAATGGCTTTAATGGTGGCGACGGTCTTGTTAAGCTTGACCTCGAAACCGGTACTATAACAAATGTAGGAACCTTAACTTATGACGTCATCAATTCTGCTGCACAAGCATCAGACATAGAAGAACACATGCACGTGATGACATCTACCTATGACGGAGAAATGTATGGCATAAGCTACTGGGGCTCTTTATACAAAATTAATCAGCACACATGCGAATGCCAATATATAGGAACACTTGACTATAACCCAGGTGATGCCTTCATGTATAGTGGTGACTGCCTGTTCTATGACAACGACAGCGGACAACTTTATCTAAGATTCACCACTTATAATTGGTCTACATCATCATGGATTTACGATGCAGTCATGATTGACACGAAAACAGCACATGTAACTCCATTTGCGAAGTTTAAGGACAACAAGGAATCTTCTCTAATGGGTATATCCGTACCATTTACAGTTGCTGAAGCCAGCGCTCCGGCAAAGGTACAAAATCTGAGCATCACAAGAGGCCAAAATGGTGCGCTCACAGCAACACTTGAGTGGGACAACCCGTCAAAGACATATGGCAGAGGAGGCACACTCGAGGAACTTAGCTATGTGCTTGTGCTGAGAGACGGCGTGAAAGTAGACTCTATAGTCAACCCGACAATAGGCGGCCATCAGACATGGACCGACAACAACATCACAGAACGCGGATACTACACATACAGAATTGTCCCCGGAAACAGCATTGGCCGTGGAGACAGAGCCAGCGTTGGCTCATATGTAGGAAAAGGAGATCCTCTGGGAGTTACCGACATCAAGCTTATTGCTGACGGCAACAATGGACAGCTGTCATGGACAGCGCCTACAGAGGGCAAGCTGAGCTCATATATCGACGTAAATACTCTGAATTATGATGTTATCAGATTTAAGAACAGCAGTCTTGAAGGCGAAAAGGTTGCTACAGCAATAAAAGAGACATCATTCACAGACGAGACTCTGACAGAAATGGGCAGATACACCTATGCCATAGTTCCGCATACAGACAACGCCACCGGCGACAGCGTAAGGTCAGAGACTGTTATCCTCGGACCAGCATACACAAGCCCTGTTACCTTTGAATTTAACAATGTCGACGAGTTCAAGCTATGGACAACTATAGACGCTAACGGCAATTATGACACATGGAAATGGTCTGACGGCATGTACGGTTCTATAAAAGGAGCTATCTGCTCATATAATTATGACGAAATTGCAGCTGCAGACTGGCTGATATCACCGCGCGTAAAGCTTGAAGCAGGCAAGAGATATAAGGTTACATTCGATGCATTGCCCGGAAGCAATAAAGTAACGGAGACACTGGCCGTATCATTCGGACAAGGAACAGACATAGCTTCACAGGACAGCATCAACCAGTTTGAAATCGTATCAGATCAGGTTGTAAGCCTGCGCGCAAATCTTCCTGAGATTAAAGCTACAGGAGAATACAACATCGGTTTCTTATACCGCACATATTACGCAAACTATAAGCTGAGTGTCGGCAATATACAGGTAAGTGAGGACCACGAAGGATATGTTGAAGGTATAATAACCTGTAACGGCAAACCCGTAGCCGGAGCAACAGTCATCACTAATGGCGGAGAATTTAAATCTGTTACAGACAATGAAGGCAAATACCGTCTGGAATATCTCCCCGAAGGAAACTACAATATAGACGTACAGGCCTTAGGATATGAAAATGCATCAGCATCAGCATCAGTAACCGAACACAATGTTACTCAATGCGACATCGAAATGACCGCACGGCCTACATACAAGATCAGCGGTACTGTTGTCGATGTTGCAGGCGAACCGGTAGCAGGTGCAAAGGTTGTTCTGAGCGGATACGACAACAAAGAGACAGAAACAGCCGTTGACGGAACATTCAGCTTTGCTGACGTATTCAAAGACGGTAACTACGCTGTAAGTATAACAAAGAATAAGCTTCTCGAGGGAACTAAGAACTTTGGAGTTGAAAGCGACACAGACCTTGGTACAATAACACTTCTTGACAACCAGAAGCCAGCCGGCAAGGTTACTGTCATTGAAGACGGAACCTCTGCTAATGTAACATGGAACGCTCCTGCCAACGACGCAGTATTGCAGCGCATTGACGACGGAACCCTGACCACATCAGTTGGAATTGGAACTGCAACAGAAAATTCGATGTTCGGTGTTGTAAAACGCGAACCTTCAAGCATACACGGAGTAGAATTCTTTGTCAACTCAGCTTCTAGTATGTACAGCGTACGTCTGAACATCTTCGATCTTGACGAAAACGGAGAGCCAACCGACAAGTTGCTCTACCAGAACACCTATGTACAGGCTACAGACGGACAGTGGAACTCATACACACTGCCAGCTCCAGTAGACGCCCCCAACGGCTATTATCTGGCTATATCTAACTCTAATTACGTTGGCATGACTGTCGGCATTGACGGTGCCGGAGACAAAGAGAAGTATCCTTTCGTGGAAGGCGTAAACTGCTTCACTGCTGATTATACTACGGGAGAGTATCTTTATCTTGAAGGACAGGCTGACGAAAGATTCCACAACAACTTCCTCATTCGTCCTATAGCCGCTCCGTTCACAGTGCCTGAAGACTCTACAGAATTCAAGTCTGCTGCAAACAATACTAAACGTTTCGTATACAGAAACAGCGCTGACAACAACGCTACTTACGTTGAGCTTGAGTCAAGAGGCTGTGATGTTCAGCCTAATCTTGATGAATCTCCAATGATGAAGACTCCGCAGAGCCGCATACGCTATAATGTCTACAGAATGAAGTCATCAGACATTGCCAACGAGGCAAACTGGAAGTTGCTTTCTGAAAATCAGCAGGCACGCAGTTATGAAGACAAAGACTGGCAAAGCATGGAACAAGGCGTTTACGCTTATGCGGTAAAAGCGGTATACACAGGTGGCTATCTTGCAACAGCGTCTGTTTCAGACACTATCGGAAATAAAATGAACACAGATCTTACATTCCGTATAACTACAGATACTCCTGAAAATGAGGCTTACGGCGCACATGTCGTTATTTCAGACGGAATTCACCAGTACACAGGCACTGCCGATGATGCAGGAGTCGTTGTGTTGGAGAATGTATGGAAGAGCTTCTATGACATGAGCATCGTCCTCGACGGCTTCAACACGCATACTGATAAGATAAATGTAAGCACTGACGACTCTTACGAATTTGCATATAACATCACTGAAAATAGAGTTAAGCCTTACAACCTGATAATTGAGGAGGGTGCCAACGGCAATGAGCGCGTATTTATGTGGAATTATCCTAACGTGTTCTTTGATGACTTTGAAAGCCATGAAGACTTCGCAATAAACTCTCCGGGCGCTATCGGATGGCAGTATATCGACGGCGATGGTTGCGAGACTGGCGGACTCATGGGATATGAATGGCCGGGTATATTTGAGCCTATGGCATACATGGTTTTCAACCAGAGCGCTACTACGCCTTCATCTACAGATATATCTTATCTTGCACCATACAACGGAAGCAAATGCCAGACAGCATGGGCTTCTTATGGAGACTCTAATGACGACTGGATGATCACTCCTAAGCTCTACTTCAAGGAAGACTTCAAGTTCACATTCTATGCTGCAAGCGCAGACTATTCTTATCTTGAAAACTTTGAGGTTCTGTATTCAACAACCAATATGCAGCCGGAAAGCTTTGTAAAGGTACAGGAGGCAACTGAGGCACAGAGCTATTGGATGCAATATTCATATGACATACCAAAAGAAGCCAAATATGTGGCAATACGCTGCATATCAGACCAAAAACGCGTATTCCGCATTGACGATGTACGCTACGGACTCGCAGATGCATTGGCTGCACCAGCTTACATAAGCAGAAATACAGGTTATAAATCTCCGTCTCTGCGTTCTCCTTCTTTAGACGGTTTATATGAGGTTTACCTTGACGGCAATAAGGTTGCTCAACAAGATGCTACTACATACACGTTCACAAACCTTAGTGCAGGCAATCACACTGCAGGCGTGATAGCATCTTACACTTCAGGAAAGACAGAAATGAGCACTATCGACTTCTCTGTTGACGCTAGTGGCATTGTTTCTGTTGAGAATGGCGGCTTTAACATCTCTGCTGACGGACGCTCTATTACTGTTAACGGAGAATACGACTACATCGAAGTATTCTCAACAGGCGGAATGGCAGTCGCTGCCACCGAGGTTGCTCCAGGCAGTTACAGCCTCGGCAATGTTCCGGCAGGTGTTTACATCGTTAAAGTTTACATCGACGGTAACGTAAATACAATGAAGTTTGTCGTTAAATAACAATTTCACAAATAGTTTTCATAGGGGTTGTGCGCAAAATAGACACAGCCCCTATTTTTCATCCAAATTGCTTATTATAATCCGGTCTGTATTTTGGCTTTACATTAAGCGGATTTTCGTAAGATTTTTCTTGATATAACGGGCTATGTCAAGAAAAAGCAAACAATAAGACGGGCTGAAAACATTAATGCACAAAATTGAAAAAGAGATGTGCGGTCTAATGACCAAATTACATTACATCTCTGTTACTGCTGTACAAAAGTTTCGTTTTCTGTTTTATTTCTTAAATTTATTACGCTATCTTTGCAGCATCATGAGATGCCGCTGCCGTCAGCATCACTGAAACAATGGCTCTTGTGCAACAGAGCCGCGAACGAAATAAGTCAGACAAAAGAATATACACTGAAACATGGGAAACATAAAAAAGACATTTCTCCACAAGACATTACGCATAGCAGCATTATTTATTGGCGGAATAGCCATAGGCTTCGGAGTTGGTTTCGTCATAGGCAAAATCATCAAGCCTGCGCTTCATGCCGACATATCAGCCGCCGACGTGTTTCTCACGATACTCCTGGCAGCGATATTCTTCATCTTATCTTTCATCATACACATCGTCATCCACGAAGCAGGCCACATGCTTGCTGCCATGGCGCGCGGCTGGAAGTTTCTGTCGTTTATGATTATGGGCGTTGTTCTGAGCCGTCGCGACGGCCTGTCGCGCTTCAGCATGGCCGGAGCCGCAGGTCAGTGTCTTATGCTGCCGCCCGAAAACGGCGACACGCCCTTCGGCATAGCCCTATATAATGCTGGCGGCGTGTTGGCCAACCTTCTGCTCACGGTGATTGCATCTGTCATTATGTTCATTCCGTCGGCACATCATTCGCTCGTCACAACGGTCTTTCTGCTGTGCATCATCATCTCCGGACTGTATCTCATTGTCATGAACGGCATCCCGAACAAGCTGGCCGGGCTGCCCAACGACGGTCTCAACATGCTCAATCTTCACAAAGACGAGTTTTCCACGATGGTGTTTCTGCGCTCCATGCGCCTCATCGGTTATCTTATGCAGAACGACACATCACGGCTTGAGGCCATGACATACATGTGCGACGACCGCGACATCAACTTCAGCAACCCCATCCACGTTATGGCTCTTTCGTCCGACTTGTCGTTAGCCATGCTGCACATGGACTTCGGCAAGGCCAACGCCATCATGCAGCGCGCCGAGCCGCACATGAGCCGGATGATTACTATCTACCGCAACGAACTGACCTTGGAGCGCATTTACCTCACGCTGATACGTCCCCACTATCCTGAAGACATCAACAGGCTGCTGGACAAGTCAATCAGCAAATACCTACAAGTGCAGTCTGTCTTCCGTCCTTCAGCCCTGCGCGTTCAATACGCCCTCGCCATGATACACGAGGCAGACAGCAGCAAGGCCGAAAAGATATACAAGAAGTTTCAGCATGTCAGCCGTAAATATTACATTCAGGGCGAAGCAAAATATGAGCAGCAGCTTGTTGATTTTGTCAGAAGCGGCAAATATCTGCAACAATAATCTTTCACGCGGGAGATAGGTTAAAACCTGTTTTTATCAAAAATAAATAACCATAAGGTCATTAGCAGACATCATCAATATGAAATGCTCCTCATCTTGCCCCAATTTACAGAAGTCTTACCATTCTTGTTCCAAAGACATTCCCTCACTGTTATGACCCGGCTTTCTGTATCTATGCATACCACCTGATATGAAAGCAGGCTTTCATCGTCTGCCGACAACTCTCCCTTCATCGGCGAGTCAACCCTGAACACAGGCAAGGATATGCTTCCCTCCGTGCCCTTCCAGTCATAGAATTCATTATAGTTGCAGTCTCCGTGGAAATATGCCTTTATCTGAGGATGAGACTTAAAAAAACTCTCCAGCCTGTTCCAGTTGCCAACAGGCCTCATGTCAATGGCATTTACGCTACACGTATCGCCCAACAGATTTTCAAATTTATCCTTACTATTTATGTCATACGGAAAGTTAGGATTTGTAAAGTGTTTGGCATCAGCCTCAACCGGATCATGTGCGAAGAGTATTGTGGATGTTGCCGGGTCATCTTTAAATATGCTGTCTAACCAACTACGCATAAAGCCGTCCGGCCATATCCCCACAAAGGCAAACCGGAGATTGTCTTTTATAAAAGTGTAATGAACTTTATTGGCTGTATAATCAAAAGACGAAATTTTCCGACTGCCAAATTCCGGCATGTTATGATTGTATATTTCTATAGCACTTGTTTCATCCTTGGCAGGTGTAAGTTTCTTCGGATATCCTATGGCATTTGATATGTCATGATTACCGGGAACAAGATATATGGGACATCCGAGTGTTTCTATCCAGTCTTTTTCAAACTGCCTCCATGATGTGCATGCCTGCCACACCCCATCATGCATTCTGTTCGATATATCGCCAGTACACACAACAAAATCCGGCTCGCCAAACTTTGTTCCCTCACCTACTCCTCCATCAGAGGGCAAATCAGTTTTATTGAGCAGATAAAACGACTTCACCATCTCGCCAATGACCTTATAGGCATCAACCTTCTCTCCTCTAAACTGTCGCTTTATTCCGTAGTGAAGGTCAGAACAATAAATAAATCTTATCTCATGGCCGTTTGCGGCAAATGCACTGACAACACCTACGAGGCATACGAAATAAAATAATATTATGCGTCTAAGTTTCATAATAACTTTAACTATTTTCAAAATTCAACCTGTAACTGCAATCAAATTATAATTATGAATCAGTCCGTAATTTTAACCATCTCTATTCTTCAGGCTCAGTTGCGCAGATTTATCATCAATCAATTACAGGGCCGTATAAACGAGCCGGCCATTGATTCGTTCCGACTTCATTACATAAATCTTGCTTACAGTCATGCTTTCGCTCTCCACGTCGATGTCAAGAGGCATTTCCGACGGCTGGCGCACAAGGGTGATATGCGGACTGAACTTACCCTTTGCATAGTCAATGCCGCGTTGGTCAAGATTGCGTCTCAGCTGTTGCGCTATAGCCTTCACCTTGTCCTCGCCTTCTATGCCGAGCCACACCACCCTGCTTCTGCCGTTAAAGCATCCCATCTTGCCCGTTCTGATTACAAACGGCTCAAACTTAACGGCATCAACAGCGGCCTTTATCTCCTCCACCCTTTCCGTCTCGCCGATAAATGCCAACGTAAGATGCAGGTTATCCGGCTGCGTATAGTTGCCCCTTACTCCATATTCCTTCAGTCCGTCCTGTGCATCCAATATTGAAGACTTGAATGCTTCAGTAAATCGTATTGCGATAAATATTCTCATGTCATTATAATTTTATACATATGCCGGCAACGCATGATTGCCTTTAAATTGTGATCTTATCAGTTTTATCCACGTGCGGTTATTTGTATTTAACTCACATTTTTTATATTACAGCTTAAAGTCCTTACGCTCTATATCTGCTCTGAATCCTTCTTCAGATACATTCTCCTTGCTTCCGGCTCTACCTCGTTCATGATACGTCTGATGTTTTATCATATCAGATTGTGAACACGTGCGTTCACAATCTCCTGATTCTTGATATGCAAATATAATTTGCGGTAATACACCAAATTGCGTTTACTATAGTTATTTTCGCATATAACGGAAATCCGTTCTGCCGGATTAGCTCAATGTTTTAAACAAATAATAATAGAATACAAAATTATAGAATCTTTCTGTATTGCGGATGCCTTTTGCAGAACTTTTTTGACACTCATATAGAGAAACATCAACTGATTACATCTTACGTGCTGGAGTCTCAATACGCTCCATAGGAGTGATAGTTACAGTAAATTTACTTTCAATATCCGATGCAGTATATTCACAATTATGATATTCGGCACTTTCTAAATTAATTGGTACGAGTAGTCATTTTGAAAATAGGAAAAGAAATTACTGTAAACTCAACTCTCTGAAAATCAATGATTACATATATATTCTCGTACTTCGTACTATTCCGATTTTTTGCAGCCAAAACTTCAATACAAATATAATGAAATTTGGATAAAAACAAGTCGAAAATCTAAGAATTACAATCTGTCATATAATTTAATACGTGAGTTCTGGATAAAAAAACACACATAAAAATTGGTAATCTCGCAAATAT
>ENA-OPNW01001173-OPNW01001173.1-human-gut-metagenome-genome-assembly--contig:-NODE-1173-length-13607-cov-3.790142_pt1 | contig 13607 bp, 4 predicted proteins | sample MGYA00241540_ERZ501777 | MGnify/ENA primary metagenome ERZ501777 (study PRJEB25962, sample SAMEA2042615) | human gut metagenome | biome: human gut; feature: human-associated habitat; material: faeces...
TTTCCATTACTTAACAGTTGTTTTATTATATAAACACCTGCAGTTGGCTTTTCAATCTCTTTTCCTTCTATATTATAATATAAGGTGGAAACCACGTCTTCCTGGGTTTCTAATTGTTTAATTCCTGTTGTATTTTGTTTCAAATACCACTCTTTGTACCATTTAAAGCAAGCTTCGCCGCAAGCCTCGTCTACTCCCTTGAACGCAGGCTCCACAACCTTGTCCTTGAGATAAGTGTCGATGTCGAAGTAGAGTCCTGAGCCTTGAAGCGTCATGCTGATATTGCCCAGTTTGTCGTGGATATACTTCCATCCTTCACCAAAACCTGATGTGGTAGCGGTACCCCAAGTGCCATAGTTGCTCTCCACCCAGTTGCCCTGCTCGTCCTTGTGGCCTGAGCCTGGCTTGTATGGGCTCCAGTCTATCTCGGTCACGATGATAGGATTGGTCTTCGCCACTGGCACAGCATCCAGGAATGCATTGTAGAATATCTCCTTGTTGGTATTGTCATTGTTGCCCGAGCCTGACCTATACCAGCCTGGATAGCAGTGAACGGCATAACCCAGATTGTTTTGCGAGTCTTCTATCGGATGCTTTACATAGTCACGATAGTTTTGCTGCCAAGTGGTGCCCGGCACCCAGATGATGCCATTGAATCCATCGCGGCGAATCCTGTTCACGACAGGCTGGAAGAATTCCTTCATAGCTCCATTGTCAGAACTGCCATTCCACGTGATGGAGATTGGCTCGTTGGCTAGCTCAATGGAAATCTGTCCGGAATGTTCCTGGATATATGAATCGGAAGCAAACTCATGCCATATATTGAGAAGATAATACAGATAGCACTTCCTCTTGGTGGCGGCATTGTTATATTCCTCTACTGTGAGCTTTGGAGGGCAAACCCCAGGAGGGCGAACCACTACATAAAGTCCGTGTGCCAAAGCCTGCTTGATGAGCGGAATATAGAGTGACTGGAGATACTTCCTATAATAAGGTAAGTAAAACTTGGTGATATTTGCTTCGCCAGTAGTCTCGTGACCATTATTATCATAATAGCTCATATAGCCAGAGTTCAGGCTCTCGGTACCCGCAACCCAGCAAGGATCCATGTGCAGACGGAACACATCACAGTAAGCGCCCTGGGAATGATCGGTGATGGCAGTAAAGATTTTCTCGAAATAATCGAGGCAAGGTTTGATGTCGGCTTCAGAATAGTCAGCCTTCCACTTTTGCCATCTCCACCCATTGAAGTAACGGTTCGGTGTATCCATCACACCATGAAGAACCACAGTTTTACCATTGGCATCTACCAGATTCTTACCCTGCACACGGAGTGCCGGCAGATTATCTGCAGCCAGCCCCGCCATTGCAAACATCGCAAGAGCCAGGGATATGAAAAAATTCGTTCTGTTCATGTTATTTTATTTTTAGATTTTATCACTTTTCCAAATTGTCAATTAATTGTTAAGCTCGAAAAACAATCTTAGTTACCTTTAAAGAGAATGGCGCGTATCCCTACGCACCATTCCTAGAAAACCAATTAATCATGATCTTTTCAATCATAAAAATATTCATTTTTAAATTGAACTCAAATGCTATCAACCTAATTTTCTTAAAAAAACATCAAACTAACTAAAACCATTCTAACTAAAATCATTCAAAAAACTGCTGTTTCGCATATTTCACAATAAACATAACCTAATGCCAATGCATTTTTTTTGATGGGGCAAAGGTATCAGAAAATCGGGAAACAGGCTTTATCCTGCGTAACCGATAGTTTATGAAGAGTTTAGTCGTGCAACATATACTTTCCGTCATGTAACATCACCTGATAACAAACACCCAAAGGCATATTATTTGTTTCCTGTAATCAAAAAAAGAAAGAATTATTGGGATATTCCAACTAAAAATTGTACTTTTGCAAGCAGAAAATAACACTATAAATATAAACAAGAAACATGAAAACTATAAGCCAATTAATCATCACGATGGTGATTTGCCTCTTCTCCATCCAGGCATGGGCACAGAGCGGCAAGCTCTTCAACACGGACAATCAGCTCTCGAGCAACCTCGCCACGCAGGTGTTCCAGGACAAGAGCGGATTCATCTGGATAGCCACCCGCAACGGTTTGAACAACTACGATGGTTACCATATCAACGTAATAAAGAAGGATATGTCAAATTTTTTAGGTCTCAACAGCAACTACATCAATAGCATTGCTCAAGACGAGAAGGAACATATCCTGCTAGGTACCAACAACTCTCTATTGGAATTTACGGGAAGCGAATTCCTAAAAATCCCTATGCTCGATTCCAAAGGCGAAGAACTCGCCACCTACGTAAAGCAGGTATATCCCCTAAGAAACAAAGACGTAGCCGTGGCTACATCCGGTTATGGCATCATGCTCAAAAAGCAGGATGAACAAAAATGCCATGCCATGAAGGGAGAGGTGGAAAAACTGAAATATATCCACAAACTCCTGGAAGATAAACGGGGCAGACTCTGGATCATCACCGAAGACGGAAAACTCTACCGCAAGGAAACAAACGGCAGAGTCACCTCCCACTTTGCCGGTACCGAAGGCGTGGGCGCACAGGATATCCAGCAGGACGCCCTGGGCAACATCTATCTCGCCAGCAAGAACCAGGGCGTATATCTGCTCAGGGCAGGAAGCAACGTCTTTACCCGAATCAGCAGCATCGGAAACCTGCCCATCGACAACATCTATATCAGCCGCAACAACAAGCTCTATATCGGCAGCGACGGGCTGGGCATCTATGTATATGACCCTCAGACCGGATTCCTGCAGGATAACCCTCTCTTCAGCCGACTGGTGAACCTGGCCAAGAGCAATATAACCAGCATCATAGAAGACAATCAGGGCAACATCTGGGTGAGCATGCTGCAGAAAGGCGTGTTCATGCAGAGCAACATACAGAACGACTTCAACTACATGGGCTTCCGCCTGGGCAACCGCAACGTGATTGGCGAAAACTGCGTTACCAGCCTCTGCATCAACCAGGGCAACCAGGTGTGGGTGGGTACCGACAAGGATGGCCTATACCTATTTAATATAGCAACCCGCAGCGTAGAGGGGCATTTCCTGAACCAGAACACCGTGCTCACCCTCTGTAAGGACCAGCAGGGCAGAACCTGGGTGGGAACCTATACCGACGGTCTGGGCTATATGGATGCAGCCGGAAGCTTCCACCCCGTTGATTTGGGCATCAGCAAGTCGGTGGGCATCTTCGATATCAAGCAAGACCCACAGGGCAACATCTGGATAGCCACCATGGGCGAAGGTCTCTTCTGCCTGCAGAAAGACGGAAGCCGAAGGAACTACAAGGCTAAATATGGTGCAGATAACAACCTCAAGGTCAACAGCCTGCCCAACGATTACCTCGTCAAGATGGCCTTATCAAAGGATGGCAACCAAGTGTATATAGCCACCTCTGTGGGACTGGCGTGCCTCGACCGCAAGCGAAACAGCTGGGTTTCCACCTTCAAGGGCATCAACTGCCTGAACAAGAACCGTTTTTCGCACTGCGTGTTTGTAGATAGCAAAGGCCACGTATGGTATGGCACCGAGGATGGAGCCTTCTGCTTCGACTTTAGGAAAGGCATCAAGCCAAAACTGTATACCACAGCCAACGGACTCACCGACAACAGCGTGGCAAGCATTACCGAGGACTACCAGGGCAATATATGGTTAGGAACCATCAAGGGACTCAACAAACTGGCTCTCAAGAGCGGAACAATCACCAAGTTCTATACCGAAAGCGGACTGCAGAGCAACGAGTTCAGCGATGCTTCCGTATGCACCACCCAGGATAAGAAGGTGATTCTGATGGGTGGCTCTGGCGGAATCAACTGGTTCCAGGCCGACCGGGTAAAGCAGCACCCATGGCAGGCAAAGGTGGTTATCTCGGGCTTCGTGGTCAACAACAAGACAGTGACCCCAGGCATGGAGTCAGGCAGCTATACCATCACGGACAGCTGGGTAACTGTGGCACGGGAGTTCAATCTCTCGCACGATGACAAAACCTTCTCCCTGCAGCTCTCTACCTTCACCTATAATAATGTGGAGCAGATAAGATACGCCTACAGCATCAACGGCGATGCCTGGCGCACCGTGCCAGCCGGACAGAACGAACTTGCCTTCTCGCACATGGCTCCCGGCAGCTACAAATACCGCATCAAGGCCATCTGCAATGGCTACGAAACACCGGTGAAGGAGTTCACCATCATCGTTCACCCAGCCTGGTATGCCAGCATCTGGGCAAAGCTCTTCTATCTGCTGCTCCTCATAGCAGCCATCATGCTCTACCTGTGCCACCGCAAGCACCAGATGGAAGACCTGCTCATCCTGCAGCAGCACATCCACGCCGAAGAGATGGGCGAGGCAAAGATCAAGTTCTTCATGAACATCAGTCATGAAATCCGCACGCCGCTCACGCTCATCATCACGCCGCTGCTCTCGCTCATCAAGGAAGACAAGGAGCCTCACCGTCAAGGCATCTACGAGATTATCAGAAAGAACTCGGAACGTATCCTTCACCTCATCAACCAGATGATGGACCTGAGAAAGATAGACAAGGGACAGATGGTGATGCGCATGTGCCAGACCAACATGGTGGCGTTCATCAACGAGGAATACGAACTCTTCAGGCAGCAGGCTCTGGCCAAGAACATCGACTTCGAATACCAGCACGACAGCGAAGAACTGCCCGTATGGATAGACCGAAACAACTTCGACAAGGTGATTATCAACATCCTTTCGAACGCCTTCAAGTTCACCCCTACGGCAGGCCACATCCTGCTCTCGCTCACCCACACCGACTACCATGCCTACATCAGCGTCAAGGACAGCGGCATCGGTATTCCAAAAGATAAGCTGGAAACCATCTTCCAGCGCTTCTACCAGACTCCTGCCGCCCCTAGCGACCGCAACATCGGTACGGGCATCGGTCTCGACCTCACCCGCTCGCTCGTGGAACTGCACTACGGCACCATCTCAGCCCGCAACAACGAGGGCGAGAAGGGGAGCAAGTTTGAGCACGGCAGCGAGTTCATCATCCGCATTCCGCTGGGCAAGGACCATCTGAAACCCGAAGAACTCATCGACGAAGAAGAGGTGAAGGAAGAGCAGAACCTGGAACTTGCCGAGGTGAAACAGCTGGAACAGGAGGTGAAGGAAACGGAAAATGCCGAAAAAGCCGAAAGCGCAGCCGGCACAACGGATATGGAGGGCAATCTGCCAGCCTCAGCTAGGGGAAACAAGGCTGAAATCGTGATTGTGGAAGACGAGGAGGATATCCAGGATTACCTGAAGGCCCAGCTCGCCAGCGACTTCAAGATACGCACCTACCCTAACGGAAAGGTGGCACTCAACGAGATTCTGAAGAATAAGCCAGACCTCATTATCAGCGACATCATGATGCCGGAAATGGACGGAACCACCCTCTGCGCCAAGCTGAAATCAAACATCAACACCAATGATGTGCCTATCATCCTGCTCACGGCAAAGAGCCGTGAAGAAGATCAGCTGGAAGGATTACAGACCGGTGCCGATGCCTACATACTGAAGCCATTCAATATGGACATCCTGCGCCGCAACATCATCAACCTGCTCACCGTGCGCCGCACTCTGCGCAACAAGTTCACGGGCAATGAAAGCCAGAATCACCAGGTAGAGCAGATAGAAATGCAGACACCAGACAATTCCCTGATGCAACGGGTGATGGAGGTAATCAACGAAAACATCAACGATTCCGACCTGAGTGTGGACATGATTGCACAGAAGGTGGGCATCAGTCGCGTGCACCTGCACCGCAAGATGAAAGAGCTGACCAATCAGACGCCACACAGCTTCATCCGCAACATCCGTCTGCAGCAGGCAGCCAAATTGCTCAAGGATGGCAAGCAAAGCATCACTGAAGTGATGTACGCTTGCGGTTTCTCCAATTCCGCAAGTTTCAGCACCATGTTCAAGAACCTCTTTGGCTGTTCTCCTAGAGAATACATGCAGAATGCCATGAAGAAATAAAGATGATACACAATAGAAAAAAGAATATGTAACAAAAACAAAGCTTTATGAAACTTTGAAAAAAGTCTTGGTTACATTTCACAATGAAAGATTGCAAATAAAGCCGTAACTTTGCAGCGGAAAAACCAGTATGGATTCTCATACCTGGCTTTCCGCTGCATTTTTTTATCTTATTGTATAATCTTTAAAAATCAACTATCATAATGAAAAAATTAGCAATCTTATCGCTTTCGATGATGCTTGCTGCAGGAGCGCAGGCACAGACAGCAGAGTTCGACTACTTCAAGTATGCCGGCAATGATGCCCGATTCAATGTCCAGATAGACAAGACGCATCAGTATTACAACCCCGTGCTGGCAGGATTCTATCCTGACCCATCTCTCTGCCGCGTAGGTGACACCTATTATCTGGTGAATTCTTCCTTCACCTTCTTCCCAGGTGTGCCTCTCTCTACCAGCAAGGATTTGGTAAACTGGACTCCAGCCGGCCATGTGCTCACCCGCCAATCGCAGGTGCCTCTGAAGGGACAGCAAGTATCAGCCGGCATCTTCGCACCAGCCATCAGCTACAACAAGAAGAACAAGACCTTCTATATGATCACCACCAACGTGGGAGCCGGAAACTTCTTCGTCAAGTCCAAGGACCCATCCAAGGGTTGGAGCGAACCTATCTATCTGAAGAAGATTGACGGCATCGACCCTAGCTTCTTCTTCGATGACAACGGAAAGGGATATATCGTGCATAACGGTCCGGTAGCTGGTGGTGCCGACTATGAGGGTCAGCGTGCCATCCGCTGCTTCGAATTCGATGTGAAGGGCGACAGCATCAAGGGCGATTTCAAGGAGATTCTGCGTGGCGGAACCCATGTAGAGGCTCGTCCTATCTGGATTGAAGGTCCTCATCTCTTCAAGAAGGGCAAGTTCTATTATCTGATGTGTGCAGAAGGTGGTACAGGCGGTTGGCATAGCGAGGTGATTCTCCGCGCCAAGAACCCAATGGGTCCTTGGGAGGAATGTCCTAACAACCCTATTCTTACCCAGCGCACCGGTCTCGATCCTAACCGCAAGGACCCTGTATCCAGTGCTGGTCATGCAGACATAGTAGAAGATGGAAAGGGTAACTGGTGGGCTGTATTCCTGGCTTGCCGTCCATACGAAGAAGATATGTATAATACAGGTCGCGACACCTATCTTCTGCCGGTAACCTGGAAGAATGGCTGGCCAGAGATTCTTACCAAGAATACTCCTATCTCTACCATTGGAGAGAAGGCTGGCTTGAAACCAACTGAAAAGAATGAGTTCTCAGGAAACTTCTCTTACGTGGATAATTTTGATACAGCAGACAATGGAGCAGGTTTGAAGGATCTGAATCCTCGGTGGATGTTCCTCCGCGACTTCGTAGATTGCTATAAGGTAGAAAACGGCAAATTGAAGTTCAATCTCTTGCCGGGCAATATCTACAAGCGTGAACCGATGTCTGCCATCTGGGCTCGCCAGCAGCACGGAACCTTCACTGCCGAGACAGAAATCAACTTCACTCCTCGCAACGACAAGGAGATAGCAGGTTTGGCACTTCTCCAGAAGGAAGACCACAACTTCGTATTGGGCAAGACCATGAAGAAGGGCAAGCTGATGATTACCCTGACCCGTGCCGAGAAGAACAACGCCACTATCGCCTCAGCTCCTATCAAGGCTGGCAAGCTGAAGCTGAAGGTAGAAGGTCATGACAGATATTACGATTTCTATTATGCAGAGGAAGGTGGCGACTGGCAGCTGCTCGCCAAAGGCGTTGATGCCAGCAACCTGAGCACCCAGAAGAGCGGTGGCTTCATCGGTGCCTGCATCGGACTCTATGCCTCTTCTAACAAGGAATAGGCGTAGTCATGCAGATGTCCCATATAAGGGATGGCATAGCAACAAAAAAGACAATTACTAATAATAGGTCATAACTTTACCATTGCTTTTAGAAGCAAATATTGTACGAATCCCTCTCGTACAACCGAGAGGGATTTTTTTGTACCATGATAAGCAACGCAAAGTGTTAGTTATACAAGAAAAACTCTATTTCATTATAACTTTGTAACTTTGCACCGTTCTTAGAGATAAAAGATGATCCCTAACAAAAGATGAATTCAAAACGATGATTATAAATTTATAACTTATAAAGATTTGATGAAAAGATTTATTTTATTCATTTGCTTAATTTTAGGTATGATGAATTCTATCGTTGCGCAAGAACAAAGCAACACATCAACCTACACGCTGTCTAGAGCGACATTCGACGCAGCGAAACAAGATGAAGATGGAAAGAAATACCATCTTTGGCATTTCCAAATAGGAAATTGCACCCTATCACTCATGAATGGTGTGGGAGGCCTAAATGCTGGGAACCCTGCCAACAATGGTGATAGAATCGCCTTCTTCAAGGGTGTGCAATTCCAGCTCATTGGCATTCCTGAGAATGAGTCCATCACCTCTGTCACTTTTGTGGGAAATGGTGTTGACAAGCCTTGTTACCTCACAGAAATGGATGGTACATCTTACGGCACAAGTGATGGTGCCAATAGTCTCGATGCTTCAGGCAATGCCCAATCCATCGCTTTCAATTTTGAAAGCAATCCTATTGGAAGAAACTTCACCTTTACATTCAGTAAAGCCACAGCGCAAATCTCTCAAATTGTCATCAAGACCAAGAAGTTGGAAACACTCACTGCCAACAACCATACTTGGGACTTCAATGAATGGCTACAAGCTGGTAACAAAGGTTTTACTTTTGGCGAGACCAAATTAAAGGGATATACCATCAATACAAACGACAAGGGCACTACCTATTACGATTCTGGAAGCGACAGCCAGAGCAATGGCTTTAGAGCTATCACCACCATGGCCGAACCGGATAGAGAATTGACTTCCACCCAAGGCATTCAAGTAAATGGCAGAAGCCAACTCTACAACAATGCCATTTCTATCTTAGGTGGAAATTGCATCAAATTTCACGTTGAAAAAGGTCAGCAGATCGTATTCAACATACATAGCCATCTTACTAAACACGACAAAGATGAGGATGGCAACTCTGTGACTTATTCTCTTTCTACAGACGCTTCCAACAAGACATTCGCCACAGATGCCATCATCGACGTATGGGGTTATCGGGTAAAAGGTAGCGTGCTGACAAGCCAGGCACAAGACATCAAATTGGTAGCATTGGAATCGGGTGACTTCATCATCAAAAACGTGAGCAGCACATTTATATATGTTCAAAAGATTGAACTTAGCAATTTTAAGCCAAACGTCATTTGGTCTGATACAACCCCATTGGTAAACACTGCCACAGGAGAGAAGGATTTCACCAAAGACATGGCATTATCGTTCCCTTCTAACAATCATGTGAAATTCGCCATCACAGGATGTGGCGAAGGAACTGCCACTTGGAAGAGCTTCAACACCAAGACGGGTGAAATCAAAGGCATCAATGGCAAGGGAGGTTTGTTGGTGAAAGCCTATTTCCCAACAAGCAACTATTTCACCTACGCATACAACACGTATGTGCTCAATGTCACCAATGAGGGAATCCACTTTGCTGATAAAGCCCCACACAAGAACTGGTCAAAGCAAGGCTATGTTACCTATGCCCAAAAGTTGGTGGGTGATGGACTCACTTTCTCAGCAGCCCCAAAATATGAGGTAACCGAGAAACCTAAAGGATGGAAGGCACAGATTTCGCAAGACAGCGGAAGCCCTGACTATGTATTGTCCGTTTTAGGTTCTGGCTCTGGCACCGTAACTGTGAAAGGTACATTTGGCGATGAATCTGACACATACAATCTCCATATCTCTGGTTTGAACTTCGCCAACAACTCGCCTTCTATCGCATACGGCACAACAGAGTATGAGCAAGGAGTAATCGAGGCACGAGATGCAAGCAGCTCTAGCAATGTCACCTATAGGCTCGGCACGGCAGTTGGTGTCACAGCACAAATCGATGCTACGACAGGTAAGTTGACTAATATCTCCGGTAGCGGTGCCATCCAAGTCATCGCCAAGTCTAACGACGGCGACTTGGAAGCTGAGTATGTCCTCACCGTGGGTTGCGACCCAAGTAAAAAGAAGGTCTGGGATTTCTATAGCCATCCGCTGACACTCACTCCTAATGGTCTTCTTGGAGACACCCCAAAAGACATCGGTGACGCTGCTGAGAGCGCAGATTACGACAAAGACAACTGGAAGTATAAGTACAAGAGCTACAAATACGAGGATGGCAAGTTGACCTATTTCAAAGAGCCTCTCTATGCTTACGCATTCCCTGTGGATGGTGACAATGCCTTGCTTATCCAAGAAACCGCCGGATTGCAGTTCACTTGTGACGCCGAGAAGTTTGGCATCCAGAACCGCGCCAACGATATGCACTTCAGAAACGTGAAGTTTGCTAGTGGTTCCACCCTCACAATCCCTCAACTCAAGAAGAATCAATATGTCATGATTTACTGGGATCCATACGCAGGAGGCGAAGGCAAGTCGGGTTCTACCTTCACAGCCACCAATGTGATGGACTTGGAGGGAAGAGAAGTCAACAAGACTTTCGTAACGACCGGTATTGCCTCCGACTGGTACCATCCTTCTGATGGAATGGGGAAAGAACCTTGGGGCGCAACCAGCTTCCAAGTAAAAGAGGATGGCGACGTGACTTTCACCATCGCAGACAATGGTTGGAATGACATCGTCAAGATTGTCGTTGACTATACTTATGATACGCCTTTCTGCATCGCCACCAACAACTATGTGGCTGGCAAAGGTTTCCAAGGCAAGAAGATTTGTTCTGCCAACCACAACAATATGCTCTTGGCAGGCGAAGGCATCCTTGTTTCAGGTTATCCACAAGAGACTCGTTCCATGTCGGCAGCTACACCAGACTTCAATATTCCTTACGGAATTAACTTGGTGGAGAGAAAGAACATAGTGGAGTATTCAAAGGGAGGTGTACCTTACAACCTCATCAAACTCACGGCAAAAGCTGGTATGCATGGCAATGTACTCGTTACACAAACCATTTATGGCAATGTACTGAATGATGCTGGCGAGGTGGATGCTTCTACCCGATATGCTTTCGAAAAGAGCGAGGCATGGCTCGTGGTGGGTGACGTAACCCAGCAGACTTACCCTCACACCTGGGACTTCACCAAATATAACTGCAACTGGAAGAACGAGAGCGATGGCAATCTTAAAGCCACTAAGATAGAACGTAGCGATTGCTATACTTCAGGCGACTGGGGCGATGGCAAAAATACAGGAAATGGTTTCGGCGTGCAGAGTGTATCCGGCTATTGGTCTGGCGTCAGCGCACCAGCCATCGACAAACCACTGTTTGCCAACGGCTCAGAATTGAGCTACAAGGGAAAATCTCTCAAAGAAACAGCTGGCTTGGGGATCATCCTGTCTGATAACAACCTCACAGGAGGTGCCATCACGGAGACCGATAATGCCAACATCGTCACCGCCAACAGCAACATCAACTTTGGTAAAGACAATTGGGGCACCACTTGCTTGACACTATCAGGCGACGATGCCATCAAGATACCAAATGTAAATGCTGGCATGTACATCTTCTTGCATTGTAACCAAGCAGAAGGCAGTAACATTTCAGTGACAAGTTCGGCAGGCGACAAAGCCATCCTACAAGGTTGGGAGAACAACTATGAGTTGAACAACCAGTTCAATCCTAAAGATGGCGTATACGTATTCAAGGTGAACCAAGCCGGCGATGTCATCGTCAAAGGTCTCAGCCAAATCTACCACATAGCCGTCACCGACCAGGTGAAGACCTTCAGCAAGGTAGGCAAGGCAACAGAAAGCCGTGATTGCTTCATCGACTATAGCCAGAGTGGTGTATATACCAAGAATTCTTTGACAGCATATCATGCACAAAGCTCTGACCAATATGACAAACAGAAAAACATCATCAACTTGGAAAAGATAGATGTGATGAAGGCAAACGTAGCTGGTCTCTTGCTATACAATGACTACAAGGCAACCGTCAATGGCAAAGAGGTAACAGAACATGAGAGCAACTTCGACGTACCTCTCTTCGCACCAGCTGTGAATATCGAAGCCTCAGCATTTGGCAAGAACGAGAACAAAGAGCAAGAATCCTCTCCTCTCAAAGCCCATGTAGCAGCAAGCAGCATGGAGCCTTCGAATGCAACCGTCAACCGCTTCATCTTCACCAATTTGGTGTACGATAGAAACGATGCCAGCGAGACGAAGAAAGAAAAGGACTTAGGCTTCTATATCGTTCGTAAACCAGGCAACATGAAAGCCAACCAAGCCTATCTCGAATTGCCTACCTCGCTGTTCAACACGTCCAGCGCAGCCAAGCAATATGTGCGCCTAGCATTTGAGGACATCAATGATACGCCAACAGGCATCGACAGCGTTCCAACTGACACCCTTCCTCGCCTAGAGTCAGGAGTCTATTACACGTTGAATGGTGTTCGACTCGCAAGCAAGCCTCAGCAGAAAGGCATCTATATTCTGAACGGCAAGAAGGTGGTGATTCCATAAGGATCACCACTCTCTCGCCCCTAAAAGATAATTTCGATTACAACAAAAAGGATATGATACTATCCCAACAAAAAAGGATATGATCCTATCACAATAAAAAGAAAAGGAAAAATGAAAAGAATATATATCAAGCCTCACACTTCTCTAGTCCAGATCAACCTCATAGGAAGTGTACTCGAAGACGTAGGAGTCAATGTAGGCAGCAACCAAGCCGACTACAAAGATGCCCTCTCGAAGCAGCACAATGACTTCTTCGGCTTTGATGAGGAAGAAACAGACGACACTCATTCTTCAACAATTTGGGAAGACTAGGAATTGTTGTGTTTCTAATTTAGAAAATACATTCTACTCTCCCTTCACTTTTCGCACTTTTATACTCATTATCAGCAAGTTGTAATGAATAGAAGCAAAAGATAGAGGGACACAAGCAATGCAAAAATGACGTTTAAACGTGCGGAATCTATGTTTTTTAAGCACATTCCGCACGTTTAAACGCTATTTTTTACATTTATTCACTTCTTACTCAAGTCCAGCACCATCTTACCGACCCAAATGGCACTCTTGCCATTCTGGTCAACAGGCACAGGCTTGCCATCGAGATTGTTCAGATATTCCAGCTGCTTGAAGTAGGTGTGGCTATGACCGCCCAATATCAGGTCGATGTCGCGGGTGGCTGGGGCTACCTCGGAATCATCAATGCCATCTATCTTCCAGCCCAGGTGGGAAATGCAGATGATAACATCACACTTCTCCTTCTCCTTCAGTATCTCCGTCATCTCCTTCGCCTTGGCGATGGGGTCGAGATATTTGATAGGACCGTAGTTGGCTTCGGTAACCAAGCCGGCTAGTTCCGGACCCAGTCCGAAGACGCCTATCTTCAGCCCCTTGCGCTTCAGCACCACGTAAGGCTTCACGATGGAAGCCAGTTCAGTGCCCGCGAAATCGTAGTTGGAGCAGACGATAGGGAACTTCGCCATCTTGAAGATGCGAACCATGTTGTCGA
>ENA-OPNW01001176-OPNW01001176.1-human-gut-metagenome-genome-assembly--contig:-NODE-1176-length-13591-cov-8.116356_pt1 | contig 13591 bp, 12 predicted proteins | sample MGYA00241540_ERZ501777 | MGnify/ENA primary metagenome ERZ501777 (study PRJEB25962, sample SAMEA2042615) | human gut metagenome | biome: human gut; feature: human-associated habitat; material: faeces...
TGTGTAGCTCTTGCTTTTAGTGTTGTCGTTTTCATAGAAGAAATGAAGTGTTCTGCTGATCCAATAACATGTCTGCGTCTCAATTTACTTAGCAACGCTCTGAACTCTGCATGCACCGTGTTATCGTTTTTGTCCAGGTTTAGAGGCGGATTCAGCTCTGCGATAAGTTTGTCTTCCATCGACTCAGGGTCGGCATTTTCAACAAAGGCAAGTAGCAGATTGTTCTTCATCCATTTTGTCAACTTTTCTTCATCAGCCGGTTTGAATTTTTCATGTTTTGAATCACCCTCTTTTCGTGGTATTAAATCATATCCGAAAAGGCTACCTATTGATTTCCTCAAAGTTGAACGACTTGCGTCATTGCCAATAAAGTGAGCACGGTAGTCCCTCTTTCTGAGACTCTTACTTGCAATACCGGTATAGATTGCTTGATAAGTATTACCATCTAAAGTGAATTCGGGTATTTTAGGCTCAATGTCTACTTTAGGTAACTGACTTCCTTTGCGTAAAAGGAAAACATAATTACCAGCTACATTTGGGAGCATATTGCTGTCCATTGTCATTGGATCGAAAATTTTGAAATTTGCCATGTTATAAGTGTTTTTTGCAAAAGTAGTATTTTGCTAAGAATGCACCAAAATTTTTAAGAGAATTCTAATAAAATAGGTAGCCTAACTCCTTGCCCCCCAATGAGTGACATATAATCGTACCCCCAATGGGTGACATGTAAATGAACCCCATAAGTGACATATAAATGAACCTCATAAGTGACGTGTAAATGAACCCCATAAGTGCGCCATTGTTCGTGGCCATTAAGTTCATTTGTCATTAAAGACTTCTTATGGTTCTTCCTGTATCTGGAGCGATAGAACACTAGATTTTTTTTAATAATCAATGTCGCCGAAGGCGGCGAATCATGGTGGCGTAAGAACTTTAAAAATCCTGATTATGTAATGAGCATGTTGGGAGCAGGCACATCGGAAGGGGCTGATAAAAAAAGGGAATAGGTGAGTTGAAAATGGGATGTTTCAACCGTCCCCTATGTGTACGCTCGCCTGACTTCGTCATTGCATCACCCAATATTAGGTGACACAAAGATACAAAATATTGTTTATCAATCAGTTATAAAATACGTATTTTTTGAGTGACGAAGTCAGGAAATAGAAACTGTTGAATTGGGGTTCGCTCTCAGTCTTACACTTCGTTGATTCAGATAAGAGACATTGTCATTCCAATAGTTCATATGGAAAATTCCATCCATTCCTATAAGCAAGTCTTGTTTCTGTAATTTATACTTTTCGTCGGCTTCTTCTCTCGAATATGCAGAAACGCTATTTTCTAATATATCACGAATACGTACAACTGGTATGTTAGTTGGTTCTTCTGTAAATAAATCTGTAGAGAAAGGGAATCCGTATTGAACGGATAATTCATCAAAAATATTGGCTGCAGTCCATCCTTGCGGTAGCTCACGCTTCAATTTCTCGTTCCACACCATAGATCCGCCACTCGACTTATACGGCTTGCCCTCCTCGTTCGGGAAGTCAAACTGCACAAACCAATAGTCATAGAGCTGCTTTGCCATAGCCTCTAAATTATCATTTATCGGCATCGTTTCTTTCTTCCCTTATATTATATAGAGACCAATACAAGTTTTATGACATGAAAGAAACAATTATACAAGCCGTTTTAGACGGCATGCGAGCGGTTTTGACTGAAAATCAGTTGGATTTGCTGACAGATGTGACCCGAAAGGCACTGTCAGAGTGTGAGATTACGCCAAAGGCAACAGAGGAAGAACAGCGCAACAAGGAAAACGTTGAACTTCTTGGGGCTTTTATATCCTCAAAGAAAGTGGAGGGTTGTTCTGACAAGACAATCCACTATTATAAGTCTTCCATTGAGAAACTGATAGCGACTGTGAAGAATAATGTGTGCGACATTTCCACTAATGACATTCGTTGCTATCTTGCTGAACAACAGGAACAACGAGTACTTAGCAAGGTTACGATTGACAACTTGCGTCGTATTTATTCAAGTTTTTTCTCTTGGCTTGAAGATGAGGATTATATCACCAAAAGTCCAGTCCGCAGAATCCATAAGGTGCGCACGGATGCTTTGGTGAAAGAGGTACTGACAGATGAGAATATCGAAGTGTTGCGTGACAGTTGCCAAGAATTGCGTGACATTGCTATGATAGATTTGCTGCTTAGTACAGGAATACGTGTAGGGGAGTTGGTGAAAATCAATCGTGAAGACATTGATTTCCAAGAACGCCAGTGTGTAGTGTTTGGCAAGGGCAACAAAGAGCGTGAGGTTTATTTCAACGCAAGGACTAAAATTCACCTCAAAAAGTATTTGGAGCAACGCACAGACACTAATCCTGCATTGTTTGTGAGTCTGCATGAACCTCATACACGGCTGACCATTAGTGGCGTGGAAGTACGTTTGCGTCAGCTTGGAAAGCGTGTAAACCTCAACAAGGTTCACCCTCACAAATTCCGTAGGACATTAGCAACAATGGCTATTGACAAGGGTATGCCAATAGAGCAAGTGCAGAAGATGTTGGGACACGTAAAAATTGACACTACGCTGCATTATGCTATGGTAAATCAGACAAATGTCAAGATAGCACACCGTAAATTCCTTAATTAAGGTTTACAAATTAGTTATTCTGCTTGATTTTAAGTACCTTTGCATCACAAAATGTAAGAAGTATATGAAATTAGCAGATATTATTGACACATTTATAACGGGAGATTGGGGCGAAGAATCTCCTACGCAAGATACCCCTAATGCAGCATATTGTGTTAGGGGCGCAGACATAGTGCCTATAACCAACCACAATTTTACAGACATACCTCAACGGTATGTTTGTGACCGCACAAAAGAAACAAAACTTCTGGCAGCAGGTGATTTGGTGATTGAAAAATCGGGAGGTAGTCCTACACAATCTACAGGACGCATTGTATATGTGTCGGAAGATTTGATAAAAGCCAAAGGTAATGTTGTCTGTTCTAACTTTTGTACAGCATTTCGTGTAAAGGCTGGTTGGAATCCTTTGTATGTGTATTACTTTTGGCAGAATGTATATAATCATGGTGCATTTTTCAATTTCGAGGGGAAGACTTCAGGCATCAAGAACTTACAGCTTGACAATGCTCTGTCTGCCATTGATATTGAATATCTACCCCTCGAAAAACAAAACCAAATAGTTGCCTCTTTAGCCTCTATTGATGAGAAAATCAAAGTCAATCGTCAGATAAATGATAATTTACCGTGGCTTGACCGTTCATCAAAAGGGGCAGAAGCTTGTCTCGTTGCTTAGTCAACTCTGCAATTTCTTTATTGTTTCTATGTATTTGCCTATATAAAGGTGAAACTTTAGCTGCAAACAACTTCATCATATAGTTTGGTATCTCAATATATTGCAGCGAACATAAAGAATCCATTACTAAGCATCTTAAGGTGCTACCCATAGCCGCCTTGTCTGCTTTTATTTGAATTTCGTTTGAGCGCAACATTCCATAAAAGAAATCATTGGGAACATTTTCTTTTGCTCTAAGAGTGAATGATGTTTCACTTATGTTCCAATTTGTCGGTTCTTCGAGAATGTAATATGTGCGCCCAATGGTTCCAATTGCACTGAATATAATATCACCGATTTGTAACTGTGAACGTGAGTTGATTTTAGATAAGGCTTCATCATCACATCTGTCACAGTTATTCCAATCTATTGTTGTACCTACCAAACTTCTAATTGTTACGTAATAATTATTTCCGCTACCTAAGACGAAGTTCTTTCGTGGATTTAAGCCGTTGGTAATGCGTCCGATATAATCACCAAGAACACAATCGCTCCATCTTTGCGGTATTTCACGCTTCAGCTTCTCATTCCACACCATAGCCCCACCATTTGATTTGTATGGTTTACCCTCCTCGTTCGGAAAGTCAAACTGCACAAACCAATAGTCGTAGAGTTGTTTTGCCATCGCCTCTAAATTATCATTTATCTGACGATTGATGGCTATCTTGTTATCAATGTCCGTTAAAATGCGCCCAATCCTTTTCTGAATATCAAGAGACGGAATCCACACTGTACATTCTTTAATCTTGTCAGGAGAGGTGTGGCGTATTTTTGTTTGCTGAGCAGCGGCACTAAGCTGCTGTTTAACGCAAGCTGACGAGATTAGGTAGAAAGCAAAGTCTTTATCCAATAAGCTCTCGTTGCAGTCAATTTTTGCAATATCTTGACTTTGTATATATTTTCCACTTTCGGGTATTCTTGCAGTAGAACCAAGCAATCCGATTGCCTGTTCTGTCAAAGGCGTAATAATGTCTCCCTTTTCAAGTAGAAACTCCTCTTTGAAACCACCTGTATAGTAGATGTTATCTTTTGATTGATTCTCTTTGAAGCAATTATTTCGATAGTCAAAATTTCCACAAGTAAGACGTACATAGTTTCCTTGGGTGGCATAAAATTCGCCACCCAAGCTTGCACCTCTTGTAACTTGTACTAAATTTCCAATTTTATATTTCTTCAATTCCATTTATATCCGTACTAAAAATTAGTCAAAAATTACATTCTTCCAACATTGGTAGCAATTCTTCATACCTCTTATTCTCAAAGTCATTGAAACGTTGAGTACATATATACCGTGCATCAAAGACTTCATATTCATTACCAAATTCAGAGTGACAATCACTATACCATAGAATTATCTTATCCTTTCTTGGAAGTTCGTTGATTTCTAACTCTATTGAGTTACCAATGTAATCTTCCAAACACCCATTTGGAAAGAATATTTCGTCATAATCTCTGGATTGATGCAGAACTGATAATTGGTCGAAGAATGTGAGTCCTTTTGGCAAATCATCGCAAAGATTTATCTGTTTCGACTCTGTGTTTATGCGCTTAATCACATTCTTACAGACAGTATCTATGATTTCATCAATAAGAGGATAGCAATCATTTTCAATTTGAGAGATAAACTTAACTGCCTTTTCCAACTGCTCTTTTAGATATTCTATTTCAGTCATTGATTTATCCTTTATCCAGCAATCCCCTCACTTCTTTATCGAAGTCAGAGTCAATGCGTTGTGTCTTATTGAAAATGTCATATTCTTCTTCCGCTTTCTTCTTGGCTTGCGCTGCCGATATTTTTCCTTTGTCAGGCAATATCTGGTATTTGCGGAATGTCAAGAACTCATTGACACTTGCCGAGAACTGCGACATGTTGAACGTGTTTTCACGCTCTATGAGGTCTTCGATATAGTCAAAGAAGCCTGTTACAGCACGCTCCAGTTGTCGGATTTCTTTCTCTTGTAGATAGTTCTTGGCTATGCTGACATCTGATTTCAGAACACGTCCATCTGGAGCATTTTTCCAAGTGGTCAATCCCATGTGGTCTTTCGTATGGTCTGCTTTTGAATAGATAATCTCCGCAGCAGTCTGTCCTGTAATGGCATAGTGGAAGCGGTTTTGTATCATAGCATAGAAATCTCTTGTAGTCGGAGAGTTCTTGTCATAGTCGGTGCTGCACTCTGCATATATGTCCGTAATCTGTTGCCAAATGCGACGTTCACTTGTACGGATAGAGCGGATACGTTCAAGCAATTCACGGAAGTAATCCTTGCCAAACACAGCATTACCTTGCTTCAACCGTTCATCGTCCATTGCAAAGCCCTTTTTGATATACTCATTGAGTATCTTTGTAGCCCATTGACGAAAACGAGTGGCTTTTAGTGAAGATACACGATAGCCTACGGCAATAATGGCATCAAGAGAATAATATGTCGTTGTGTAGTTCTTGCCATCAGCGGCAGTTGTTTCCATTTTGGAAATAACTGAATCCGCAACAAGTTCACCCTCTTCAAAGATATTCTTCAAATGCTTGCTAATAGCAGGAATACCAACGCCAAATAGTTGAGCCATAGCCTTTTGTGTACACCAAAGCGTTTCACCCTTGATGACCACTTGCACCTTGCCGTCAGCATCTGGCATATTGTAAAGTAGAAATTGTATCTCGTTACTCATTGCTGTTCTCTTTTCCTACATTTTCATTGAAACCGATACAATCCAACTGCTTCAGAATCTCTTCTTCTAAACGGTGACTCTCGTTGAATTGTTGTCTTAGCGTGGTCTTGAAATTATCCATACGACGGTTGAACTCATCTTCTGTAATATCCACATAGTCAATCTTGATGTCGAAATACTGACCAGCGGAGAAGCTGTAGCCCTTCTCCTTTATCTCATCAAAAGTTGGAGTGACTGAGAAGTCTTCAACCACTTCCTTGTTGCGGAATGTGTTGACAATCTGTTGTATCTCCTCTGTGCGCAGTTTTGTCTTTTGGTTGCCATTCTCTTTGATTGTCTCACCAAGTTTGCTTGCATCAATGAGTACTGGTTTATCTACACCAGATTTGTCGATGAACACCACACTTACATTGGTGCCAGTGTTTGCAAAGATATTACTTGGCATACTTACCACACCACGCAGAATGGACTTCTCGCCATCGACCAAGTGCTTACGTATCTTGAAAGCGATGCCACTTTTAGCCGTGATGAAACCCGTAGGAACGACAATAGCCGCCTTACCGTCTTCTTTAAGACTGTAAAGTAAGTGTTGGAAGAAGCACAGATAGATTTCCATGCCTTTCTTGTTTTTGGAAGGAATGTTTGGAATGCCAGCAAAGAAACGCCCCTTGTAACTATCGGTCTTCAAATCGCTATGATAGTCGGAGAAGTCCAACTTGAAAGGTGGATTGCTGACAATATAGTCGAACTTACGCAACGAGCCATCCTCATTCTTGTGGAATGGATGCTTTAGCGTGTTACCCTGTATTACATGGGTCAGAGAATGGCTCATGCTGTTAAGGATAAGGTTCAACATCATCATTGTTGATGACTTATCGCTGATGTCCTGTGTATAAACTGTGCAGTTTTGCTCACCGATGGCATGAGCCAAGGCGATAACAAGTGTTCCAGTACCTGCCGATGGGTCGTAGCAAGTCACGCTCCTTACATCTTCCGATGGATCAACAAGCAGTTGAGCCATGATAGCTGCAATAGCGTGAGGCGTATAGTATTCGGCATAGTTGCCACCACCATTGGCATTGTAATCCTTTATAAGGTATTCAAATATCGTGGAGAAGAAATCATAGCCAGCTTCAAAGGCATTCTCAAACGAGAAACTTGCCACATCACCAATCAGCGAACGGCAAAAGGCATTCTTCTTGTTCGTTCCACCAGAAACCACATCAGATATAGGCTTCATAATGGAAACTCTGGTCTCGTCCTCATTGAGGATATAGAAGATGTCAGAGTTTTCGCTTGCTATACTCTCCAATGTAGAATCGAACAGCTCGGCAAACTTATCCTCGTTCTGTCGCTTGGCAAGGAACGGAATAAGATGTTCCTTTTTCAAGATGATTGTGTCGAGCATGGAATCGCACATCTCCTCATAATCATCTTCCGACATGGCATCAATAGCTGCAAAGAAATCCTCGGCATTAGCCAGTTCTGGATTTTCTTTTTTAGCCTCATAGATAAACTTGTCATTAAGGAACTTGTAGAGGAAAATCTCCACAATAACCACATATTCGTTACCGCTACCAGCGAGTCCGTTCTCTGTGGTAGTCTTTTTCAAGTCATCAATCAGCGCATAGGTCTGATTTTTTATTTCTTCTATATTTTTCATTCGTTTGTTATCTTGCTATTTGATATTCTCTGTTTATTATCTCACTCACATACTTGCGCACCTCACGGTCGGTCTTTACCGCTTCTTCTTTGAAATGACGTGTGACGTAAGTAAGGATGTTCTTCTTGAAATACTCAGGAACTTCCAAGATGGATTGGTTATGGAAATACACATCGTCCACATCTTCCTTGATGGCAAGCAGAATGATGGTCATTTTCTCCTTTTCCTCCGTCCATGCGTAGTTGCGTGGCATAACCTTGCGTTCGGTTTCTTCCTTGTCTTTCTCTTTCAGGCGTTTCTCCACACGCACAAACTTGGTATCACCATTGTACTTGATGGCTTCCAAAGCGTCACGTTCATTCAGTTTCTTGATGCGACGCAGAATGTCATTCACGTTCTGTACCTTTTTGTGCATATTAAACTCCTCCTGTGACTCCATTTCCTTTTTACGGAACAGGCGCAGGAACTCTTCCAAGATAGAGCGATATTCTGGGTCATCGGTATCAACACACGCTTTCAGTTGTTGTCTGGCGTGTTCCACGCTCTGCTTGTATTGTTCCTGTATCTCCAACTCACCTTCGCCACGCTTTTCAAAAGAAAACTCAATGTTTTCCAATGCTATATTGAGCAGTTGCTTTGCATTGGCGTTCTCGTCGGAATTGTCTATGAAGCCCAACAGGTCAAGACGGTTCTTCGCTGCCTTTATCAAGTTGTGAATATCGCTGATTTCCACAACCTCGTCAGCGTTAGAACCTTGCGAAGTAAGCATGTTCTGCAAACTCCGCATATCTTCAAGAGAGTTGAGGACTGTGCGGACAACATTTCTGTCATCTTCCAAATTGAGTTGGCGAGAGAAGATTTCGGGATTGCCCAGTTCATAGTTGTCAAGCACTTTCTTGGCTTCATCAACCCTTTTCTTGGCTTCGTCCATTGACACCAACAAGCGATCGGTGTTCTGTATATTGTCTTTGCCAACCTCATGTTCAAGTTCTTCTTGATACTCCTTGTTTGTCTTGCTGTATTCCTCCTCAATGTTGGCGAAGTCCACCACATAGCCATACTTCATGTCCTTGTATGGGCGGTTTACACGTGTCAATGTCTGGAGCAAGTTATGTTCCTTGACCATACGGTGCAGATACAATTTCTTCAAACGTGGAGCATCAAAGCCTGTCTGGAGCATCTGGAACACAATAAGCAAGTCAATTTTGCCATCCTTGAACAGTTCTATCCACTTGGCACGAGTTTCCTTGTCGAAACTGTCGTATGTGATAAGTGCCGCACGATAGCAACCTTTCTTGCAAGGCTTTTTCTTGACTTCCATTTCGCCAGCACTGATACTTTTGTACACGATTGAACCGTCCTCGTCCGTTTCGTTGTCAAGTTCGCTTTCATCGGCATACTTTTCAAGAAATAGTCGGTACATGAGTTGTGCCTGTTCCTTGCTGTTGCACACAACCATACCGCCCAACGTGTTATCCTCGTTCTTTTGGCGGAATGTGCGCAAGTCTTCTATGATATAATCAAGAAGCGGTTGCACATACACATGGTGGGCATACACATCGCTTTCCTTTACGCTGTGTACCTTTACACGGATGCTGTTCAAAGCCTCTTTCAACTTGATTTTATAGTTTGAGCCTATATCCTCACGTATCAGTCGGCGTGTATAACCATCAGCAATGGACGCATTATAGAAATAGGTGTGTATGTAATCACCGAAAATATCTTTGGTGTTATACTCCTTACTGATGATTGGTGTGCCTGTTAAGTCTATCTTGACGGCATTCGTATCACTGGATATGAGATTTTTAAGGAAACTGCCGTCTGGACTGTAATTGCGGTGTGCCTCGTCTATGAAATAGATGCGCTGCACAGGCACGTTGTAGGCATTTTTTGCCAAAGCCTTTGAATCGTTGGAGAACTTTTGTATGTTTACTACGGTTATCTCAGGCTTACCCTCTCTGTTCTGAGTGGTCAAACCGCTGCTTATTATATTTGCAAAAGCCCCCTTATCCTGCACGGAATTGACTTTCAGACCACGATACGAAAACTCCCTTTGGGCTTGTATCATCAAGTCCAAGCGGTCAACGATAAAGAAGAACTGCGGGACAATCCCTTTTGCTGAATAATAATCTGTCAGGTATTTCACATTATAGAATGATAAGGCAGTCTTTCCGCTACCTTGCGTGTGCCAAATGATACCTTTGTTTTTGCCAGTCTCCAAATGTCGCTCTATAGCTTTTGTGGCGAACAACTGTGGATAGCGCATGATGTGCTTTTGCAGCCCGTTGGGATAGTCAACATATGCGATGCCATATTTCAAAAGAAAATGGAAACGATTGAAAGAAAACAGACTGTCACAAATACGCTTGGTCGGAGTATTTGCCAGACAGTTAGTCTTGTATTCACTGCTGTTCTTATATTGCGGCACATTGTTGTCACGCAAAAGGACTTCTTCCTCTTCGGGCGTTACTTGGTGAATATGCCGTGCGGTAGGGAAACTGTCCTGTCCCTCCTCACGAAAACAGTTGTATTTCGTATTCTTCTTTCCGATAGTGGCATAGAAAGCACCGATAGTTGGTGTAACCTCATTATTGTCATATTCCATATCATTACTGAATACCATTATCTGTGTGATATTCAAGAAGCGACGGTATTGTGGATTGACAAAACGTTGTTTCATGCGGTCTGTTTCCGCTTGTATGCCTTTATGGTTATTCTCTTTCTTTACCTCTATGAAAGCCAATGGCAAACCGTTTACAAAAATCGTTATGTCGGGGCGGTAGTTGTCGCTATCCTTACTGCCACAAGTCATTTCTGTGGTAACTTGGAATGTGTTATTCCTATAGAAATTGGCAGGAGAAGACAAATCTATAATCCTTTCTCCTGTATTCAACAGTATTTCATTGTAGAACTGTCTGCCCAAATCGTCATTCTGCAATGACTTTTGTATTTTGACAAGCATATCCTCTGCATCCTTTTTCTCCGCCTTAGGATTGAGGGTGCAGTAAGCATCTATAAAATAATCCTTCAAAATATTTGTTAGTGGGTCAAACTCCGTTTTAGGAGCCTCCACATATTTTGTTTTCAGTCCTTTCAAGGAAACATACTTGAACCCCATACCCATTAGGTGCATGAGTGTGGGGAACTTCACCCTGCTGTCCTCGCAGAACGCTGATTTTGCATCTTTTGCCATAATCATACGATTTTATTTATCCACTATGAGGTCTTTCATACTGACAGAGAGAATATCGGCTATCTCGTTTAGCAATTCCAATGATGGCTGCTTGCGGTTACTGCAATAGGCATTTATGGTGCTGAAACTTTTTCCGAGTTTCTTTGCCAATTCGGTTTGGGAGACTTCTTTCTCAACCAGAACCAGTTTTATTCTGTTCAGCTTCATTTTTCAAACCTTTATTTCCTATAATAACGCAAATGTAGTACTTTTATTTCATTAAACCGCTCGTTTTATGCTATATTTAGTGATTATGCGAGTGTTTTTGTAGTAAAATCAGAACGAAATAAGGGAATAAAGAGATTTTATCCTCCTTACTCCCTTTCTTTTCTTCCCTAATTTCCAAATACTTTTTCCACTCGCTTGACGGCATCCGCTTTCATCTGCATGGCTACGGAAGCATAAATCTGTGTTGTCTTAACACTTTTATGACCCAATAGTTTGCTCACAGTCAAGATGTCACATCCTGCGAGGATAGCCAATGTTCCAAAAGTGTGCCGACTTGTGTGAAATCCGAGAACCTTTGTAATGCCAGCTCGTTTTGCCATGTGCTTCAAGGCTCTGTCACAGTTGCAGATTTGCGGTGTGTTAAACACAAGGCTATCTTCACTTTTATCTTCCTTGTCGGGCAACCATTCCAATGCCTTTTTGCCTAATGGTATCAGAATGGGGTGCTTGGTTTTCTGCATACGAGGCAGATAGATTGCCAATCCCGCATCAGTTTGGCGAATATCCTTCCATTTTAAGTTGGATATGTCGCTATGTCTTAAACCTGTAAAGCAACAGAACATATAACATTGCTTGGTTGCAGGACTGCCTGTTTCTACGGAAGCCAATGACATGACCTCTTCTTTTGTCAATGCAACGATATTACTCTCTGCCTTGCTGACCCTTTCCCTTATATCCAATGAAGCAAAAGGATTTGCGCTTATCAGACCGTTTCTGACCGCCTTGTTCAATATGGTGTTGAGTGTGGTCTGCATTTGGTGCATGGTGGACTGTGCCAACTTCTGAGGGTTGCTTGGAGACTTTGGCGAAACATAGATGTCCCTCATATAGTTCAAGAAGCCCATATATACGTTTTTATTGAAGTCTATCAATCGTATGCCACTTTTATGGCTGTATTTCATATATTGGTGCATGATGGCTATCAGCTTCCATACATTCTTGATGTAGTTCTGAGAATACGCTTGGCTGTCAATCAATCCCTTGTGATAATCAAGCAGCCATTCTGAGAAAACAGGCGATGCCTTTCTTAATGCCGTCTCATCTGGAGACTTTGCCTCCTTACGAATACCAAGGAGTCTTTCTGCCTTTATAGCGACCGCCTTTTTGATGGCGTTCTTGTTCTCTCGCTTTGCGTCTTCGTTTACCTCAGGAACAAGGTACAAATGCAGTGACTCATATTCCCTTTTACCATTCTCATAGCAGTCAAGGTATAGCGACTGACTGCCATTTTTTAACACTCTTGTTCTTATCTCTATACTCATTTTCAGTTACCTTTTCTATTAGTGCTAATCAAATAGATTATCAACCTTGTTGACCGCCTCCACTTTTTTCTCGTCCACTATCTTGCTGTATATCTGTGTTGTAGAGACATTGCTATGCCCCAATAATTTGCTTGTTGTATAGATGTCAACTCCAAGTGTCAGCATCATCGTGGCGAAGGTGTGCCGTGAGCAGTGAAACGAGATGTGCTTTTTAATATCAGCATTTTGCATCCATTTACGAATGTCGTGACATACCGTTGGAGTGCCTGGCAAAGTGAATATCGGCTCGTTAGGGTCTTCTTTTTCATTAAGGCAGTTCAGAGCCTCTTTTGATAATGGAACATTGACGAGTTTGTTTGTCTTCTCCATGATTGTGCGGACAAACTTTGTCTTTCCGTCAGATGCGAGAAACACCTTGTTCCATGTGAGCGCACGTACATCACCCAAGCGCAATCCTGCAAAGCAAGAGAAGATAAATGCCTTTTTTACTTCCGTGTTGGCGCAGTCCGCTTTCATAATGGCTTTCAACTCGTCAATGGTCAGATATTCTCTTACGCTTTCGGCTGGCTGATGCTTCTCCTTGGCATCCAACTGTTTCATTGGATTGCTTGCTATGATACCCTCACGCACTGCCTTATTCAACGCTCCATTGAATACCGCTTGATGATGATGTGCGCAACCTTGACTGATTACAGCTGTAGCGTCTTTCTTCACTCCATGATGTGCCGTTTTCAAAAACTTTACGAAGCCACGGCAGAAATCAACATCTATTTCTGACAAACAGATATTGATGTCGCCAGTCGTGGCAAGGTACTGTTCTATCTTGTGGCGCATCTCCTTTCTTCCTTTCAGTGTGGATTTGGCAAAGTTGCCGTCCGACTGCTCATATTTGCAGAGCCAAGTCAGCAGTGGCATATTCTCCTGCTTGATTTTCTCCCATTGTTTGATGCCACGGTTCTGCAACCCCAATATTCTTTCTGACTTCACCTTGTTTGCCACTTGCATAGCGTGCCTGTTCTGGTCTTTTGAAATCGGGTCTTTCTCTGGAACGAGGTAGAGCGACAGCGACTCGTATTTTCTGACACCATCTGAATAAATGTCGAGATAGAGGCTGATATTTCATTCGAAAATTTATTCGAAAATTAATTTATTACGAAGTGCTGAGTATC
>ENA-OPNW01001179-OPNW01001179.1-human-gut-metagenome-genome-assembly--contig:-NODE-1179-length-13557-cov-3.334025_pt1 | contig 13557 bp, 16 predicted proteins | sample MGYA00241540_ERZ501777 | MGnify/ENA primary metagenome ERZ501777 (study PRJEB25962, sample SAMEA2042615) | human gut metagenome | biome: human gut; feature: human-associated habitat; material: faeces...
GTGATGTGCAAGCGTAGGTCAACTGTTATGCGCCAACTGTAATTTAGACTTATGACGCCTCCTCTTTGACATTTGGTACATTGAGAACGGCATTTCATACAAGGTAGGTTTAGATATTTGGCTGATAGAAATAATCTTCTTACTTTTGCGCTCGTAATCGGGAAGCGATAGAAAAGAAAAAATCGTGGAACGAGGAACATGAAGTATAACCCTTTAATATGTAATAAAGTATGAAGAAGATTATGATTTCGTTGATGATGGTAGTAGCTGTCACCACAACCAGTTTTGCAAAGAGTAACAACACCGATGTGGAAAATGCCGGGCGAAAATGTCGTGGAGAATAAATATAAAGCTTTTAGGTTGTTTTTGAAAGCTGCAAATAATGGCTTCCCAGCTGCTATATTTTGGGTTGGAGAATGTTATAATTTAGGATGGGGAGTAGAACAAAATAATCAATTAGCATTTGATTATTTTTTGAAATCAGCTGAAAGTGGTAATGATATGGGGGAATTTGAGGTTGGTCTATGTTATTATAATGGAAAAGGTATTGAAGTGAATAAGCAAGAAGCTGTTCGCTATTTTAGTCGTGCGGCTTTGAGGAAAAATGGTTATGCAATGGCTTATCTTGGAATCATGTATTTTCTAGGTGATGGAGTAAGGCAAGACTATACTCTTGCTTACAAGTTCCTATCTGATGCCGCAAATATAAATGCAGTTTTTGCTTATAGGTTCTTGGGGCAATGTTATGAATTTGGACTGGGAACAGAGACAAATATAGATAAGGCAATCTTTTGGTATGAAAAGGATACTAAGTCTGGATTGCATCATCCAGATGTTATAACGCATTTAAAAGAATTAAAATCAAAGTGATAAATTTTGGGTAATGTAGTTTTTATAGAATCAATGCCAGAAGGTTCATATGATTTTTTGGGGATGATGAAATGTGAAATTAAAGATAATCCATTGTATCAAGGGCTGAATGTATGTTTTGAGACTGTTGAAAATAAGAAAGATTTCAAAGAAGTTGTAACTTGTTTGTTGAAGCAGGTTTCGAAAGAGACAACTCTTGTCCTTCACTTGTGTGTACATGGTGATGTAATTGGGATGGCATTTAAAGAGTATGAAGTAAATCAATCTGATGATGATTGTATATTATGGGATGAGTTTATACAAACTGTTAAGCCTTTGAATGAAGCTGTAGATTGTAATTTGATTTTGTTTTTGCAAGCTTGTTTCTCTTCGTCACTAGGGGAAAAACTTTCAAAAACTAAGTTTTGTAAGTGTTTGATAGCAGGAGAAGGACTTGTTCATTCTAAAGAACTTGAACTTCTCTTTCAATTTTATAAGACATATGCAGAGACTATGGATGTTAAGTCTGCATATGATGCAATGATAAATACCAAATATGTTGATGTGTATCATAATGAGATTCAAATATATAGTAGTTATAAGTGTTTTCTAAATGATGTGTCAGTGGAGGAGATGAAAGAATGAGACGATTAGCAATTATAATGTTTTTCTTGTTGTGCATTTCTGCGCTACAAGCAAGAACCTATATCGTATGTGTTGGCATCGCTGATTATCCCGGTCGTCAGAACGACCTTCGGGTAAGTGCGAATGATGCCATGACCATATCGGGCATCTTTACCAAGAATGGTAATGCTACGGTTGATTGTTTTGTCAATTCAGACGTTACAATCAAAAAGGTATGTACTGCAATGCGTAATACATTTGCCAAGGCTTCGCCATCAGATGCTATTATCCTATACTTTAGTGGTCATGGTGTGCCTGGTGGATTGGTGTGTTACGATGGATTTTTGTATTACTCTTCTGTATTGAGCATTATGAGACAGAGTAAAGCTCAGCAGAAAATGATATTCGTGGATGCTTGCTTTGCAGGGAAAATGAGAAATACGAATAAGAGGAATACTAACTATTCCAAAGAGAATGTGATGTTCTTCCTCTCTTCCCGTTCAACGGAGAAATCCTTAGAAACTCCAAGACAGACTGGTTTCAATAACAGCCTGTTTACTGTGTTCTTGGAACGTGGCTTGCGAGGTGGTGCTGATACAAACAAGGATAGGGTTATCACGGCTAAGGAAATTTATAACTTCGTGCATCAAGGAGTAGTTGAAGCGTCAGGGAATCGTCAGCATCCCGTAATGTGGGGTAAATTTGATGGGAATATGGTGGTGATGAAGTGGTAAAAGATTAAATACTCGTATGTTTACCATTTGAATTCGTTTTTGAAATCAGCCATCATTTCTAGAAAGTCAACAGCGTTGCCTGTTCTTGCATATTCTTCTTCACGAGCTAAGACATGATTCACCAACTCGTCATTATTGCATGGTGTCATAAAAGGATATTCTTCGGATTCGTTATGAGCCTCTGTTGCATATTCCCCACAAAGATATACGCACATCAGAAGACAAGTGAAATTTCTGACATGGCAAAATCCTGAGCAACTTTTTTGTTGCTCAGGTGCTTATAAAAAACATTTAAATTATAGTGTTGCGGAAATAAGGAATGTATCAAAGTTTTAAAATGATATTTTGTGGGATGAATTGCAAGAACATGGCAAAAAGTTTGGAAGATACCAGATAATTTCTTATATTTGCACTGTTTAAAGATAGGTGTTATGAGAACTGTGCAAGATTATATGGCAATAATAAGGCAAAATAGTTCCAAGATTACTAGAGATTTTGGAATCAAGACCTTGCGCATTTTTGGTTCCGTATCACGAAATGAGCAAACAGAGCAAAGCGATTTGGATATTTGTGTAGAAACAGAAACTCCTAATCCATTTTTATTGGCCGACTTGAAAGAGTTTTTAGAGGGCTTGTTCAAGTGCTCAGTTGATGTAGTGCGTATTCACAAAAACATGAATCCTTTCTTTAAATCAAGAATTGAACGGGATGGAATCTATGCAATACGATAAAAAAGATTTTCTCATTTTCGTTGGCGTTTAAGATAGAAAGTAGTATCTTTGCAGTTGTAATTTGAACTAAAAAAAGGAGGAATAAAGAATGAATACAACAAAGTTAACAAGGGAAGAAGCGTTGTGCCGTTGGAATGCTTCTAAGGAAACTAAGCGTAAGATGGTTGAAAAGCTAGATACCTTGGTAAGGAATAGTTGTCTTGAACGTACAGGTAAAGAATCCGAGTTGTAGGCTTGAGTAAGCAAGAAACAGTGTACGGCATTAGTGAAAAAAATATTATTATGGGATTAAGAATAAGAAAATCAATAAAAATAGCTCCAGGTGTTCGTTTGAACTTTGGAAAAAAGGGGATTAGTACATCTATCGGAAAGCGAGGTGCAGGTATCACCATTGGACCAACAGGTACAACTGCTCATGTCGGTATACCAGGAACGGGGATTTCCTATGTAAAGAAAGTTGGAACAACTAAAAAATCAGTAGAGGATAAATCGCAATCCACAGGTGAAAATAAAAAGCCTAAAAGAAATTATTCTTGCTTAGGTAGTTTCTTAGCATTCTCTGGTATAGTAATAGTTATGGCAATTCATTCTACATGCGAATGGTCGGCATTAACTCTTTCTATATTGGTTATTTGTGTGCTTTATATTTTATTTGCATCCGTAACTTATTTTAGTAATACTCTCAAAAAAAATACTTCGACCGATACAAATCACACAAAAAACGTATCCCAAACAATGGAGTCTACAACACCCCCGATTAATCCAAAAGACGTATCTCAAAAAATGGAGTCTACCATAACCCCGATTAATCCAAAAGAACCATTTACCCGTTATAAATATCCGTCTTTTGATCTACTCAAGGAATATGAGGTAAATATCAATCACATAAATGAGGAGGAACAAAGGACTAACAAGAACCGTATCATCGAGGTATTGGGTAATTTTGGAATACAGATAAAAACTATTCATGCATCTGTAGGTCCTGCCATTACGCTCTACGAAATACAATTAGCAGATGGTATGCTTCTATCTAAGGTTAAAGAATTCGAGGATGATATCGCTCTAAGCCTTTCTGCCTTCGGAACTCGTGTTATCGCTCCACTCCCTGGTAAAGAAACGTTTGGAATAGAAATACCAAATTCTTATCCTGATGTTGTAAGCATAGAAAGTGTTCTTAACTCTTCTCAATTTAAAGACACTCGAATGGAACTTCCGTTGGCAATAGGAAAAAACATTGACGGAGAGGTGTTTATGATAGATCTATCTATGGCGCCACATTTGCTCATTGCAGGCTCTATGGGGCAGAACGATGCTTTAGGATTGGATGCCATTATTTTCTCATTGCTCTATAAAAAACATCCCAACGAACTCAAGCTGGTACTCATTGATTTGGGTAAAGTTGAGTTAAATGTCTATTCGAGAATAGCTAATAAGTTTATGGCAGCAATACCCGATGATGAGGCTATAGTCACTAATACCAAGAAAGCAATGCTAACTCTCAATAGTATCAGTCAAGTTGTGAATGACCGCAACAAGCTTTTTGAGAAAGCTGGGGCATGCAATATAAAGGAGTATAATCAGATGTACATCAACCGTAGATTGTGGCTCGTTGACGGACATGAGTATTTGCCTTACATAGTTGTGGTAATTAATGAGTTTAGTGACCTCATTATGACTTATGGAAAGGAGGCGGAAGACCTTATTGTTAGTCTTGCCAAGGAAGCCTGTACTGTGGGCATTCATATGGTTATAACTACTCGTCGCCCTTCTAAGAGTGTTGTTACTGATGCTGTTAAGGATAGTATTCCTGAACGCATAGCTTTCAGAATGGTCTTAAAAAGTGAATCTCAAATCATTCTTGGATATCCAGATGCCAATCGTCTTGCAGGAAGAGGAGATATGTTTTGCATCCAAAACAATGAACTTGTACGGGTGCAATGTGCGTTCGTTGATACTACTGAAATCGAGCGCATCAACGAGTATATCTGCGAACAGCCTGGTCCTATCGAACCAATGGAGTTGCCAGAACCAGCCAATGATGAAGGAAGTACAGGTGGAAACGGCAGCATTAGTGCTGGCGAGCAGGATCCATTCTTCGAAGAGGCAGCCCACGCGATTGTTCTTTCACAGCAGGGCTCTACTAGCATGATCCAGCGCAGGTTCTGTATAGGCTACAACCGTGCAGGACGACTGATGGACCAGTTGGAGAAGGAGGGTATCGTGGGACCAGCGCAAGGTAGCAAGCCGCGTGAGGTATATGTGAAAAGTATAGACGAATTAAATTTAAAATTAGCTAAACTTGCAAAGCACCCCCATAGTACCATTCACCAAACAGCTCCTATAAATGAGTTGTTGTCAGCCCAAACACGCACATCGGAAAATCAAATAATACAAGAAGATTTACAAAAGAAAGGCTTTTGTGAAAAATCACAAGGAAAAGAGGCTGTGGAAGTCTTAAATTCTATGGATGCTTTAAATTCTTTAATCGGATTAGCTTCCGTAAAGGAAGAATTATCCTCTATGGTCAATTTTATAAAACTGAACAGAAAAAGAACAGAACAAGGGCTTCCCGTAACTCAAATTGCATATCATTGTGTGTTTACAGGAAATCCTGGTACTGGAAAAACAACTGTGGCAAGATTATTAGCAGGAATATTTAAAGAACTAGGAGTATTGAAAAAAGGCCAACTTGTAGAAACTGATAGGTCTGGGTTAGTTGCTGAATATATAGGGCAAACAGCAGTGAAAACTAACAAGATTATAGACACCGCACTTGATGGAGTCCTGTTTATTGACGAAGCATACACTTTGGCTCAAGGTGGAAGTCAAGATTATGGACACGAGGCTATTGCTACTTTGCTTAAACGCATGGAAGACAATAGAGATAGACTAATTGTAGTTCTTGCCGGGTATGGTTCTGAAATGAAAACGTTTATTGAATCTAACCCTGGGTTAAGGTCTCGTTTCAACAGGTACATTAATTTCCCTGATTACACTCCAAATGAATTATTGGAAATATTCCAGAGCTATCTTGTTAAGCAACAATACGTATTGTCAGAATCAGCATTGACTCAAACAGCTAATTTCCTAACAAAGGAAGTTGGTAAAGGTAAGAACGATTTTGGAAATGCTCGTTTTGTAAGAAACCTCTTTGAGAAGGCTATAACACAACAGGCAAATCGTTTGGCTAATATTGAAAGCTGCGATAAAGATATGCTTAAACGCATAGAGGAAGAAGATATTATAAAAAGTATACAACGAATATAATCTTATTAAACGGAAAATCATGAACGGAGAGAAATTTAGAAATACATTCATCTCTATCAAGGGAATTTTAGGCTTGATAGAAGCCAAGGACGTCGCCATCCCTGAAATACAACGTCCGTTTGTTTGGAAGAACAGTCAGGTGCGTGACCTAATAGATTCGCTCTACAAGGGTTATCCTACAGGGTACATTATCCTTTGGAAGAATCCTAATGTAAAGCTAAAGGACGGTACTATATCTTCTGGCAAGAAAGTAATTATAGATGGTCAACAACGCATTACTGCATTGATGACTGCCGTGGCGGCACAAAAGGTTTTTAACAATGAGTTCAAAGAGTGCCGTGTAAAGATAGCTTTTAATCCGTTTGCTGCACTTGACTATGCTAATGGTAACAATGAAGCGGAAATTTTCGCAGTGCAAACACCAGCTCACTTAAAAAGCAAGTATTGGATTCCTGATATTTCTGAAATATTCAGTACTTCGTTTTCATCGTGGACTTTTATTCCAAAATATATTGAGCAGAATCCCAACATGACAGGCGAGGACTTACAGGGAGTTCTGAACACCTTGAAAGGGATAGAGGCCATTCAGATGGGAGTGATAGAACTGTCAGAGAATCTTGATATAGACGTGGTGACTGACATCTTCATCCGCATCAACTCCAAAGGCTCAGCTCTCAGCCAAGGCGACTTTGTGATGTCAAAGATGGCTGCAGATGAGGCGCACAAGGGTAATACCTTGCGCAAAATCATTGATTATTTCAGTCATTTATCAGTTGTACCCACCTATTATAACTATATCAAGGAACATGATACAGAGTTTGCTGGAAGTGGCTATTTGGAAAAACTTGCTTGGCTTTCTACAGATACAGAGACAGTATATGATCCGACTTGTGATGATGTTATACGTGTCGCTTTCATGCATAAATTGAAGCGAGCCAAGTTGGCTGAACTTGTGCAGTTGCTCACGGGACGTGACTTTGAAACCCGAGATTTCAAAGAGGAGATTGTGGATGATACGTTCAAGCAAATGTATGAAGGTGTACTTAATGTTATCAGTCAGCACAACTTCACGCAGTTCATGCTAGCCATCAAGTCGGCTGGTTTTATATCAAGCAAGATGGTCACTTCAAATATGGCCCTTGATTTTGCCTATACCATACACCTGTTGCTCCAAAAGTCAGATGTGCCTGTTGCTGAACGAAAACGCATTGTTCAGAAATGGTATGTGTTGTCTGCTCTAACCGGAAGATACAGCACTTCACCAGAGTCTGCTTTTGCAAGGGATTTGCGTCAGATAAGTGAGCGAGGAGTACCGACAATGCTTAAGGCTATGGAAGATGCCATCCTGTCTGAAAACTTTTGGACGGTGGCTTTGCCCCAAAATTTGAACTCCACGTCTACGACCAATCCTACTTATCTTGTGTATTTAGCTGCTCAGGTTTATTTCAACGACATTTCTTTATTGTCTTCCAATATAACAGTACGTGAGTTGATAAGCCTTGGTGGGGACGTACACCACATATTCCCCAAGAAGTATCTTATCAAGAACAATTACAGTAAGAACTTCTACAATCAGGAAGCCAACTATGCTTACCTTGACAGGCCTGTAAATGAATCGATAGGAATGCGTGCCCCAAAAGACTATTTTTCTTTGGCGTTGAAACAGTGCGAAACCAAGCAAGCAGAATGTGGGTCTATTATTAATGATGTAGCTCTTAAGAAGAACCTTGTCGCAAACTGTATTCCCGAAAATGTTTGCGACTTAGACTGTGATTTGTATCCAGAGTTCCTTGAGCAGCGTCGCTTACTAATGGCACAGAAGATACGCAGCTATTACGAAAGTTTGTAATTGGCAAATCCGATAGGTAAAATCGGCACAGAGTAGAAGTTTAAACGACGAACTCAATTACTTAGTGCCGATTTGTTAGTTTATGACATATGAAGTTTTTGGTCAGAGATATGTTTCCGATGAGGTAGGCTTGCGTTATCCAACCGAATTGCTAATATTATCGGTCATATCAAAGATTCTGAAAATATTATTTGTTTTTCTAACCATTTCGTTGTCATTTTCTTAGTTATAAAACTAAGAGAATGTTCTCAAAGCCGCAGCCTATAGGATTTAATGGATTTTTGCTTGCAAAACGATAAAATGTGCCAACGGGTTTTAATACTTTTAACGCAAAATACTTGCTTAAAAGTATTATTATTCGTACCTTTGCCTACGTAATCAAAACATTCAATGATATGAAAAAGTACAAAGTCAAAGATGTTTTGCAGATGTTGAAGAAAGATGGTTGGTATTTGGCGAGAACCAAGGGTGACCATAGACAATTCAAGCATCCTTCCAAGCCTGGAACCGTAACGATTAGAGGTAAGGAAAATGAAGTGCTGAATCAATTTCTTCTTAATAGCATCTGGCACCAGGCAGGTTGGAAGTAATACTTCCACAGCCTTGGTGCATTCGCTTTTTGAATTAATAATGATTTTAAAGTAGCACATTATGGAAAAGATTATTGTTAATGTTGCGTGGTGTGACAAGAATTTTGGCGGTTCTCTTGGTAGTAATGTACCAGGTGCGGTAGTTTTTACAGCACCAACCTTTGAAGCTTTGCAAAAGGAGGCAAAGGATAGTTTGGAGTTTCATGTTGAAGGTCTTGTGGAAAATGGAGAAGATGTTCCGGAATGGCTGAAGAATGGCGATTATGAGTTTGTGTATAACTATCAGGATGCAACTACTCTTTTGAAGGCATATTCTCCATACGTTTCTCTAGCGGCAATTAGTCGTGCTTCTGGAATAAACCAAAGTCTTTTATCACACTATGTGAATGGATTGAAGAAACCACGTGAGCAGCAGCGTAAACGTATTGTTGATGGTCTTCATAAAATAGGATCAGATTTACAATCGGTTATGTGTGTATGAATTTTGCAAAACGGATGCTTGAAGAATGTGGTCAAGCATCCGTTTTGTCATTTGGTACTTCCAGCTCCCCATTTCATACATTTATCCCCCAACTTTCTATGCTGTTTCGGATAAATTCACTATCTTTGTCCCCTGAAAACAACTAAAAGATAAAATGTAATGAAGAAAGGACTAAAATATACTTTGGTTTCCTTAGGCAGCCTGGTCGTTTTGGCTGGTATTGGTCTGGGGATTATGTATGTGGTGTCGCCATATAAGGTGAAGCGATGGGTGGGCATCGCTTCATCTTATTCTGATGTCTTCGTTGATAGATTGAAAGGGCAACCTTATACTCGTGGCGGATATGACGGCATTGATGTATCGAAACACAATGGAGTTATCAAGTGGAAGAAAATAGCGAAGAACAAGCGAATCAAGTTCGTTTATATCAGAGCTACACATGGTAAGGGATATGTGGATCGACATTATCGCCGAAATATCAGACTGGCTCGTAAATATGGGTTGAAGGTGGGATCTTATCATCTGATGTCTGCCGGCTCTTCAGCAACTGCTCAGTTCCGGGATTTCCAAAAGATGGTGAAGAAGAGTGAACAGGACTTGATTCCTGTATTGGATGTGGAGGAGAAAGGCATCCAGGGAAGATGGAAGGGACGACAGCTGCAGGATAGCATACAGGTGTTTGCTGACTTGGTGAAGAAACACTATGGCAAGTATCCTATCATCTATAGCAACGAGAGCTTCTATAATAAGGAGATGGGGGCGAAGTTCAATCGTTATTATCTCTTCATCGCCAATTATAACTCCCGACAACCCTCTATCGACGGCAGAGGAAAGTGCAATATCTGGCAGTATTCCGAAACCGGACATTTGCATGGTATTGGAGAAAGGGTAGATTTAAGCAGATTCATGAATGGTACAACCATCAAGGATTTGATGCTGTAAGAAACGAAGAAGCTTATTGCTACCTAATTTCATTACGAACGAAACTTTTGTAGAATTTAATAAAACGTTTAAACAAAAATGAATTATTTTAAATTGTTTGCCACTTTAGTAAAGGCTATGGTGAAGTCTTTGAGCACTCGTCAGTATGTTCTTACTTTCGAAAAAGAGAGTGATAACCTTTGGTATATTAAAATGCCTTGGGCTGGACACCATCATAACTTGCAGATGGTTGCAGGAGCTAACCATTTGTTGGAGACATTCAAGTCTAGATTGGTCACTGTACGTGTATCTTACGAACAGAAAGAATCTACTGATATCTGTCTTACCAGACAATATTACAGAATCTTTGGTGGTGCTACCTACAAGGTTTCCAATTTAGAGGGATTCACAAAGGAGGTTTGGATTTGCCCAGTTACTTTGTTCGTACTTGGTAAATATCCAAAACGAATTTATGTCTCAAACTCTCAGAAGTAACATAGTTCATAAACTGGAGAGAATAGTCTGCTATGTTTACCTTTCAAGGGATAGTGGTATTAATAGATAACTAAAAGATAATAAAAACGAGTAAGGAAGTAAAGATTTCAGTTATCAAGTTTGAAATGGTCAACGGTAAGAAGACCTATAAGTCGTTTACCTTTAAGTTGAATCCAAAGGAAATGGCAAAGTTCAAGACCGAGGCAACGGTGAAGAAGAAGGTGGCAGAATACGTGGCGAAAAGTGGCGTATATAAGCCTTCTGAACTCCAGAACTTAAAATACGACATGAAAGAGTTCCTGGAGGAATGGAAGAAGATGGTTCCTGTGGTGGAAGCTGAAGAGCTTGCAAAACTGGATAAGTCACCGAATAATCCAGAGACTCGCGTTACCCCTCATCTTATCAGCCGTCTTGCCGCCGGTGAAATCTTTGTATTCGGCTCCAACGCCATGGGCAACCATGATGGTGGTGCGGCAAAGGTTGCTCTGGAGAAGTTCGGTGCCATCAGAGGACAGGGACATGGTTTGCAGGGAATGAGTTACGCCATCGATTCAATGAGTGGTATGGAAGCTATGAAAAAGGATGTGGATGAATTCATCGAGTTTGCCAAGAATCACCCTGATAAAACATTCTTTGTGACATTGATTGGTTGCGGCATCGCCGGATATTCTCCAGAAGAAATGGCTCCTCTGTTTGAAAGATGTTACGATCTTGAGAATGTGTGCCTTCCTTCTGAGTTCTGGGACATCATCGGATGGCCAAAGGTTCAGCAGCCACACTATGATCTCTTGCGTTTTCTGGATGCACAGGAGGTTGCCTATACCCAGGCTTTAAGTGAACTGAAAGGAGGTAGAAAACAAAGCCATTGGATATGGTATATCTTCCCGCAACAGAAGGGACTCGGACATAGTTACAATTCAAAATACTATGGCTTGGATGGCGAGGGTGAAGCCAGAGCCTATGTTGAACATGAAATTCTGGGTGATAGACTCCGTGAATGCTGCAAGGCGCTCTTGCTCCACAAGGATAAGGACATCAAATATATCATGGGAAGCGGAATTGACGTGTTGAAACTCAAAACTTCTATGCGTCTCTTCAATAAAGTGAGTCCTAATGATGTGTTTGAGGAAGTATTGGATGTATTCTTTTTAAACCATTCAGAATAGTCTTAATAAGAGAACATAGGCTTCCCTTAATAATTATGACCAGGACATCTGAAGTTGTAACAAATAAAGGAAATAGTAGTGACAATAATATAAAGGTGATATGATGAAGAAAGTATTTTTTGCAGCATTCGTGTTGCTTATCGTGATGGGATTTGCAGCTTGTTCTAATAAACAGGTTCCTGTAAGTACAGTCAATCTTCAGTTGCAGAACTCTGTTGACAGTTTGCTCAAACAGGGAATGGGAGAGTATGGCGCTACGGAAGGTATGGCAATTGTGGTGGAGACATCGACTGGTAATCTCAGGGCGATGGTAGGGTTGAAGGAGAATAATGGGAAACTTGTTTCAGATACCACCTTATTTTCCAAGGCTCGCAAAACATTTCTTTTCAGAAGTGCATCCCTGCTTGCTGCTCTTGAAACAGGAAATGTATCGCTGGACGATATGTTTGAAACTTATGCCGGTATTGATGTTGTTGGGCAGGATACCATCTATGACCATAATTGGAGAAAGGGTGGATATGGGGAATTGACTCTTCTGCAAGGATTAGCATACAATTCCAGTATTGCCATTGACAAGGCTGTAGATGTGGCTTATCAAGATAAAGATGTCTTCTTGCAAAAGCTGGAGCAAATGGGATTAGAGAAGGATTCTACTTTCAATGGTTCCTGGCCCTTGTATGCTTTGGGTTTCCACCATATAAAGCCAGTCAATTTTGTGAGCTTCTTCAATGCCATCGCCAATGGAGGTAAAATGGTTAGTCTGAAATCGCAGGATAGTTCTGCTATCGTGGTTGACTCTATGATTGCAGAAAAGAAGAATATCGAATCAATGAAGAAGGCTTTTAGGTTCTATGTTACAAATGGCTTGGGCAAGAAGGCAGAATCAAAAATGGTCAATGTGGCTGGTACCTCTGGAACTATCCATACGGATGATGGCATCTATGCTGACTTCTGTGGTTACTTCCCCGTAGAGAAACCGAAATACACGGTATTTGTCAGCTATAAAAGACCGGAGATTCCGGTTTCTGGAGGAGGTATGGCAGGACAAACATTTAGAAAGATTGCAGAACAGATAATGAAAACTTGTAAGTAGTCAAGAATTCTTTAAAGATGGTTATGTTTCTTCAAAAGACAAAGAGGGGGCATCATGAACTTATGACTCACCCTCTTTTCTGATATTTCTTAAGATAATGCAAGGTATCATCTGTCTTTTTCTGCCTAGCATTAGAAATTCCTGCAGATTATAAAAAATCTAGAATCTGAGTAATCATGGCTAAGGAAATTTATAACTTCGTACATCAGGGAGTAGTAGAAGCATCAGGGAATCGTCAACATCCCGTAATGTGGGGTAAGTTTGATGGGAATATGGTGGTGATGAAGTGGTAAAAGATTAAATACTCGTATCTTTACCATTCGAATTCGTTTTTGAGATCAGCCATCATTTCAAGAAAGTCAACGGCGTAGCCTGTTCTTGCATATTCTTCTTCACGGGCAAAGACATGATTCACCAACTCGTCATTATTGCATGATGCCATAAAAGGATATTCTTCGGATTCGTTATGAGCTTCTGTTGCATAATCGTGACGATAGGTAACTGTTGGTTCTTTTGGGTTTGACATTATTTTAGTCATATTGTAATCCTCCTTATTTTTGGTTACTCTAATATGTTGCAAAATTACGATTAATATTTGAAAGTACCAAAGTTTTTTTCGCTTTTCTTATGAATAATCCTAAAGAATTTGAGTTTCGTACTTCCAGCCCCCCCCATTTCATACATTTATCCCCCAACTTTCTATGCTGTTTCGGATAAATTCATTATCTTTGTCCCCCTGAAAACAACTAAAAGATAA
>ENA-OPNW01001180-OPNW01001180.1-human-gut-metagenome-genome-assembly--contig:-NODE-1180-length-13539-cov-4.876298_pt1 | contig 13539 bp, 9 predicted proteins | sample MGYA00241540_ERZ501777 | MGnify/ENA primary metagenome ERZ501777 (study PRJEB25962, sample SAMEA2042615) | human gut metagenome | biome: human gut; feature: human-associated habitat; material: faeces...
GCGAGCTATTTAAGGAAGGCTATGACGAAGCTATGTATAAAAATTCTTGTAGAATCTGATTCTGCGATTGAATCAGCGTTTCCTTAAATACCACTTTCGGGCATCGCCCCATATATACTTGCGGCGAAGCCGCCACCTTCATTTCGCATTTCTAATTTCTCATTTCTAATTGGCGTAGCCCCACCCTGAACTCGCCAACCTGAACCCTGAACCCTTTCTACCTCCAATGCCTCTTCATCACTTCCGCTGCGCGGTCGAGCTCATCCTTCGTGTGCGCGGCAGTGACGGTCAGGCGGATGCGGCTCGTACCGGCAGGTACCGTCGGCGGACGGATGGCAGAGAGAAGGATGCCGTCTTCGCGGCAGGCCTTGGCAAAAGCGAGCGTCTGCTTCTCGTCACCGATGATGATCGGAAGGATGGAGGTATCCCCCGGAAGGACGGGAATGTCGGCCTCTGAGAGCTTCGCCTTCATGTAAGCGGTATTGAAGCGGAGCCGCCCCATATAGAGGGAAGGATTGTCTTCCAGCAGCCGGAGCGCCGCCAGCGCGCTCGCTCCTGTCACGGCAGAGATCGAGGTGGAGAAGATGAAGGGGCGGGAGACATTTCTGAGATAGTCCGTGATCTCCTTCGAAGCCGCCGCGTAGCCGCCCTCGGCGCCGAGCGACTTGGAGAGCGTCCCCACCTGGATGTCGATGCCGCTCTCGTGATAGTACTCTGCCGTGCCGCGTCCGGTGTCGCCGATGACGCCCACGCCGTGTGCATCATCGACGATGAGGCAGGCCTCGTATTTCTTTTTCAAAGAAAGAAGGGAAGGCAGCGGGCAGATGTCGCCGTCCATGGAAAAAACGCCGTCGGTCACGATGAAGCGCTGGCCTTCGCAGGGGGTCTCGGCCAAAAGCCTTGCCAGATCCTCCATATCGGAGTGCGCATAGATGACGACCCTTGCTTTTGAGATCCGGCAGCCATCCACGATGCTCGCATGATTCAGTGCATCGGAAAAGATCACGTCGCCCTTGCCGGCGAGCGCATAAAGGACGCCGAGGTTCGTCATATAGCCTGTATTGAAGATCACCGCATCTTCTGCATGCTTGAAGGCTGCGAGCGCCTTCTCCAGCTCGGACAGTTCGAAAACAGCCCCCGAAGTCAGCCGCGCACCGCCCGATCCGGTGCCATAGATCACCGCGCGCCGCGCGGCAGCCATGACTTCGCCTTCATGGGTCATGCCCAGGTAGTCATTGGAGTTGAATACGATGTATTCCTTCCCGTCCCGCCTTATTCCGCGGGATGCCGTCACCATTCGCAGGTCTTCGACCCTCCGGAAACGGCCCTCGTCCGCAATGGCGGACAGTGCTGATGGAATGTCTTGCAGTTTCATGGGTATACCTCGCTTAGGAAAATGGGGATAGGGCCCGCCTATGAGTAATGCTATTAAGTTAAGGAAATCATTAACTACGTAACGTCTTGCTTCCCCCTTCGGGGGAAGTGCCGAAGGCAATCGGGGCATGCTAGCGGTATAGCGTGCTATGTTGAATAGTCCGATGCCATCGATATTCCAACACTTTCATGCAATACCGCTACATAGCCCCCTCTCCCCTTCGGGGAGCTCCCCCAATGGGGAGCCAAGAACGTTCTGCCGCTTAACTTAATTGCATTACGCCTATGAGACGCGCTGCCCCTTGATCGTGGATGAAAGTCGCTCTTGCATGAGAAATTAGAAATTAGGAATGCGAAATGGTGGTACGGCGCATAATCATATGGAAACGCCGCGAAATTTTGATAGCGTTTCGCACCCTCGTCATACCGAGCGCAGTCGAGAGTCTTTCTTGCACTGCGTCAGTATCACATAGGCACTGCAGGGAAACGACGCCTTGGTGCTACGTATTTCTACTTTCACACATCCTTCGTTGATCGGTCTGCAAGGAAGATTTCTCGCTTACGCTCGAAATGACGATACGCAAGTCTGATGTCTCCCAGTCTCTTAGTCTCTTGGTCTCTTAGACACCAGCCCCTACTCCTCCATCCGCACAAGCACGACCTGATTCTGCATATAGTCGTCATATCGTGCCACATCGGTGCCGTGCTCGACGAAAAAGACGCGGCCGCCTACGGGATCGCCCATGTCCTTCATGACAGTGATACGTCCATAGCCGAATTTTTTGGAGCCCACATAGCCTGTCACATAGTCCGGATCATCCGACCAGCAGAGCTCGGCGACCGTGCCGGGGCCATAGGCCACCTTTGAGGCGAGGACAAGGGCCTCGCGCGGATGATCTCCGCCGAGCCCTTTTTCTGCCATGCGCGCTTCATAGAGCGCCGTATCCTCGCAGTCCATGTTGCTGCAGCGCACACCTCGCTCGGCGCGGTCATCGAGACGCTCGCCCGTCACCGCATCCATCACGATCGCTCCGCGCATGCTGTCGGTCAAAGACTCCAGCTCACGGAAGGCACTCTCTACCGCGGCCTTGCTGACGCCGATGCGGAGCAGCTCCTTCTTCGCAGCCTTGCGCCCCTCGCTCTTCGTTCTGGTATCCATCTGGTACACCGGGATCAGGGGGCAGGTCATGATGTCCTTCTCTTTGATCTCCTCCACCTTCACCTGAATGAAATCGGCTCGCCCGCGCTCGTGCGTCCTCGCACGGCGCAGCATGGCGATCACCTGCTCCTCGAGGCCATCCTCGGATACGATCCTTTCGGCTCCGGAAATATGACGTCCCCCCACGCCATGTGAGCCGCCCAGACTCGAACGCATCTTTACACTGTACAACAATGGTGTCACTCCTTTGAGAAAGAATTCGACTGACTCTCATTTATTTGTAAACGATTCATTTTTCGTAAGTTGACTATAGAGTCAGAAAAAAAGCCGAGGCCCTCGCTTCGGCACATATATCATAGTGTAAAGAGGTTGACCGGCGTTTGTCAAGATTAACAATAACGCGCGGTTTACAATAGTTCCCCCGCCCGCCGCCTCGACGCTCAGTGCTTCTCTGTTTTGAGCGGCCACACCCTCTCATGCCACTTGTCCAGCGTGGAGCGATGGCCCACACTGACGACGGTGATGCCGGGGAGGTGGGCAAGATGCCCGTAGAGGCGGCTCTCGGTCTCCTCGTCCATCGCGGATGTCGCTTCATCGAGGAAGACCCAGCGGGGACGCTTCGCGAAAACGCGCGCAAAAGCGAGCTTCTGCTGCTCACCCAGAGAGAGGATATGGCTCCAGTCGCCTTCGCTGTCCAGCAGCGGGATCAGGTGGGAAAGTCCGGAGAACGCAAAGAGCGCTTCCCACTCCTTCCGCGAAAGCCCGATATCCGGATACGAAGCGGCTTCGGCGAGCGTTCCCATCGGCATGTAGGGCTTCTGCGGGATGAACATGGTCTCCTTTTTGGGAGGCAGGATCATCTCGCCCTTCGCATAGGGCCAGAAACCGGCGAGCACACGAAGGAGCGTCGATTTCCCAGAGCCGGATGGCCCCTTGATAATGACCTTCTCCCCCGCATGAATGACCGCATCCAAATGACGGCAGAGCACCCTTCCTCCGGGGACAGCGATCTCCACATCCATGAGACGGAGCTCCTTCCCCTCTCGCCGCTTTGCCTCTCCCGCGCGCTCCGACTCTTTTCGGATGACCGCCATGTGCGCATCGAAGCTAATGAGCCTGTCCACGCAGGACTGCCACTCCGCCAGCGAGCTGTACACGTCGACGAAATAGGACATCGACTCCTGCACCTTGCCGAAGCAGTTCGCCACCTGCATGAGGCCGCCTAAGGAAATATGCTTCGAAAGATAGCGGGGCGCCGCGACGACGAAGGGGAAAATGATCGCGATCTGCCCATAGGAATTGGTGAGCCAGGAAAGCTGCTTCTGCTTCTTAATGATGTAGATCGTATTCTCGATCAGCTTTCCGAAACGGGTAGAAAGGATCCCCCGCTCGCGCGACGCACCGTCATAGAAGGCGACGCTTTCCGCTGTCTCCCGAAGGCGCACCATGGCATAGCGGAAGTCTGCTTCCAGCTTCTGCTGCACGAAATTCAGCCCCACGAGCCGATGCCCGACCCGGTGCGTGATCCATGTGCCAATGAGGGAGTAGATGAGCGCTGCCCACACGAGATAGCCGTAGACATGGTACGTCTCGCCGCCCACGGTGAAGGGCAGCGGCTCTGAGAGCTGCCACAGGACGAAAATGAAGCAGACGATGGTGGTGATGGCCTTCAGGAGCCCCGCCATGAAGGAAAGCGTACGCGCCGTGAAAAGATTGATGTCCTCGGAGATACGTTGATCCGGATTGTCCGCTTCCTTGGAGAACATGTCCATGCGGTAGTACATCTCCCGCTCCGTCCATCGGGCAAGGTATTCCTCCGTCAGCCAGCGCCGCCACCGGAGCGCGAGCTGCTGCTGCAGGTAGTACGCATAGACCGCAAAGGCGATGTGTGCAAAGGCGAGCCCGGTGAAGCGGATGAGCCCGTGATAGACCGCATCCGCATCGTAATTCTGCAGCGCGCTGTAAAACTCATTGAACCAGTCGTTCAGGAGCAGGGTCATGTAGACCGCTGCGATCGTAAGGGTCACGATGCCCAAAAGATAGGCATAGGCACTCTTCTTTTCTTCGGATCTCCAGTAGCGGCTCGTCAGCGAGAAGAGCTGACGGAGAAAGGAGATCGACCATTCACTAGATCTCATAGAAGGCTCCTTTGAAAAATATAGGGTGCAGGATTCGGGGTTCAGGGTTCGGGGTTCAGGGTGCAACGGGTTGAACGCAGGGATTCGGGATGAGTGGCTAGGGATTAGGAATCTCGAGTGATTAGTATACGACTTTCGGGCATCGCCCTTTATGAAAAATCGACACGAAGCGTCGCACCTCTTAGCCTTCCCCATCGGGGAAGGGGGACCGCGGAGCGGCGCTCGGGTGCTTTCGTAAATCGTCGACTTGAGACGCTCCTTCCCACTCTCTTTCATGCCGCCTGTGCCCTATCCGCCCCTTCGGGGCACCTTCCCCTCGAGGGGAAGGCTGACGATACGGGAATACCATCATCTAAAATGCAGCGAAGCTGCCACCACCATTTCTAATTTCTCATTTCTAATTGGCGCAGCCCCCTCACGAGAGCATATACATATAAAACGGCACAAAGAATATACCAAGGACAAGCGAGACGCAGTTGACCGTCGTCGAGTACTCCGCATCCGCCCCGACTGCGGTCGCGAGGATCGTCATATTCGTCATCGCCGGCATCCCCGCCTGCATGAGAAAGACCTTGGATGACATCTCGGAAACAGGAATGACGGGGAGAAGCAGGAAGAGGCAGAGCGGTGCCAGAAGGAAACGGCCTGCCATCGCTCCCACCAGATCCTTATCGAAATGGATGGAGGAAAGCGGGATCCGGCTCATCTGGATACCGATGACCATGAGCGCCGTCGGCGTCGCCATGCCGCCCACATACTTCATCGCTGCCATCGCAAAGTGCGGGATGGGGACATTCGCAAGGAGCAGGATGACGCCCGCTGCGAATCCCATGAGCGGCGGAGTGCGGAGCTTCAAGAGCATCTCTTTCAGCGTGAAACGGTGTTCCCCGCCGGCATCCCGTACGATGAGGTACGCCCCCAGCGCCCAGAACATCGTCGTATTCGCCAGATAGTAAAGCATGCACGACGGCACGCTCGCCTCACCGAAGAGCGCCACATTCACCGGCACGCCGATGAAGATGGCATTCGCGATGCAGCAGGTACAGATAAAAATGCCGCGGCGGCCCTTGGAGATGTGAAGCAGAGAGGCGAGCACATGCCCCGCGAGGTAGGAGGCGAAGATAGAGACAAAGGGCAGCACCAGATCCGGCGCCGCTGCCAGCAGTGCATCATGCGTGAAATTGGCATACAGTGAGTGGATCATGAGCGGCGGCAGCGCGACAGTCATCGTGAGCCTCGTCAGATCCTTTGCCGCATTCTCCCAGAACCATCCCTTCTTTGCCAGAAAAAAGCCCAGCCCCGCTATGAGGGCCACCTCAAAAATGCCGGAAAGGCCTTGCCATATGGCGTCCATGAATGTATCTCCTTTGAAAAAAGTTTTTTCTATTATACTACAAGAGAAACAGTTTGAAAGCAGGGATGAGTGACTGGTGACTAGCTACCAATTATCTAAATTTCTCATCCTTGCTCATGAAAGCGTCCCATTTTCCGTATTTTGCAAACGCTTGACAAATGCATATCCCGTCCTGTATAATCAACTCATCTTCACACGAAGAAAACCCTTTGAAGGGAAAGAGTAGTATTTCCAAGATCTTCTCAGAGAGCCGGAGTATGGTGCGATCCGGCAGGACAGGACATACGAAAATCATCCCTGAGGTGCGGTGCTGAAACCTATTAAGCGCCGACGTCATTTCCACGTTACAGGAAACGCGTATGTTTGTACGTTGTAGAGCGCCTGGGATAGTCATATCCTTCAGGAATCAGGGTGGTAACGCGGAACCAGTATCCGTCCCTCAGTCGAGGGACGGATTTTTTTATTTCCATTCCCTGCTCTACCGCGAATTTTGCAGAAAGAAGGGATTATTATGGAAAGTGACATTAAGGAAACGCTGAACCCCAAAGGGATTGGGTGGCCTCAAGTGACTAGTGACTTGTAACTGGTGACTGGTGACTTGAATACTACTTTCGGGCATCGCCCCATATATACTCGCGGCGAAGCCACCACCACAACCCTGAACCTTGAACCCTGAACCCATTCTATAAAGGAGCTCTACCATGAAAAAATGTTGTCAAATGCTTGCGAAATATTTCGGCGTCATGGCCGTCGTCTTTCTTGTCCTCGGGCTTGTCACCCCGACGAGCTGGCTCTGGATCTTAGGCAAGGTCCAGGGCGTCTCCGTCCTCTCCGTACTGCTCGGCGTCATCATGTTCGGCATGGGCACCACGCTTGACCTCAAGGACTTCCTCGTCATCTTCCGCCGTCCGCGCGACATCTTCCTCGGTGCGCTCGCGCAGTACACCATCATGCCATTCCTCGCCTTCGCCCTTGGCACGCTCTTTGCGCTCGAGCCGGGCCTCACCGCCGGCCTCGTCCTCCTCGGCGCCTGCCCCGGCGGCACGACGAGCAACGTCATCACCTACATGAGCAAGGGCGACCTCGCCTACTCCGTCACCATGACCTCCGTCTCCACCCTGCTTTCCCCGGTCCTCACCCCGGCGCTGACCTTCTTCCTCATCGGTAAGGAGATCGCCTTCGATCCGGTCGGCATGTTCCTCTCCATCCTGCAGATCGTCATCCTCCCCGTATGCCTCGGCCTTGCGCTGAAATACTTCCTCCCGAAAGCAGCCGCTGTCGCGACAGACTACACCCCCGCGGTCTCCTCTGTCACCATCTGCCTCATCATCGCCGGCGTCGTCGGCGCCTCCCACAAAGCCATCATGGATAACCTCGGCGTCATCCTTGCGGTCGTCGTCCTCTTCAATACGCTCGGCTACGTCTTAGGTCTTGGCGTAGCCAAGCTCTGCGGCCTCTCCTGGAAAAAAGCCGTCACCCTCTCCGTCGAAGTCGGCATGCAGAATTCCGGCCTCGCCACCGGTCTTGCCAAGGTCCACTTCGCTTCCATGCCGGCAGCCGTCGTACCGGGCGCGATCTTCTCCGCCTGGTTCACCATCTCCGGTGCTGTCCTCGCCTGGGCCTGCGTCAACTACCTGAACCCGAGATTCGGAGGTGAGGCGGAAGAAGAGACCGTCGCCGTCACCAAGCTCGCCGCCAATTGAGAGACAGGGCGAAGCTCTCTTTTCCCTATCTCCTTTCTCACGCCAGCGAAACACACAATGAGCAGGCCCCCCAAAGGATCTTCATGGCTCTGCCGCTGTGATCCCATTACAATAGAAGCATCCATTTTCATGTATCATTGATGAAAGAAGGCCATCCCTATGACAAATCAGTTCCTCCCCAGCTATACCATCGGTACCGACGCCTATGACAGCGTCTACGATGTCTGCCATCACTTCGGCAAGACCGCCGTCCTCATCGGCGGACACAAGTCCAGAGCCGCTGCCGAGCCGCTCCTCCGCAAAGCGCTGGAGGGCAAGATGGAGATCCTCGACTCCCTCTACTACGGCGGCGATGCGACATTCGAAAACGCCGAAGCGCTGAAAGAAAATGAAGCCTTTCAGAAAGCAGACATGGTCTTTGCCATGGGCGGCGGCCGCGCCATCGACACGGCGAAGAAAGCAGCTGCTGAAGCAGGCAAGCCCTATTTCACCTTCCCGACCCTTGCCTCGAACTGCGCTCCCGTCACCGGTGTCGGCGCGTACTACTACGAAGACCACACCTTCCGTCAGGTCTACTACGTCGATCGCCCGTCCTACCACACCTTCATCCATACCGGCGTCATCGCCAACGCACCTAGAGAATACCTCTGGGCCGGCATCGGCGACGCGCTCTCCAAGCAGTACGAGGTCGAATTCTCTGCCAGAGGCGATGTCCTCCCCTATGGCAGAAATCTCGGCGTCACGCTGGCCGGCACCTGCTCGCAGGGCCTTCTCGCATACGGCGAAGCCGCACTGCGATCCGCCGATGAAAAGACAGCCAGCGAAGCCCTCGAATACGTAGCCCAGAATATCATCTGCTCCACCGGCATCATTTCGAATCTGGAACCGGAAGACTACAACTCCAGCGTCGCACACGCCCTCTACAATTCTCACACCGGCGTTTCCCATGAAGGAGCGCACCTCCACGGCGCGGTCGTCTGCTATGGCACCCTCGTCCTCCTCACCTTGGACGGACAGCTCGAAGAAAGAGACAAGCTCTACGCCTTCTGCGAACGCACGCGCCTCCCGCATTCTCTTTCCGACATCGGCCTCACCGATCCGGAAGAGCTCATCGCCAATGCGCTCACAAAGCCGGACCTCAATAAGGTCCCCTATCCTGTCACCGCAGAGCTTTTGAGAAAAGCCATCGCGGATATCGAAGCACTGAAAAAATAAAAAAAGGGGGATATGAAATAACGATCATCTCATTTTCGCGTTCCATCTGCCGCGGGGGACTTGCAGCTCTCATAGGAGTGACCGGGAAACCTTATCCCAGCTGTCTTTCATGCCATAGTCACCCTATCCGCCCCTTTCGGGCACCTTCCCCTAGAGGGGAAGGCTGCGATACGAGAATACCATCTTCTAAAAAAAGGCGGCGAAGCCGCCACGAGAGCCCTGAACCCTGAACCAAATGAAAGCAAAAAAGGGCTGTGAAGAAATGAATCATCATTTCTTCACAGCTCCTTTTTGATTGACTGGAGAGCAAGAGACCAGAAGACTAAGAGACATCAGATTCCCGTATCGTCATCTGCATGCGGCATCACAAAATGCCGCAAATCCCATGTAGGTACTAAAACACAAACATGGAATTTACGGCTATCATTTTGTAGATATTTGCCGCAGACACTGCCTGGCATCCAAATTTTATGGTTTATGGGCTTATCGTGTTGACTGTAAATCATCCCTGTAATAAGCTAAGGACAAGAAACTTCAATGAATCAAATTGTTATGGAACGGCTAGGGAATCTGAATATGGAGGAGACAGAGCATGAATCATAATCAATTAGCCATCGTTGACGGCAATGAAGTTTTCACCATAGACGAACAGACAGAGCTGGAGAAACATATCGATCATGTGATCGCTGCACACAAGAATAATCGTCAAGAAATCAATCGTCTTGTCTTTGAATGTACGTCGGCTCTTACGGCGGCTGATGATGCATTGCATGAACTGGCAAGCAAAGGCTTTTTCAGCCGGCTCATTGGCGGAATCACAGGCAGCAATAAACAGCTTCCGGATAAGATCAATCGCAATACGAGGGCCGCTCAGTATGCTTCTCAGGTGACGATGCAGAAGCTGGCCGAACAAAATCTTATGACTGTTGACCTGCTTACGGCAGTAAACAATAAACTCAATGCTTCTATTGACGCGGTCAACGAAAAATGCAAGGAGCAGTTCGTGATTCTTGGAAAATTTATCCTTAAAAACCGTGGGGATATGATCAGCCTTAGTTTAAGAATGGATAAGGCAGAATGGAATGTGAAGCTACTTAACTGGCAAGCCTCTGTCGAATACCTTACTTTGAATGGCGTAGAATATAGCGACTTGGATGATGCGGGAAAGATTGTATGCCTTGCCAGAGATTTCTATGATTTGACTGGTGGCAATTGGACAACATCCGATCTTCTTCTTTTAAAGGCGGCCATGGGGCAGATTGGCATGGCACCGAAAGAAGAGATAAATATCTTTGATACGTTAAAGACGATCGCGGATACGCCTGTACTGCAGGAAAAGCTGCTCAATCATCACGGAATCAAACCAATCTCCGATCCATCCCATCTCATTTCCATGGGGACCCTTGAAAAATTAAATGCCTTAGCGGATAAAGATCGTTATGTGGTTGATGTTATGGCAGCTAATTATAAAAACCATGGCGTTACTATGGGAGCTGATGAAATTCGGGGTGACTTAGCGAAAGACTACATGAGACAGCAGGCGAATGTAAATCTTAATACTCATGTTGGCGCTTACGATTTCCTGCTTGACCTCTTGTACAACTTATCTGAATCGACGGCAGAAGGATTATTGCAGTGTAAAGTGGAGTGGGTTCAGAAAGCGGCGGAGCAGGAAGATGCTCATGCACAGACCGAGTTAGGGACTATGTATAAAAATAGTACTGGCGTTGAACAATCCGATGAGAAAGCACTGAAGCCGTATCAGAAAACCGCGGAGCAGGGAGATGCTGATGCACAGTACCATTTAGGGTTTATGTATCAATATGGTCGTGGCGTTGAACGATCCTATGAAAAAGCACGGGAGTGGTATCTGAAAGCCGCGGAACAGGGACTTGCTCATGCACAGTACAATTTAGGGCGTATGTATCAATATGGTCGTGGCGTTGAACGATCCTATGAGAAAGCAGCGGAGTGGTTTCTGAAAGCGGCGGATCAGGGACTTGCTAGGGCGCAGAAAAATTTAGGAAATATGTATTCCAATGGTACTGGCGTTGAACAATCCTATGAGAAAGCAGCGGAGTGGTTTCTGAAAGCGGCGGATCAGGGAGATGCTGATGCGCAGTGCAAGTTAGGGGTTATGTATGAAGATGGTACTGGCGTTGAACAATCCGATGAGAAAGCAGCGAAGTGGTTTCAGGAAGCGGCGGAGCAGGAACTTGCTAGTGCACAGTACAATTTAGGGCTTATGTATGAAGATGGTCGTGGCGTTGAACAATCCTATGAGAAAGCAGTGGAGTGGTTTCTGAAAGCGGCGGAACAGGGACTTGCTCATGCACAGAACAATTTAGGGGAGATGTATGAAAATGGTACTGGCGTTGAACAATCCTATGAGAAAGCGGTGGAGTGGTTTCTGAAAGCCGCGGAACAGGGACTTGCTATGGCGCAGAACAATTTAGGAAATATGTATTATAATGGTAGGGGCGTTGAACAATCCTATGAGAAAGCGGTGGAGTGGGTTCTGAAAGCGGTGGAGCAGGGACTTGCTCGTGCACAGTGCAATTTAGGGACTATGTATCATAATGGTACTGGCGTTGAACAATCCGATGAGAAAGCAGTGGAGTGGTATCTGAAAGCTGCGAAGCAGGGACTTGATTGGGCACAGAACGTTTTAGGGGTTATGTATGAACATGGTTGGGGCGTTGAACGATCCTATGAGAAAGCAGTGGAGTGGTATCAGAAAGCAGCAGATCAGGGATTTGATGCTGCACAGTACAATTTAGGGCGTATGTATGAATATGGTACTGGCGTTGAACAATCCTTTGAGAAAGCACTGGAGTGGTATCAGAAAGCGGCGGATCAGGGATTTGAACTGGCGATAGAGCATCTCGATACGCTTTATTGCATCTTCAGCTGGTAAATTCAGATCGTATTGCGAATCTTGCATCGCTTAAAAGGCGCTTAGGACACAAAGCGGAAGCGGTAAACTTCCTCTCCAGTCAATTGGCCACCCAATATACATGCATAAAAAATGGATGCTCATGATGGGCATCCATTTTTTATGCGCAAAACCTTTTTAACCCTATTTTTTCAAAGGATAAAAATCCCTGACTGGCACCCTCTGCGGCGAGGCTTTTTGGATGGAAGGATCCAAGCTCCGGGGCTGCCTCAGAGGCGGAGTCTCTCCGGGCCGTCATTTCCTCCAAAGCTCTACAAGCTAAGGCTAAACGTGATGACCCCATCCTTGTATGACACAGCAAGGCTTCCCTTCATGAGCCTTGCCATGTCGCGCGCCATGGCAAGGCCGATGCCATAGCCGGACCTTTTGCTGTTGTGCGAGGTATCTCCGCGGTAGAATCGCTCAAAGAAGCGCTCATAGTCCTCTGACGCTCCCTCCTGATACGGATTGGAGACAGAGAGGATCACGCCCTTTTTATGTTTCTCAAGGCGGGTGGTGATCGTCCCCTTCTCATCACAGTACTTGACCGCATTGTCCAGAAGGATGCTTACGATCTCCGAGAAGAGCCGCGGCTCGACCTTCGCATGGATGCCGCTCTCCGCTTCCACAGAGAGCGTCTTTCCCGCGTCCTCGATCATCTGGCGGAAGCTGCCCGCACTGCTCTTCACCGCCTCCGAAAGATCCGTATCGACAAGCGTCAGATCCTTGGCCGATGTCTCCCCGATCTTGGAGAGCAGCACAAGGTCATTGATGAGGAGCGAGAGGCGCTTCACCTGCGCAATGATATTGCCCGTCCACTCGTTCTTGCCGTTGATCAGCTCCATCGCCTCCGCATTCGCGGAAATGATCGCGATCGGCGTCTTCAGCTCATGGCTGGCATTCGTAATGAATCGCTTCTGGTTCTCCATATTTCTGACGAAGGGGCGGATCGCGATCCCCGAAAGCACCGTCACGATACCGACGAAAAGCAGAAGGCAGAGCAGCCCGAAGAGAGAAGAATATTTCAGGAAGGCCTTCACCGCCGACAGATCGCGCGTGCAGTCCAGAATGACGACCAGCAGATCGCCGTCCGTGGTACGGCTCACATGGTATGCATAGGTCCCCTTCTGCTTTTGGAAATAGCCTTCGCTCTCCCCGGTCTTCACCGCAGCCACCGCTGCCTCTACCGCACTTTCCGCCGAAAAGGCAGCGATGTGATTGATATTCGTCACCTTGGCCGTGCCATCACTGTCCAGCAGTACGGAAAAATACCGGGTCTGGTACGTGAATTCCGGCGTATCCTCGACCCAGCTGCCATCCGGGAGCCAGCCGCCCCCGCTTATGCGCCGCGTGGTGATGACGCCGCCATTGTCCGCGATGGTCTCAAGCACATCATGAATGTCCCCCCTCACAATGAGGTACATCATCCCATTGATGACAGAGAGCGCGACCGCTATGATTATGAACACCGCCAGCGTGGCCAGAAATATGAATTGTCGGTGCAGTTTCTTGATCATATCCATAAATGAGGTTCCTTGGCACATTGGATAACAAAAAGGGTCCCGGGTTAGCCCGTAGGGCGGGGCGCCCTTTGATTACGTTTGAAATCCTCAATTGAATGAGAAATTAGAAATGAGAAATGCGAAATGGTGGGGGGGGGG
>ENA-OPNW01001188-OPNW01001188.1-human-gut-metagenome-genome-assembly--contig:-NODE-1188-length-13503-cov-4.484012_pt1 | contig 13503 bp, 16 predicted proteins | sample MGYA00241540_ERZ501777 | MGnify/ENA primary metagenome ERZ501777 (study PRJEB25962, sample SAMEA2042615) | human gut metagenome | biome: human gut; feature: human-associated habitat; material: faeces...
GGTCAAAATATGGCGTAACACCGCCATATTTTGGGTACCGCAAGAGGGGCTGCGTAGCAACTTCAAGTCCGTTTGTATATCTTAGACAATCTTGTGGGGATAACTATTGCTTTTGTTTTACTGCGTTTTCATTTGCTTTTCTCATATAGATAAAACTACGGCACACGGTCTTTTCCGTACGCCGTCTTTTCGTTTTCACACTGTTTTTTGTTCACTTTGTGCCACACAGTTCACGCAAACCGTTTGGTACATCATCAAAAAAGCATCAATCACAATTCAAATCCGTTTGTAACGCCCATCAGCATATCCGTGTTTCGCTTGACATAATACAGTTCGGTTATTTCCGAAGTTGTGTGTCCGAGTAAGTCTGCCACCTGCCTCGGTGTTAATGCTTTTACCGTTCCGTCCTCTGCTCGCACACCTGTTACAAGCTTTGTTGCGAAGGTGTGGCGTAGACTGTGTAAACCTTTTTTCTCGATTCCTGCCGCATCGAGTATGGAATAAAACCGTTTTCTTAAATTCAACGGTCTTGTAAAGTTTCCGTCTGCATCGGGTATCAATGGTGCATCCTCACCGAAATATCGCTCGTTGCGTAATTCAATAATCGCTTGAATAGCCGTTTCGTTTAAGGGTACGATACGCTTGCTTGAAGCGGTTTTCAGCTTGCCAACTACAATTTCCCGTCCGCTTTTTCTCTCTGTTCCGTCACGCTTTTGCGCTTCTTTAACACCGCTTTGAATCTGCATCACTTTCTTTTCAAGGTCTATGTCGCTGTTGATTAAGCCTAACGCTTCTGCAGTTCTGAGTCCCGTGTTCAGCATAAGAATATATGCTGATGCTTGATTGTGTTTCGGCTTGCCTGAGGGGTACTTCTTGTATGCTTCCGCTTTGAATTTTTCAATTTCTTCATCGGTGAATACGGTTATCGTTTCGCATACGGGTAGCACTTCTTTGTTTTGCTTTGCAAGATAATTTGACTTTTTTATCGTAGGCACAGCGTTCATTGGATTCTTTTTTATGAACTCTTCACGCATAAGATAATCGAAGTATTCATTGAGCAGATTGTATGTTTGCTTGACTGTTGAGAATGAATATCCCTTGTCGGTCAGCGTACTAATCAATCGCTTAATGTCAGCGCCTGTTATGTTAGAAACAATGAGTTTGCCCATGTAAGGGACGATTTGATTTTTGTAAATCTGCTCGTTGCGGTCGTATGTTACTCGCTCAACATTCGGGTACTTAAACACTTGCAGGTAATTAAGCAGGCTGTCTTTTACAGTCTTGTTACCCTCAATGGCATCAATGATTTCTTCTTCAAACTTGGTTATGTAGTCCGTCATTTTCTTGTTGACTTCGGCTTTGGTTGTGCCGGAAAAGCTCTTGCGTTTTCGTTCGCCTATCTCATCCTTGTACCAAACCACGCCACCCCATCTGCCGTCCGTTCGTTTGAATGCATTGCCGTTTGTCAGCAGTTGTTTTTGCATTATATCACTCCTTTCGCACACACAATATCACAAACATTTTTCAATATCCAGACCAAAGATTGTGTGTTTGTTTTTGTTGTTTTAGCTTCAAAAAGCCGTCACAAATCGCCCACAAGCCGTTTTTAGTTTTAGTCCGACGAGTTACTCTGTTTCAGAGCGAACTCGTCAATTTTTGCTCACAGCGTTGTCAAAATAGCTTGTTTTTTAATCATCATACCGCAATACTCAAGTGAATACGCAAAAGCCTTGATTTTCTGCGAAAAACACCCCTTACTGCATACGAATTTGGAATCATACGCAAAAGTATTACGAATCGAAAAGCCGACAGGCTTTGCCGGACGGCGTTTTCGGGCATTTCAAAGCCCGAAAATCATACCCCTTTATCCTGCTTTAAAATCGACGGCTTGAAATTTGCTCCAAAACCCACTCAAAAGAGCCAAGATTTCATCCAAAACCGCATCAAAAATCAATTACAAATATGCAAAAGAAAAACAGCTGTTTTTTTCAATTTTAGGCTTTTAGATTATTTGTCATCAGCTCTTACAGTGGGGTGCACTATATTTGATGAACTGTGTAGATATTACTTTGCTGTGCGCTTTCAAAAAATCTTTGAGTAATATCTATGTAACCTTTTTCTTTGAGCGACTTAAGCGTGTTTCTGCAAGTGGTCGGACACATATTGCACTTCTTTGCCATCTTCGGAACAGACCAAAAACTTACACCTTTGCTGTCGCTAACCGAAACAAGAAAACAGTAAATCATAAATTCGTGTGGTGAAAAGTTTTCATCAAAGATTTTGTTCGGCATATAGTAAACCTTGCCGTCGGTTTTGTAATTTTTATTTGTGTACACAATTTTTATCCTTTCTTAATTTCTTTTTGAATCCACAACTTGAATTCATCTTTCGGTACAACAATTCTTGTGCCGATTTTTATTTTTGGAAAACCTTTTTCATTGACAAGCTCGTATGACCTTGTGCGAGATATTCCAAGCACCTTTGCAACCTGCGACACCGATATCATCATCGGTAGTTCATCAAAACTTTTGTAGCTTTCTTTCATTGCGCTGCCTCCTTTCGTATTATTCGAGAGATACTTTTTTCAAAAAGAAAAAATGAAACGAAATTTGAAAACAAAAACTCACTCATAAAAAAGTCTCTCTACTATACGGAGAAAAATCCTCATTTTGTTCGGGTGTTTTTCAAAATTCTTTACAACTTGTTTACATTTAATTTCACCACAGCAAAAAAGTACTCCTCTATAATACGGAGAAAAATTCAAGTTTTGTTGATGTGTTTTGAAAGAAAATTTACAATTTATTTTATAAAAACAAAAATCCCCACCGTATTTATAGATGAGGGTTCATTACCTGTAGTAGCGTTCATGGTACGTACCTCATTAAGACAGGAAATCTTCATCCGCATCGGTGGAGAAGTCAGATGCTGCGCTGGACTTGCCGCCGAGGTGTTCGTCGTCACGGATCTTCTGCAGGTTGTTGAGTCCGCAGGCGATTCCCTTGTTGCCGGAAGAGTTGAAAGCATAAAACATGATGCTGGCTCTGCCGTACACGCCGCTGTACACTTCGGAGCGGGTGAGAATCGGATTAAGGTCTGCGTCCACGATGCCGGGTGCAGAGGTTGCATTGGCGTTGACGAAGTAGGCGTTCTTGTAGGCCTCGTCGTCCGGACGCTCTGCATCGCCGTCACGCAGAGGAGTCTTCAAAACAGAGAGCGCCGGTACGGACTTGCCGTTGCCCTTGAGCTTAGCCTCGCCCTCCTTGTAGGCAGCCTCGATAGCAGCCTGAATCTTGGCGATGGTCTTGGTGTCGGACTTCGGGATGATGAGACTCACGCTGTACTTGGGAGTGCCGCCGTTGATGCTCTTAGGCTCCCAGACATTTGCGTAAGACCAACGGGTGTCGGGACCGGTGATGACCTTCATAGGGTTGTTGACTCTGGTTGTGTTAGTAGACATATTAAAATTCCTCCATAAAATCATTTTTTGCGGTATTCATTGCCGGACGTTTATCGCTCTCCGGCACGAGCGTGGGTTTGCCTTGCGGCTTTTCAATGTAGGGAGCGAGAAGTTCCTCAAAACGGGATTTGCCGAGCATCTTCTGCATTGCAGTGATACCGAGGACTTTCCGCTCGTAGGGATCGAAGCCCGCGTTCTCCACGGTGGCAGCAACAACAGCATCGTTGGTGTACTTTCGGTTGGAACGGCCTTCGACCAATTTCCATCCGCTCCAGTCCTTGCCGCTGATAGCCTGCTGAAGGGCGTATTCCTTCACATCAGAAGCCCAAGCTGTCAGAGCATCGACCTTGCCAAGAATGTCGGCAATCTCCTCATCATCCAGGAGTGCGGGAGTCTGGAAATCATATCGGGCAAGAGCCATATTCGCTTCAGCGCGTTCTCTGCATTCGGCCTTTGCTTTGCAGAAGCGGCACCACTCGCCGCAGTGGAAGTCGCCTTGACCCTCATAGGCCAGTTTCGCTTTCTGGGTGAGTTCGGTGTCTGCCCATTGAAGCAGATCGGCTTTTTCCATCTCGTACACGCTGACATTGGACTTTCGGGGTTGGAAGATGGTCATACGGACGGTATCGATGTCGTAGATGTCATCGAAGATTTCCAAGGCACCCAGGGCATAGAGCATCATCTGAGGATTTGCCACTGCGGAAACCTCCACGCCTTTGCCGTACTTGTAATCGCAGATGTTCATCACACCGTCAGCGATAACGATACAGTCGGCAGTGCCAAAGCCGTCCTGAACCCAACGGGAGAAGTTCACCCGCTGTTCAATCATAACCACAGGGTCAGTGCAGGTCTGTTTTGCCGTTTCCAGGAGTTCTACCACATAGGCGGCATATCCGGCGGCGCATTCTTCCATCTCCTCGTTGTACCAGGAGAGATTTTCGATTGGGTCTTCTGTGGGCATCCCCAGAGCCTGTTTCAGACGGAACTCGCAGAGGGAGTGGGCATCGGTGCCCTCGGCAGCATAGTCACTGCCTTTATCCTCGTAGTTCTCGCAGAGCCGAGCGGAAGGCGGACAGTTGAGCCACCGTTCAGAAGAGGATGCTGACAGAACAGCGTGTTTATTTGCCATCGGTCAGCACCTCCGCATCGGCAAGCAATACCTTGTAGTGGGCGGGGTCGATCTGGGACAGCTTGGCGGCACCATACTTCTGGAGCAGGGAGCGGATCTCTGCGGTATGACCCTGGCGGGACTTATCAGCAAGAACGGCTCTGACCTGTTCCAGTGTCAGTACGGGTTCGGCGGGAACAGTCGGTTCTACATCTCCTGCGCCGCTGAACATCTCTGCAAGCCAGTTAGCGACATCGTTAATAGCGGCAGCAGCAGTGCGCAGCTCTTCGATGGTCGCAGCCATATCGCTCATTTTGCTCATCCTGTCTTCCTCCTTCCGTAGATTGACTTTTAATCAGCGCCAGCTTCATAGCCAGTCGCTTTGACACCACGCTGATAGCTGTGAGAACTTCGATAAGTTCCTGGTCGATGCCGGTGCCGTGTTTCTTCTGGGCTTCGTACATTCTGTTCACCTCCTTGGAAGGAGCGGTGTGTGTTTTGCTCTTTCCACTGCCCACTGGAGGTGAGGTATGCGTTTGAACAGAGAAACACAGAAAAAATTTCAAAAAAATCTCCAGTCACCGAAATGATGACTGGAGCAGATGTTTAGATGTAGTCCCCAAGCAGAATGCGCAGTCTGTCAAAGGCTTTCTGTTTTCTGTAGTTCACGGCGCTCTGGTTGTTATAGCCCATGATGGAAGCGATGTCCCTCTCGGATTTTCCTTCCATAATCAGTTCGCAGATGCGGCGACTTTCGGGGTCGAGTTCCTGCAACTTCTGATACAGGGCACAGAGCAGTTCACGATCTTCCATGATGGACTGCGCATTGGGGGCATCGTCCGGCAGGTCATCTGCCCAACTTTTCCGGTTGCCTTCGCCGTCCTCAACCGTGTAATCCAAAGAGAGGTTATCTCCGGCGGCACGGAACTCACAGGCGAGGCAGTCGCCATCGCACATCCAGGTCTTGGACTTGGGACACATACACTGACCGTGTGCCTGGGCGCGTTTGCGGGTAGCCCAAATATCGCGGTAGTAGGTGTAATACTGCTCTTCGGTCACTTCCACCCAGGTCTTGAGACGGTGGATGTAGACTTTGTACTCACGGGGTGACTTCTGGTTTTCACTGGTTTTCATAAAAAATTCCTCCGTTTTTCGATTTCTCGAAACGGAGGAATTGAAGGTAGCCGCAAAATGGGTGCAAGTAACCAACCACAGTCCAAACGAATTACTCCGTTTCGGATTGCAGCAAACCCGCTCAAAAGGCAGCTACAGTATTTAGTTGTCTACCATCTACAGTTGAGCCATCAGTGATCAGCTGATGCTGTAAATAGCGGCCGAGATTGGGCCTTTTAATGTCGCGCTCGAGGCGAGTCCTTTTCGCATCGAGATTGTCTTTTAAGGCTCTACAATGTCCTTATCTCGCACAAGCGGATTGACAATCGGACATTCCTGCGCTATAATATTTTTGACTCTCATTCGCAGCAGATGGGAGTTGCCCTGAATGTCAGCTTTATTATATAAAATGGAGGTCTGTGATTTAGGGATAGAATGGTTCACCGCAGTTCAACATGGTTCAAATTTACGAAAAGGAGAAAACACAGTGGAATTTAAAACTCTGTTCCCAATATTGAAGAAATATTTGGCGGATGATGCTGATGTACCATGCTTCTTTCGTGAATTGATGGCTATGGTTACTACAGTCACCGAGGAAGAATGGGGTTCCAGTAAGGACCCCTCAACAAAGACAAAAGATGAAACTCTGCGGACTTATGCCAAAAGGGGTATTTCACAGAAACTGGCGAAAACCATCGTTTACAGGCTTACGCCGGAAATCCTCGTTGAGCGTATTAACGAGAAAAGCGAAACGGTGAGGAACCTTCTTGCTTCAGATCTGCACGGCTACAATGCCTCTCTGAATGCGGAGAATGTGGCAGAGCAAATTGCAGCTTGGATGGTTGAGATTGTCCAGACCCGTGCCGGACTTATCCAGCAGAGTGAACTGGAAAAGCAAAAGCAGAAACAAGCCGAAGCCGGACTGCGAAATAAATACGGTTACTACCTTCTGAATGAAGTCGGTCATTACTGTCCATTTCCGGGTTGCGGCAGGCCGCTAACTGTTTCCAAAGACGGAAAGGCAGCGGATGCCTACTGTGTCAGTGTGATAGACAAAAAGAAAGCACCAGAGGTACGAAACCTTCTGGCGCTGTGCCCGCAGTGCTATGCTACATACTCAATTGACGGCGATCCTAAAGTCAGCAAAGAACTTTTGAACGTGAAAAAGATTCTGGAGACCCGTGCGCAAAGCCTGAGTCTCATTGATGACCTGCCGCTGGAAAAGGGCATCATCCGTGCGATTGGAAAAATTAAGAAGTTAAACGAGAAGGATCTTGCGGATGCCTCCCTTGACCCAAAGGAAATCAAACAGAAACTGCGTCCTGCCGATAACATTGCTCTGTACCACACTATTAGTTTGTATGTAACCACGTACTTTGTGAAAATCAAGGAAATCATGATGAACCTGGATAAACGTGGTGAGATTGACTACGAGGAAGTACAGGATCAGATGAAGGCCCTATACAGACGATTGAAGAAAGCTAAGAAAACGAACATGGAGATTTTCAACGAGATTGTCGCAAAAATCCATCGGATAAGTCTGCAGGAAGACATCTACTGTCAAATCGTTGTTTCCTATTTCGTTCAGAGCTGCGAGGTGTTCGATGCAATTACCGAATAAACTGTATTCATATAAAAACAGCACCCTGGCGCTAATCCCCAAGGTGCTGAGTGAAATCAAAGATGATCCTGTTCCTGTGTTTGAGTTATATGATAAACTAAAACCGGAACTCAGTGATGCGACAGATTTTCTATCCGTCATGGATTGTCTGTATGCTCTGCGGGCAGCAGACATTAATGATGAAGGTAAGGTGTTTATATGCTTGTAGAGATGTTTTCACCGGTGTTTATGGAGCAGGGTGAAATTCGCCCTACGATTCGTTTCAAAAAAGGGCTTAATGTTGTTCTAGGCAAAGAAGATGGCGCAAACTCTATCGGAAAATCCTCTGCCATGCTGGCAATAGATTTTGTTTTTGGGGGCGACACCTATCTGAAAAGCGATGGTGTAAAACACATTGGACACCATACTATATTCTTTGCATTCCAGTTCGATGGTCAAAAGCACTATTTTGCCCGTGCTACAGAGGATGCCGACAAGGTGTTTCTTTGTAAAGAGAACTATGATCTGATTGGACCACATTGGACAAAAGCTGAGTTTGTAGACTGGTTGAAATCGCAGTATCACATGGACTTCGATGGCTTGTCTTTCAGGATAGCACTGAGTAGTTTCTTTAGAATCTACGGTAAAGACAATACAGACGAGCGCCGACCGCTGCGCGGTATACCAGGACAGGATATGGAGAAATCCATTGCGATGTTGGTTGCTCTGTTTGACAGAAACAAGGACATTCAGGTGTACCGTCAGAACCTTGCCGAGGAAAAGAAGAAACTCGATGTATTTAAAGAGGCTCGGAAATACCACTTTGTATCCAACCTTGTCGGCGGCAAAGATCAATACGAGGAAAATCTCGCTCTCATTAGAGACCTCGAGATTCAACTCAGTACACTTACTCAGCAAGCGGATCAAGGGCACACCGAAGAAGAAATTGAGAAAGGTAAGGAGAAAGCCCAGCTTGATGCTCAGCGTTTGATGCTTGAGACTGAACTGCAATCCAAGCAGCGCAAGCTAAAGTTGGTGACCATGAGCTTGGAATATGGGCTTTATCCTACGGAAGCGGATCTGTCTGCACTACAGGAGTTTTTTCCAAGCGTAAACCTTCGCAAGCTGTACGAGGTGGAGCGATATCATCAGAAGCTGGCACAAATCCTCGATGAGCAGTTTTCCACCGAGCGGCAATCCATCGAAAGCGAAATTGCTTCTCTGGATCAGCAACTTGCAGAAGTTCGAACCCAAATAAGTGCCCTGGGATTCATCGGCAACATCTCAAAGGAATTCTTAGACAGACACGCTGAAATCAAGGGAAAAATTGATGCTCTGAAAGTACAGAATGAAGCCTTCCTTACATTGAAGGGGTTACAAGATGCTAAAGCCAGAGCCGATGAAATTCTGAAAAAGGCAATCGAAAGCATCCTTCTGGAAATCGAGACTGAGCTGAACGACAAAATGAGGGAGTTCGATGCACAGTTGCACTCTGAGCCTCGCAAAGCGCCATATCTGCGTTTTGACAGTTATAACAGATACAAGTTTGAAACCCCCGATGACACAGGGACCGGCTCTAATTTCAGAAGCATGATCATCTATGACTTGGCAGTACTATTTACCACCGCTCTGCCGGCGATAGCACATGATTCGCTGATTTTGAAAAACATCAGCGATGGTGCAATTGATGGAATCATGAAGATTTATGAGAAAAGCGAAAAACAAATCTTTATCGCTTTTGATAAACAGGCAGCATACACGGCTGATACACAGGCTATTCTGGAACGCAATTGCGTTTTGAGACTGTCTGACGGAAACTGTGAACTTTATGGCAGGCCTTGGAATAAAGAGGAGCAAAACTAATATGAGAATGAGTTATAACAGGCTTTGGAAGTTGCTGATTGACAAAAATATGAAGAAATCCGACCTACGGAAAGTAGCAGGCATCAGTTCATCTTCTCTCGTTAAGCTCGGCAAGGGAGAAAATGTGACCACAGATGTGATACTAAAAATCTGTGTTGCACTTGATTGCCGCGTGGAGGATATCATGGAAATCATCAAGGATGAGACGCTCACCTCCGAGAATTAGTCTCTTTTTATGGACAGTTGAAGTGATACGCTTACAGCAGGCAACGATAACTGACTCTGTTAAAACAAGAGGTACAATATGAAATCGATAGAATTATTCAGCGGAACGGGCGGCCTTGCGCTTGGCCTACAACAGGCAGGTTTCGACCACGAAGCACTTTTTGAGTGGGACAAAGATTCCTGCGACAATATAAAAAGAAACATTGCCAATGGTTATCCTGGCGTGAATGATTGGACGGTGTTCCAGTCGGATGTTCGGACTGTCAGCTATGATGGTTACACGGGAAGAATTCAGCTTGTTGCTGGTGGCCCGCCATGCCAGCCCTTTTCTTTGGGCGGGAAGCACCAGGCGTACAACGACAAGCGTGATATGTTTCCGGAAGCCGTGAGGGCTGTCCGCGAGACACAGCCCCAAGCTTTTATTTTTGAAAATGTCAAAGGACTGCTTCGAAAGTCTTTTAGCTCCTATTTTAATTACATCCTCTTGCAGCTTCAACATCCCGAAGTTGTGAAGAAGGCCACAATGACTTGGGAGGAGCATCTGACGCTACTAGAACAGTACCATACTTCCGGACATGATGATGGTCTTTCTTACAATGTTGTGTTCCGACTTTTAAATGCTGCTGACTATGGCGTACCGCAGTCCCGCCATCGTGTCATTATCGTTGGCTTCAGAAGCGATTTCAACGCAAGTTGGAGCTTTCCACCTGCCACTCACTCTCAAGAGGCACTGCTTTACTCAAAATGGGTGACTGGCGAGTATTGGGAAGAGCACAGCATGAAGCGTCCGTCTGAAACACCTTTGTCCGCGCAGCAGTTACGTTCCATCCGCCGTGCGGTCGAGGAAACTGATACCCCGCTTCTTAGATGGCAGACCGTCCGTGACGCCATTGGTGACTTGCCTGATCCTACTGATCTGAGCAAGGCAACTCTGTTTAACAACCATGAATTCCGTGATGGTGCCAGAGTGTATGCTGGGCACTCCGGCAGCAAGCTGGATGAGCCGTCTAAAACCATCAAGGCAGGAGCTCATGGGGTTCCTGGTGGCGAGAACATGGTTGTGCTGGATGATGGTAGTGTGCGGTATTACACCGTCCGAGAAAGTGCACGCATTCAGACATTTCCAGACGATTATCTGTTCAGCGCATCTTGGACTGAAAGCATGAGACAGATAGGAAATGCTGTGCCTGTCAAACTGGCAAAGGCTGTGGGCGATTCCGTGATTACACAGATGAAAGGGATGGTGAACAATGGCTAAAAAATCTGATTACCCCGTATTTGAACCCTTCAACCCTCTGGACAAACGGCACTTGGGCGCCAGCGTTGCAAATGCTCTCCTGGAGTCTGATATCTATCCGCTTCCACCGGAGCCCTTTATCGGTGCTGGTGTTTATGCTCTTTATTATGTTGGCGATTTTCCTGCCTACGAGGTCTTGGCAGATGTTTGCCGCAACGACCAGTACGCTTGTCCGATTTATGTAGGTAAGGCAGTCCCGGACGGTGCAAGAAAAGGCGGACAGGGTGACTCCGTTGACCCTGGTACCGCATTGTTCAAGAGACTGACTGACCACGCAAAATCCGTGGATGCCGCTACAAACCTCCGGCTGGAGGACTTCCGCTGCCGATTCCTGTCCGTTGATGATATTTGGATTCCTTTGACGGAGTCCCTGCTCATCGAGCGCTTCAAGCCCGTGTGGAATCGCGTGTTAGACGGTTTCGGAAACCATGACCCTGGCAAGGGACGCCACAGCGGCAAGATGCCTTTGTGGGATTGCCTGCATCCCGGCCGATCCTGGGCAGAGCGCCTTCAGCCTTGCGCATTTACAGCCGAAGAACTGGATCGGCGGGTAAGAGAATACTTAAACGAAGCATTGTTGTAAAGAAAAAAGCAGTGGCGACTGGGCTCACATCGCCAAGTCACCACTGCTTAAGTATTTTGGAGGTATACTATGGCAAATGAAACGCAAGCCAAATACCATCACCTCATCCCGCAAACTTATATGTCGGCTTGGAGTCGTGGCAATGGAACACTCAGAGTAGAATTTAAGAATGATCCTGGTGTTATCGTAGAACGAAATAAAGAAAACATCGCCGGGATCACGGATTTTCATTCCATAAAGGTAGGAATGCCAATCTGCACACAGGCAGATGCGGATCTGATTTTTGCTTCTGTTTCGCCTTATACCGTTACCTATGAGGGTAAGGTGATCCAGGATACCCTTGAACTGAACAAGGTGTTTTATGATTTCGATAAATGGGAAATCACCCGTACAGACGGAACACCTGTAAGCAAAAAGCGGATTCGGCATGAAATTGAGCAAGTAAAAATCAAAGATATTGAGGCCAACTGGTCAACAAAATACGAAAACACTTGGTCAACCCAAGTTTCTATTATTGAGAATAAGGTTCTTAACGCCACTACCAATTCCATACCTGCTTTTGACCGTGAATATATTATGAAGTTCTTTACCGCTTTGGATTGGCGCGGATTTACTTCAAACGCTCAATTTGAAAGCGCCCTCTCGTGGTTATGTCATGACATTATGAGGCTGGGAGATATAGATATTCCAGAGGAGGATCGCATACTGCCCTCGCTAAAGACTGCCGAGGAAGAAATGCGCCATGATTTGCTTTTGCAGTATTATCGTCAGTATTTGAACGATACCGGGGTTATCTACCAAGCAGCAATGGCCAATTTGAAGCACACTTCGTTTCACTTCCTGGTTTCTGACGGCCCGACTATGTTCATAACCAGCGACACTCCGGCATTTATTTACAAGCGACCAGATAATGCGCTTGCAGGACTCTTACCGATTACTCCACAGATTTTAATGGTGCAAGGCAAAAACACAGATAATGACAACTCTTATTACATCACGCACATTGCTGACGAAGCCGTACAGCGTTACAATACGGTTATCCGTGAAAATGCTGATGAGTTCGTTATTATCAACTGGTAATAGACCGCAACGCGAAAGGAGATATTATGGCTACTTCGAAAATCCCAACAGCAACAACAATACCGCTAGAATCGATTGAAAATGAACAGTTTTTTGCGGTGGTTATTCCAGAGCAAAACTTACGGTGGAAAAGCAACGGGCTGTGGATATTTAAAGTCGGATGCGGCGCAGCTTTGATGGCATCCTCTCATAGAGGAGACGACCCAACTCCCACACTTACTGTCGATGGCATCAGAACTAGGGATATTATGGGCGAGTTTGACCACATCAAAGAGGAACTGCTGGGCATGAGATAGTTTTATGTGCCATTATCTGATCCTCAAACAGAATGCTGATAACTGCCTGGACAACGGGTATATCATCCGAGAGAGTGGCAAGGATTACTACAGCCCGCTGGAGCGTTTTTCAGTAGTAACAGATACCTTTTAACGATTCCTACACAATTTAACGAAAAGAAGAGCCGTGTGCGTTTTGTATTAAAATAGGTCTCTTTTTTCAAAAGAACCGTAATTGTAATGCAACTGCACTGCAATTACGGTTCTTTATCTATTTCTGCCCGGAGGACGGCTCGCAGCATATTTTGTACTTGACAGAAATTGCGTATTCTGCCATGCTATACTTGTAGTTTTCTATGGCAGACCTGCGCTGCCTTGCCGCACGATGGAGCGGGAAAGGAAGAAGGATATGAAGAAGCAGCTGATTTGTTTTCTGATCGCCGTGGCCTCGCTGCTGGCCCTCTGCGCATGTCAAAGCAGTGTGGATCTGGACAACGGCCGCAGCGCCCCAACCGGACAGACCAACGGCACGAAGGACACTGCGCCGGAGCAGCCGGACGAATATGGAGGTGAGCCTGTGGAGTTTACGAGCTTTTCTCTCTCAGAGAGCGGCACGCCCGCTGAAACACGCGTCTATCAGGGATATAAGACAGACAGCGGCGTGCATCTGGTGTTTTCCGTTACCACGCAAATGTGGGATGACGAGGTGCACGGCTCCGTGGAGACCTGCCTTTACACCCATGCGGTCGACGGCGACGAAGCGCTCTACCGGGAGCTGTGTGCCCTGTTTGGAAACTGCCGGGTGGACAAATGGGCTGGCTTCCATGGCGAGAATCCTCCGGATGTGTTCGACGGGACCTTCATGCACTTTGAAGCGGTTCTGGCGGACGGGAGCAGGAAAA
>ENA-OPNW01001192-OPNW01001192.1-human-gut-metagenome-genome-assembly--contig:-NODE-1192-length-13477-cov-2.727090_pt1 | contig 13477 bp, 8 predicted proteins | sample MGYA00241540_ERZ501777 | MGnify/ENA primary metagenome ERZ501777 (study PRJEB25962, sample SAMEA2042615) | human gut metagenome | biome: human gut; feature: human-associated habitat; material: faeces...
TCCTGTAAAAGTTCAATGCATCGTTACTTTTTCAACTCTACAATATGTGTCGGTGCTTGCTCGGCATTACGCTTCTCTGTCTGTTTCACTACATTTTCCGCCAATTCCAAGAAAGCACGTCCCGTGATAGTCGTTTCGTCCAAAGCAGCAGGAGTACCCTTATCACCATTCTCACAAATACTCTGTACGATAGGAATCTGCCCCAGCAAAGGAACATTCATATCTTCTGCCAACTGCTTCGCACCTTCTCTGCCAAACAGATAATATTTGTTTTCGGGCAGTTCGGCAGGAGTAAACCACGCCATGTTCTCAACAAGTCCGAGAATAGGCACATTCACCTTGTCGTTTCTGTACATGTCGATACCCTTGCGTGCGTCTGCCAGTGCCACCTTCTGCGGTGTGCTCACTATAACTGCACCCGTTATGGCCAGTGTCTGCAGCAGCGTCAGATGTATGTCGCTTGTTCCTGGAGGCGTGTCGAGCACAAAATAGTCAAGCTCGCCCCAATCAGCATCACCAATGAGCTGCTTCAGCGCATTAGAAGCCATTCCGCCGCGCCACAGTGTAGCTGTGTCTGGATTTACAAAGAAACCTATACTCAGCAGCTTCACGCCATACTTTTCAACAGGCTCAATGAGGTCGCGGCCGTCTTTATGAACTGCATAGGGACGGAAATCCTCTACGCCGAACATCTTAGGCATTGACGGGCCGAAGATGTCTGTATCAAGCAGTCCGACCTTATAGCCAAGACGTGCGAGAGATATGGCCAGGTTGGCAGCAACGGTGCTCTTGCCCACTCCGCCCTTGCCAGAACTTACGGCAATGATATTCTTTACGCCCGGAAGCATCTTTCCGGCTTCGGGCCTGGGCTTCGACTTAGTCTCCACCTCTATGGTCACCTCAACGTCCTTGCTTACATGATAGTGTATGGCAGCCTCGGCAGCCTTGATGGTAGACTTCATAAAGGGGTCGGTGTCGCGCGGAAATATCAGCGAGAACGACACCTTCATGCCGTCAATACGCAGATTGTCGGCCACCATCTCACTCTCTACAAGATTCTTCTTGGTACCCGGATACGTAACGGTAGCCAAGGCATCCATTATCAGTTTTGGATATAATGTCATAATGTTTATTTTTTATATTTCACAACAAGGCAGTCAGTGTCTGCTTCATATACTTATTCCAACAAAATTCATGCCTAAAAGCTGGCACACTGCACATTATCGTAATTTTACTGCAAAATACGCAATAATTATGCAAATAAACAAATTTTTAATCTGAAAATACTCCGACAAAACTATATAAGCAACAAAATCATCATAACTCATAAACAAACTGGCAAAGATGCCATTCGTCCAGTGATGCCGCAGCCTTTTAGCCCCAAGACAAAAAGTTTGACCTGTCAACTGCATACAGTTGTCGACCGATAACAGATAAACACCAAAGCGAAATCAACTTTAATCAGGGAAAGGACTATTTGAAGTCTACCAAATTTAGGAAAGAACCCAAACTCCGAAAGACAAAAAACTTTTTCGCAAAAAACTCATCACTCATCACAACAGGGTTTAACACTCTATCAATCAGCGACTTAATGCGTGACGAGTTAAAAACGCAACTCGTCACATCACTATTATTTCTCCATTTTCCGAACAATATAAAGCCATTATATCAATACTTTTAGCCGCAAAATCAGCCTCAACAGGCCAAATACAACTGTGTGTGACGAGTTGCGTTTTCAACTCGTCACACATTAACATTCTGTCTATCAAGGCCTTACACGAGATTGTGACGAGTGACGAGTTCCTGCGAAAATTTATTATAAGTAAGATCCCGATTACGTAAAAGCTTGCTTACTGCCCTGCGAAACGTGGGCTTTTGGCGTGCAATATGTATGCTTTGGCATGATGAAACATGGCTTTTTGTATCTAACAGAAGCTTCTGCCTGTATGGAGCTTGCCTGCTGTTTAAATAAGCATATTGATTTTAAACGGTCAGGATGTTATGTCGTCTTGAATTTTGTGTCTATATAAAAGTCTTGTGGAAACGTGGCGTCAAGTGGCGTTGCAAAGGCTTGTTAAGCCTTATTTTATCGGTAGTCGCAGTTTTGTGGTAAGTAATGTCAAATCAGTTTTGCATAATTTATAGCAGAAAACTTTATGATTATAAGTCATGATTTTGCTTGTCCGGAGCTGCATATTGAAATAAATCCATATTTCATTGCGTCAAAAAGTTATTGATAATGTAATATGTCTTTGCTGTTTTTATGTGCTATGAAACTAAAATTTCTGTATAGGAATGTGGCATGAAATGTGGCTGCCGAGTGTTTGAGGCAGTGCTAAAATACTATAATTTTAAACTTTATATAATACTTTTTGTTGACATTCTGCTCTGTGTTTGCGTTTACATTATGCCATATTGAATCGTTTTTGCTTACATTTTGTCAGTGCTTTATTTATATTTATGCAGAATTTGTTGCATATTTATCCAATATTGTTATAATTAAGTTAATTACACCTTATTATATATACAATGAACCATAATTACTGTCTGCATTATTTGATGTATTGAAATAGTTTTGTGTCATAATGTCTGCCGGGCGATATTGAATATCAGTAAATAAGCAATTTACATGCATTTTGTGCATAATATCTTAAATATTTGCATGTCAACATAGACGAAACAGATATTAAGCATTATTTAAAGTGTAAAATTTTAACTCAAAAAATGTGCAAATAAACATAATGCAAGCATATAATTAATTATTTATGCATATAGATTTAAATTTATTTATATGAATGTTCAGGTGTAAATTGCCTTTATTTTGATGTATTCTAAAAGTCAAGAAGTGGTGTATATACACTTTATATACAAATCAAAATGAAAGTAAAATAACACTCAAAGTTTCATTTTACATGAATTTTTATGTGATTCTGTCAGATTTATGTTAAAAACCCGGCTTAAACCCACTTTTTTTTCTTTCATTTTTTGGACTTTATGAAATAATCTTTATTTTTGCATATTGTAACAAAAGTATAATTTATTTATTTAATTAGAGAGAGTATTTATGGAAAAAAGACTAACTATGATTTTGGCCTGCCTGTTCCTGTCACTGGGAATGGCACTGGCACAAACAGCAGTTACGGGAACCGTGGTGTCTCAGGAGGACGGTCAGCCGATTATCGGTGCTACTGTCCGCGTTGTGGGCGCCAGCGCCGGTGCCGTGACAGACGCTGACGGTAAGTTCTCTATCAGCATGCCCGCAGGGCACAACAAGCTGAAAGTAACCTATGTCGGCATGGTTGATCAGGACGTAACGGTAAAGGGCAACAGCGTACGCGTTGTGCTCGTTCCGGATCAGACCAACCTTGACGAAGTGATGGTCGTTGCTTACGGTACGGCTAAGAAATCAGCCTTCACCGGTTCTGCAGCGGTTGTAAAGTCGGATGACATCGCGAAGATTTCAAGCTCTAACGCAATGTCTGCACTTAGCGGTAAAGTATCTGGTGTGCAGATCAACTCTGCTACAGGTGCTCCTGGTCAGGAGAGCTTCAGCATCCGCATCCGCGGTATCAGCTCTATCAACGCCGGTAACGACCCGCTGATCATAGTAGACGGTGCTCCTTACAACGGAGACATCAACAACCTTAACCAGAACGATATCGCTTCAATGACCGTCCTGAAGGATGCTGCCTCTGCAGCTCTTTACGGTGCGCGTGGTGCCAACGGTGTTGTCATCATCACAACAAAGAACGGCCGCGAGGGTACTTCTTCAATCACTGTTGACGCTAAGTGGGGTGCTAACACACGTGGCGTTGAGTTCTACAATACAGTAGAAAGTCCTGCCGGATATTATGAGGCATACTATCAGTCATTGAAGAACTATCGTACAAGTCTCGGCGATGATGCTGCAACAGCTCACAGATGGGCTCTGGACAATATGTTTGCAGGCGGTTATAACCTTGGCTATAACGTTTACACTGTTCCTGAAGGACAGGACTTCATCGGCCCGAACGGAAAACTGAACCCTAACGCAACACTCGGCCGCGTTGTTAACGTTAATGGCACAGAATACCTGCTCTATCCTGATTCATGGCGCGACGCTGCTTATCAGACTGGTGTACGTCAGGAGTATAACGTTACTGCTACAGGAAGCAACGACAAAGGTTCTTTCTATGGTTCTGCAGGTTATCTGAAGAACGAAGGTATCAGTATCGGTTCTGACTATGAGCGTTTCACAGGCCGTCTGAAGGCTGACTACCAGCTCAGATCTTGGTTGAAACTTTCTGGTAACTTCAACTATGCTCACTATAAGGCTAACTCATTGTCTGGAGATGGTGAAAGCACAGTAGGAAACGTGTTTATGGTTAAGGATATGGCTCCTATCTATCCTCTGTACGTCCGTGACGCAGCAGGCAACATCCTGCAGGATTCTAAGACTGGTCTCGCTATGTACGACTGGGGCAATGGCACTGTAACAGGTCTTACACGTCCTGTAATGACAGGTTCTAACCCTATCTTCGCAAATAACTTCGACAAGAATGAGAATGAGGGTAACAGCCTCGACGCTACAGGTACAGCTGAAATCCGTTTCCTCGAGGACTTCAAGTTCACATCAGCTAACACTGTGATGCTCGATGAGACAAGGTTTACAAATACGATGAACCCGTTCTATGGTCAGTTCGCTGCCAACAACGGTTCAGTTCAGAAAACACACGTACGTACATGGGCTTACAACTACCAGCAGCTCTTGAACTGGCATCACCTGTTCGACAAGCATGATGTAGAGGTTATGCTCGGTCATGAGTACTATCGTACACGTTATTATTATTTGTCAGCATCTAAGAACAACCTATTCTCTGTATTCAACGATGAGTTGGCAGGTGCTGTTAACACAGGTTCTATGAACTCTTACACAACTGACTACAACGTTGAGGGTTGGTTCGGCCGCGTTCAGTACAACTATGACAACAAGTACTTCGGATCACTTTCTTATCGTCGTGATGCTTCTTCACGCTTCCACCCGGATCACCGTTGGGGTAATTTCTGGTCATTAGGTGGTGCATGGATCATCAGCAAGGAAAAATGGTTCAACGCTCCTTGGGTTGACGAGTTGAAGTTCAAGGCTTCTTATGGTGAGCAGGGTAACGACAACATCGGCAGCTACCTCTACACAGATACATACAGCATTGTTCCTTCTGGTGACGGTGCAGGCGTTAAACCTTCTTCAACTAAGGGTAACGAGACTATTACTTGGGAAAAGAACGGTAACTTCAATACAGGTTTCGAATTCTCATTCTTCCGCGGACGTCTTGCCGGTAGCATCGAGTACTTCTATCGTCGTACAAGCGATATGTTGGCATTCTTCGCACTTCCTGCTTCTTCAGGCTGGAGCGGATACTATGACAACGTAGGTAACATGCAGAACATGGGTGCTGAAGTTGAACTCGACGGAACACTGATCCGTACAAAGGACTTCGAGTGGGGACTCAACCTTAACTTCACTGCTTATAAGAACGAAATCACATCTATCGCTGAAAAGAACAAGACTCAGACAGTTGAGGGTTCTGAAGGTTATGCAAGCGGTAGCTACTTCTATGGTGAAGGCGAGTCACTCTATACATTCTACATGCCTAAATATGCAGGTGTTGACGAGAACGGTAAGTCTATGTTCTATAAAGACAAGCTGGATGAAAACGGAAACATAATTGGCCGTGAGACAACAACAACTCCGGGTGAGGCTACATACTATCTCTGTGGTACAGCTCTTCCGTGGGCATACGGAGGTTTCGGAACACGCTTCTCTTACAAAGGCTTCGACCTTGCTGTTGACTTCAACTATCAGCTTGGCGGTCAGATCTACGATTCAGACTATGCCGGCATGATGGGTATCACCAGCAGCGGTAGAGGCCATGCTATCCACGCTGACTTGCTGAACTCTTGGACAGAAGAGAATCCTAATACAAACATACCTAAGCTGGTTATCGACGATACAAGTGCAACAACCACTTCAGACCGCTTCTTGACAAGTGCTTCTTACCTGAGCCTGCAGAACCTCAACTTTGGTTACACATTCCCGACAAAGATGACAAGCAAGATCGGTATAGGCAAGCTTCGTGTTTACCTTACAGCTACAAACTTGTGGTTGGGGTCTAAGCGTCAGGGACTTGACCCACGCCAGAGCATTACTGGTGGTGCTTCTTCTGCATATTACTCTGCAATGCGCACAATTTCAGGTGGTATTTCTGTAACATTCTAAAAACATTTAAAAAAACAAATTGAACATTATGAAAAGATTCATGACAATATGCCTTGGTGCAGCTTTAACTCTGATGACTTCAATGTCATTCACAAGCTGTATCGACGAGGTTGAGCCCACAGACGGAGCGTCTGACGGTCAGGTTACGGGCTCTGAATCAGCTGTGGCGTCATTGGTTAGCGGTCTTAACTCATACGCTACAAATATTTGGAATACAACTCAATTCCCCGCAAGTTTCGGCTATCCTGCATTGATGATAATCCGTGACATCCAGTCAGGTGAACTTGCTTATGGTGATAATGCCAACGGATGTCTGTTCCTTAACTGGCTTGGTGATACCTATGTGTCACGTGAGTATATGGTAAACCAGTTCTTGTGGTATTATCAGACACAGTATGCAGGCGCTGCTACTAACGCTATTGCAAAGATTGATACTCTTGCCAGCGATGCCAACAAGGGTTACTATGCTGCAGCTCTGGCTTATCGTGCAATGCTTTATATAGATATGGCACGCGAGTATGAGTGGTTGCCCAACGACATCACTCAGGGTGTCAGCCCCGAAGGAAATGACATCACGGGTCTTACTGTGCCTATCGTTAAGGAGGGCATGACAGAGGAGCAGTGGCAGAACAATCCTCGTGCAAATAAAGCAGATATGGCTGCCTTCATCCTTGGTGACCTTCAGAAGGCTGCAAGCATGATAGGCTATCTTGACGACGCAAGCAAGACAATGCCTCATCTCGACTGTATCTATGGTTTGATGGCACGTTGCTATATGTGGCTTGAGGATTATCCTAACGCTGAGAAGTATGCACGTCTGGCTATCGACAACTCAACATCTGCACCTGTAACACAGGCACAGGCTCTTAACACAACATCTGGTTTCAACGACCTGAGCCAGTGGATGTGGGGTACACAGTACTACACAGGTTACGTTAGCAACCTTTACTGCTGGACAGCAAACATGTGTAACGAAATCAGCTACGGATACACAGGTACGCAGATTGGATGCTATGTTCAGATTGATGCTAACATGTATAACCGTATCAGCGACGGCGACTGGCGTAAACTCCTGTGGAAGGCTCCAGAAGGAACATCTCTCGAAGGCAAGAACCAGTTTATCAGCGCTGAGGTTGGAGCTCAGCTCCCTGGATATGCTTCTTTGAAGTTCCGTCCGGGCGGTGGTAGCATCAATGACTACACTGTAGGTAACGTTGTAGGTGTTCCGTTCATGCGTATTGAGGAAATGTACTTCATCGAAGCTGAGGCTGCTGCACACAGCGACCAGGCTAGAGGCAAGGAGCTTCTTGAGTCATTCATGAAGCGTCACCGCAACCCGAACTACACATGCCGCGCTGCTGATGTTATCGACGAAATCGTATTCCAGAAGGCTGTTGAACTTTGGGGTGAAGGTCAGTATTTCTATGATGTTAAGCGTCTGAACAAGACTGTTACAAAGGACTACACCGGAACCAACCATACAGCACCTTATCTGTGGAACACAACAACTCGTCCTTCATGGATGAACTGGCAGATAAGTCGTTTGGAGGAAATGAACAACAGCGGAGTAACTGGATACAACAACCCGACACTCGCAGATCAGCCTTATAAAAAATAATTAAATAAGTAAACAATAAAACAGAAAATATCATGAACAAGATATTCAAACATTCCATGATGCTCCTCTTTTCGGCACTGGCACTCGTGCTGGGCTCATGTACCGAAGAGTTTGAGTACACAGGAGCAACGATCGAAGGAGAGCAGGTGTATTTCAGCAATGCGCTTTCTTCAACCGTGAACCTCGATCCTAATGCCAGTGAGGTGAAAATACCGGTAAACCGCATCCAGCGTACCGGTGAACTCACTGTAAACTTCAATGTAACTACATCTGAAAACTGTGCAGTTAGTGTTCCTTCTTCTGTAACTTTTGCTGACGGCGACTCTGTAGCATATCTGACTGTTACTTACGATCCTCAGACAATACAGATGGGTCACTTTGATGATGTTACTGTAGCCATTGCAGATGCTAACTATACAACTCCTTACGGAAGTTCATCTTATACATTCTCTATCGGACTGTCTGAGTGGACTTCAGTCGGTACAGGTCTTTATCGCGATGCAATCTACCCTGGCTTCTATGGCGCAGAGCAGCTGACTTACAACGTAGAGATTCAGGAGAACATCCTGAAACCGGGTTACTACCGTATCGTAACTCCTTATGGACCTGGCACAACATTCTATAACACTTATGTTGCTACAGGTATGATGGCATGGGCTAACAAGGATAACACAAGCCTGGTTATCAACGCAACAGATCCTAACTTCGTTTATGTAACAGGCGACTTCTATCCTGGCACAGACGATGGTATGGCTTCTCAGGGATATGGTGTAATGCACTTGTTCAGCATCGTTGACGAGTATATTAAGGAGGGTAACAGCCTTGAGGATATCAAAGCAGCTAAACCGGATCTCTTCGGAACTCTGAAAGACGGTATGATCACTCTGCCTCAAGTGTGCATTTATGTAAACTTCGACGATTCATTCACTCCGCTTGGCTATCTTGACACAACAGGTTGGGCAATTGCTCTGCCGGGCAGCGAATTTACTGACTACTCTTCTTCGTTCACATACAAAGGCCGTTTCACTGACGTTGCAGGCAACAACTACGCTGAGGGTACTATCACTCTTGGTGAGGATGTAGCTAACGCAAAATATGTATTGGCTGCTGATGGTGACGATATCAATGCTATTGTTGATGCTATCGCTGACGGTTCTATCGAGGCAAACGGTATCACTGAAAGCGGTGATGTAAGCATCCAGATAGCAGAAGGTGGTAAGTATACAATGGTTATCGTTACATTCGATGCTGAAGGCAACATGAGAAGCAACTCAGCTACAACATTCACATTCAGCACTGGTGGCGGTTCAGGTACAGCTAACTGGCAGCCTGTAACTTCTGGTACATACGACCAGAACTACTTCCCGAACTTCATCACTGACGAGAACAACCAGCCGGTAGGTAACCCGTTCGGCGATGGTACATATTCAACAACTCTCTATGTTGACGGCAACGACCAGACTCACTACAAACTTGAGCCTTGGCTGACACAGGAAGGTAGCCTTGAATTCACTCTCGACGATAGAGGTATCATCTCATTCGATGTCATCGATACAGGCGTAGACTCTCAGACAGGTTACGGTAATGTGCTTGTTGTAAACGCTAACGACATGTTCGCTGATAATCCTAACTATCCGTTCAGCTTCTATGCTGAGGAAGGTATCTTCGCATTCGGTATGATGTATTATGTTAACATGAACGGCCAGCAAGGCTGGATGGGTGGTGCAACAGAAACATTCACTCCGTCACAGAGCGGTGCTCCTTCAATGGTTAAGATGCCGGCTGCTAAGAAAGGTGTTAAGAGCTATAAGGCTGTCAAGGGTGTTAAGAAAGTGCTCAATGCTAAAGTTGACAGAAGCTATGACTCTAAGTTCTTCAGCAACAGAGGACTGACTATCAAGAAATAATGTGATGAATGCTGTGAGTCAAGTTCTTCACTGTAAGACTTGACAATACGACAGACATCATTAAATAACAAGAAAGGCCCTGCCTGACCAATGTGTCGAGGCAGGGCTTTTTTATATCGTATTATAAAGACACTTTGTATGTGTCAATATCTCTTTATTATGATTTCATGGCGATGAAATAGGTGGTGTTGATATCTTGGCAAGTATTACTTGCTTTTTTTGTCAAGTTTGATGTTTTTTGTGATACGAAAGTCCTTATCTTCTTTGGGGAGGTATTATTTACTTTGAAACATAATCAATAAAGCAAGTGGAGGTATGGATCTTCTTATGAAAAGAATGCCAGCCTAAGGCTTGTCAGGGTGATTGTTTGTCGCTATAGGGTAATGTATTTTGGAATAAAATTGCGGAAATAAAAGGAAAATGATGAAGCATTGAAAAAGCATTATATTCCGATTTCATCTTATGTGCATCACGCTGATGTGTTCCACCGTCCCTCAGCTTTCATCCGTCATGAAGTATGGCTACTGAAAGCTGGCGTATGCAAGAAACTTAATGACTTTAAAGTTGCTGTCTGAAACAGTTGGTGATAAACAGCGGACGGGGCAGGGCGCCTATATGTAAATTGACTCGCATTGATGCAGCCTGGCTTATTGCTCCTTATGGGTGTATGACGAAGCCATGGCTGCCACTTTCTGCTGCAGGTATGCTATGAAACCTTCATCGCCAAGCACCTCAATGTCGTCGAACAGACCAAGCACAAAGCGTCCTATGCCTGCATAGCTGCACACCGGCAAATCAAGCCTGTGGCGTCCGTCGCTGCACGTGGTCATGTTGGCCTCTGCCGCGGGATATTCTTCGCGGAACACGTTGTAAGACAACTGGCCCAGCAGCATGCTTACGGGCATCATCTTTTCACCGCTGAACATAAATACGTCGGTGTACATCTGCTGATGGCGGTCTTTGTATGCCCACTCCGTGTCGAGCAGCTCCACCTCCTGCATGCGGCTCACCTTGAAGGTCTTGTTAAGTTTCGACGACGGCTCATAGCAGCGCACCTCGTTATTGTTGTTCATCAGCAGGAACGGCTCAACGAGCCTGTCCTTTGTGGTGCGGCTGTGAGGCGATGCATAGCCATGTATCACCACCTGATGCTGCAGCTTTATGGCATCATACAATACGCCGATGTTGTACACCTTCTGCTCTCGCAGCTCGTCGTTGTTTATGATGTCGAAGTCGTAGAAGCGCTCAAGTTTCTTCCTGAGGTTGTCCGCCAGCACATCGCCTTGTCCGGCCTTGTCCAGCAGGCGCCTTATCATCACCGCCTCCTCTTCCGTTATGGATATCCGCTCTATCAGGCGGTTGAAGAAAGGCGAATTGCGGTCGATACTGTAGCAGTTGCCGTGCTTGTATACCTTAAATCCGCTGTCGCGGAAAAACTCAAGATAGTAATACAGGTTGCGGCGCGATATGCCGAGCTTCTCGCACAGCCGCTCAATGGTGTATGTGCGGTTTTCGGTGAGCAGCTGCAGCAGATACAGTTCGCGTTCGAGTTTGTCGTGTCGCATAAATTCTTTATTAACGTGGTAATTTGCGGCATAAGCATTGTTGCCTGCCGGTGCGTGTCTTTGCCCTTACATACGTCATAAGCCGTCAGAACGTGCATAAATGGCTTTTGCCGCTTTCCTTTTGTGCCCTTGTCTGCTTTGTTCTGCGCTTCAGATGCTGATGGCCTACTCAGACGTTTGGTTAAAGCAGTCTGAACGTCTTGCGGTGATATGGCGTAATGCCGTGCTCGGCAATGGCCTGGCGGTGCTTCTTTGTGGGATAACCTTTGTTTGATATCCAGTCATACTGCGGATATTCCTCAGCCAGGCGGTCCATGTAGTCGTCACGGTAAGTCTTTGCCAGGATGCTTGCCGCCGCTATCGACATAAACTTGCCGTCGCCCTTTACCACTGTGGTGTAGGGTATGAAGTTGTAAGGCTTAAAGCGGTTGCCGTCTACGATGATGGCCTCCGGGCGCACCTTCAGTCCGTCAAGCGCCCTGTGCATGGCCAGGATGCTGGCATTAAGTATGTTAATCTTGTCTATCTCCTCAGGTGTAACCACGCCCACGGCCCATGCCACGGCGTCGCGCTCTATTATCTTGCGCAGCTCGTAGCGCCTGTGTGGCGTAAGCTGTTTCGAGTCGTTCATGTCGTTGTTCCTGTAGTCTTCAGGCAGAATAACGGCCGCCGCATACACGCTTCCGGCCAGGCATCCGCGCCCGGCCTCGTCGCATCCGGCCTCAATCAATCCTTTGTTCAGCGAACTTTTAAGCATATTTATTTTCAGTTTATTGTTATAAGCCATGTTCCGCAGCCATGTGCCCTGGCCGTCATCTTGCAGTTGGCAGACTGCCATGTGCCGTTCATTAGGTGCAGATTTTACGCTTATTTAACAGATAACGGCCCGAGTTTGAACTTATTGTGCACAAACAAGCATTTATTTTGCACACGGAAAGCCACACCAAAGCGTGGCACATATATAAAAAACAATATTTACAACGAAACAAAAAACACTTAAAACATACGATTATGGAAAAGCAGATAACACTGGAACAAGCCGGCACTGCATGCGGCAAGATTAATTCAATGATAAAAAAGGCAACCAGTATGCTTAACGCTCCGCTCCGTCTTCTTGGCAGATATTATTCATATGTGATAGAGCGCGACCTGGACATGCGCCAGACAAAGGCCATAACCGAAGCCCAAATGGCATTCTTTGCCACCATACTTCCGGTTGAGATGCCCATACTGCTGCATCTGGCAGCCTGCATATGGTTTATCATGTCGCTGAAGAAATGCCGCTCTCTGCTGAAGTGATGCAGCCTGAATGTATGCCGGTGACAGCATCATGAAAGGGGTTGCATAGCTGAATTAAAGCCTTCTGTAGCTTGCCAGCGCTGTAGCTGCGTGTAGATGTCTTGTTGCCGACAAACAAACCACTGGTTTAGACATAAAAACTCGGCCACTTTTGCATCAAAAGTGGCCGAGTTACGACCCGAAAACAATAGGTTAATGATTTGAAACCAATACGTTATATTTTGCTTTCGGTTTATGCCTTAATCGCTGTTCAGGCGATTGCTTATTAATTAAAAAGACGCATTTCCCTTTCGATTTTTTTGCCGTTTGAAGTTATGCCTCTTTTGCGGTGCATATACCGTGTGAGAAATTCTTGCAATAAACTTGTTTCTGCCTGCGTCATAGATGTTCAATGATGCTTTCATGCAGCATTGCCCACTGGCTGTATTATGGCTTGCATTATCGGCATTGTAAAATAGTGAAAAAGAAATGCCGCCCTGCGCTGTCGAACCGGCATCGGTCCGGCTTGTTGCGCATGGCGGCATATATGTTTGATGTGTGTGGTTCGTAGTGTTAAGTTGGCGTCCGCGATAATCGCATCTGCATAGCGTGCCATTTATCTTGTTGTTTAACATGCTCACGCACCATACTGGCGACATTCCTTTGTAGATGCATCTGGTACGCCAACTATTACATCAGGATAGTTGCATGATGTCCGACATAGAAATGCTGCCTGCTGCGGGATTATATCCGCTGTGGCGAGACTGCTTGTCTTCGTTGATTTTGTTATTCGTCATAACATAATCAGTCGGCCATAAGCTTCATCACCTTCTGTCCGTTGCCGCAGACGATT
>ENA-OPNW01001198-OPNW01001198.1-human-gut-metagenome-genome-assembly--contig:-NODE-1198-length-13461-cov-4.125019_pt1 | contig 13461 bp, 3 predicted proteins | sample MGYA00241540_ERZ501777 | MGnify/ENA primary metagenome ERZ501777 (study PRJEB25962, sample SAMEA2042615) | human gut metagenome | biome: human gut; feature: human-associated habitat; material: faeces...
CCGCAGCCAGCAAGGCGTACTTTCGTTTTCCCTTAAAAATATTCATTCGTGATTACTCCTTTACAAAATAAATCATTTCATTGATGTATCTTTTGGTAAGTTGCAAAATCACCTTCTTTCCTCTGATTGTTATATTTCATTTTTTGCATCTCCCTCACCGTCATTTGGTGCTTCGTACTCTACCCGGTCTTAAAAAAGAAGAGTTTCCTTGCACCAGCAGCCCTTCATCTGTGGTTAGATAAAAAACTGCCGGCACAAGGACATGGTTCATGACCAGCAGTGTGTGCACTCGCACTACGAGTCACCCGCTGCCGATTACAAAGCTGCCTTCCCATACCTATGGCTGTGAGCAAGCTCCGATAGACGACAGTCGGCACGCTCATATGACTTATCAGAGGTGATCAGAATCTCAATTTCATCCCCAGGGTCAAGGCTCTTCCCGGCATCGCGTACCAGGTATCCGCTCCGCCATTCCAAATGACGGCGGTGTGTTCTGCCCAGAGTTTATTGAAGATGTTGTCTACCTTGAGGTAGAATTCGGTCGATGCATTGGCTCTGTAGTTCAAGGATAAGTTGCACACTGCGTATTTATCGCTTGGCCAGCCTTTGACGCCCTTCTTCGCTCGGGAGGTATCACGGATGAAATAGAATCCATCGAAAGCGGCTCCGAATTTATCCTTGTCGTAGTAGATACCGAAAGTGGCTTTGTCTTTGGGGGCATAGCCCTGAGAGAAGCTGCCACTATCATCATAGTAAAGATGCGACCATCCCAATTTCGCATTCACATAGCGGCTCAAGCGTACATTGTACTGGGCATTCCACCCGCGAATGATGCCGCCAATCACATTCTGGTAAGTCCCATCATTAGCGATATTCAAGCCCACGCCGACTTTGGTTTCAAACCAGCCAAAGGTCAGATAGTTCTCCGGCCCAAACTCATGATTGTAGCCTATGGATGTGGTCCGACCTTCGGATGCCTTCAGATCTTTATTGCCAAACTTCACATCATAGAGCTGACTCAGGCTCGGAAGGATGTAGTAATCGCTGCGTCCCGCATAGATAGAGTCCTTTTTCGTGATATCCCATGCCAATTTATAACTGAAGCTATTGTGGGAGTCGAAGTTTTTCGGGCTGTCATGACGCACCCCGCCGCTTAAGGTCAAGTGCGGCAGGAATTCCCAATCGCCCTGCAGGAACATGGAGGTGTTCTTCGCATCTTTGCCATTGTTGTTATCTTTGCCTTTGACATATTCCAATCCGCCCACCATGGTGTAGGTTGCCGATTTATACCGGAACGTATCGCTGAAAAGGCTGTATTCGGTATCTCCGGTAACGGGCTGTGCCATGTCCGGATCTTCTCCGCCGGGCTTGGACCAGAGATATTTCTCTTTGGAATTCCGATATACCAGAGTGTTGTTCCACAGTTTGGACAGATTCCAGTCATGTTTCAAAGTCAGGCGTTCGCTGTCAAAGGCTCCTACATAGTGGCCTTTATAGATGAGATCCACCCCGGTGAAGTCGGAGCTGGTCTTGTCATAGCTGACTGACAGATTCTGGTCTTTATTGAAATCATACTGTAATTTTGCGCCGGAGCTCTTGGTATTCGAATGTCCCGGCCATACCTTACCGCTGGCATCTTTGGTACTTCCCTCGATGCTCTTATCATCATAGACCTGGTAGCGGATCTTCCCTTTGACCCCCATGGCATTGAATTTGTAGGCTTCTTTCCCGAAGTTGCCTCTGGCGATATCCATGCTGGCTGTATTGGAGGTCGGCTTGCGTGTAATGATATTGATGACCCCGCCTTTCGCGCCAGAACCATACATCACGGCAGCCGAACCGCGAAGGACTTCTACGCGTTCCACATTATCCATGTTGTTCAGAAGAGATGTGAACGCATACCCGCTGGAGCCTGCGCCTTTGAAGTCATTGAGTCGTACGCCGTCTACTAGGATGATGATATCGTTGCTACCATTGATGCGAATACCGCTCAAGTTCGCATTGAGACCGTTGGAGCCATAGTTCAGGAATTGAACCCCCGGAATGGTACGCAGCGTATCTTCTATGCTTTCCATATGCAGAGCTTCGATCTCGTCGCGAGATACGATGCTGAGATCTGCTTTGGCTTCGAGAATCGGCTGTGGTACACGGTTTGCCGTGACGACAACTTGTCCCAAAGTGAAGACAGGTGTGCCGTTGCTTTCGCCCTGATAGGTAGAAGCTGCCGGTGCAGTATAGGTAGTTTCCACACTGCCATAGGAAGTATCATCCGCTGCAGACGCAGTATAAACAGCGCTTTGTGTCTCTGCATCGGTCTTACCAGCCGTTGTCTTATCAGGCACCAGTTGTACATGCGGAATGGGTGCAGTCTCGGAAATGGTGGACTTTGTCTGGCTTCCGGATATCTCTTCCCGTTCTTCTGCCATCGTGGCTTTGGCGATGGATCTCTTCTGTGCTTCTTTCGCGCCCGGGGTGACCCCGCTGCCTACTGCAAAGCGGACGCCACCGTTGACTTTCCATTCCTGTTCATAGTCGCCACCGAAGGTGCGCGATACATCAAAGTAAGCTGTCCCGTTCTCACCAAGCTGAAGTGTGGTCCCCATGGTGGCTTCGATCCAGGTATCCTTCATAGATACCTCAGTCTGCTTCGAGCCGCCATCATCAGCATAGTAAGTTCCGCGAACGGCGCCATTGAACTCATGTGCCAGATCGAGCTTTCCATAGAACGTGCCGTACTTTCCATTTCTGCCTGCTTCGAATCCGAAACGTCCTACCACGCTGTCAAAACTCCCCTGCCCGATCTGCAGTTCTTCCTCTCCGCTATGCGCTGTAAAGTGATTGGCATCGACATGAGACCATGTCATCTGCAGCTGAGGTTCGATATATTTCTTGTCACTGCCGAATCTCTTTCCATACCTAGAAGAAATGCTGTAAGCTCGATTTCTGTAGTTTCCTTTCAGTTCATTGCCGATACCGTTATAGACGGTGAAGTCATTCCCTCCCCTGCCAGCCTTGACCGTCAGGTCGAAATGATCTTGATTTCCAAGATCTTTGGATCCATACAGCCCGATACTATACACTTTCGACTTACCGGTATTTCCAGTCACAGTACCAAAGTCTTCATCCTGATAGGTGTAATTGGAATCACCGGTCTGGTAATCAATAGCCGCTCCGGCGATCACGCCTTCCGGATAGACCTTGTCATAGCCGACCTGCACACCCCAGTACTGGTTTGTGATGTCGATCCCTGTCGCATCATAGCTATCTTTTCCTCCATAGGTACGTGCCCAGAGACCATCTTCTTCCATATTCCGGCGCAGGAGATCACCTCGATAGATGAGATCGTCGGCATTCGCACGCCACGACATGAGAGAGCTGGTGATCGCAGCCCTTGCCCCTTTCATGATAGCGGTCTCAAAATCACCGCTGATATTGATCAGATGTCCGTTATATTGCCCTTTCCCATTCTGCTCAGTACCGAAAGTCATATCCCCCATGAAGCGTGACAAGCTGGAAGATGTCAGCCCGGAAGCGATAAGCATCTTCCCTGTGAGATTGCCATCCCCGCTTTCGTAGTAGAATTTCTGCGCCAGCGCACGGAATGCATTCTCTACGGCGTCCTGACTGCTCGTCTGGATGCCTTTGCTGTCTGTAGCCGCGATGACCATGGATCCTCTCTCTGCCGCTTTGATATGGGTATCTCCGCCCTTGTAGTCATTGACGTCGGTTCCATGATTATCATGTGCGTAGCTAATGATGTGCGTGCCGCTGTAGTTATTGATTGTCAGCCTGCCAGCATTTTTACCCATAGAAATGAAGCCATTCACGGGGATTTCTTTCGAGCTGTTGTCTGATGGATCCACATACTGGATGGTCTTTAGTGTCTTACTGCCAGACAGACTATCAAGCACCGCTTCCCCTGTGCTGGTATTTATCCAAGAGCCACCGTCCAACTTCAGATGGACTGCAGCATCGGCATTGTTCTGGCCGCCTTTCCAAGTCGCTTTATCTGTCACAGTGAGATCGACTTTACCATCATCTCCAAGAGCCATGAGAGTGGTGCCCTCCGGAGCCATCTTTGTGATATTTCCTGTAAACGCATTTCCATTTCCTGCAACAGCCAAATCGATGGTGCCGCCATTCGCTACAGACAGGTCGCCCATGACGGAAGATGCCTTTTTCTCCTGGTTGATGGAAATCTGGCTATTCTTACTAATGATCTGCCCTTTGATGGTGCCGCTTCCCAGAGTGACCGTGCCTTTATTTTCTGCATGAATGGCTTCCTTGTCTGCCAGTACATCGACATCGCCCGCTATTTTGACGCTTCCGCCATTCGTCAGAATGCCATTTTCTACATGATTCGTTTCTACGCCGACAGCCAATTTTTTCGCATCAATGGACACCGCATGGCCATTGGTCTCGATCCCGGTTTTGGCATTCAGCTGCAGCGTCGTATCTTTGGCATCGATATTCACTTTGTCTTTGGCTGCAATGGCCGTCCCATTTTCTACGGTGATCGTAGTCGGATCCAGCGTGAACTTGTAAGTACCGTCATCCTTGCGAATATTGGCATTAGTGTAGGCTGTATCACCGGTCGTTCCCGTGATCCCTCCCTGAATGCGATTCGTATTCTGCTCGCCCTCTTGTGGCTTTACATAGGTGCCTGCGCCAGTTTTTTTATCAAAGGTAATCATACCGCTGACATCGGCCTTTACGCTCGATGCCGTCAATCCGGAAGCAATGATAACAGTCCCTGACAGGTTGGATTCCCCATTCACATAATTCGAATAAATGAGTTTGCTCGCAAGGGCATTCAGCACTTTGGCAACGGCATTGCTATCATTGACATCGACCCCATTATTTCCCGTCGCAAGCGTGATATTAGAACCAGTGGCAGCATGAACGATCGTGGTATCCCCGCCGATGTAATCTGACTTTTCCATGCCGCTGCCATTATGCTGATAAATGACAGTGGAATAGCCGCTATAGTTATCAATATGAATCTGTGACTCATGATTCTGCGTCAGATAGCCTGTCTTTTCAGCAGACGTTCCCCCATAGAAATTATGAATATATGATACATTATCATAGAGTCCATAATTCGGTCTGCTGTAGTTTGGCATATTGGCCGCATCCATGCCATTGGTGCGGGAAGCGGCTTCATGCTGCCACTTGGCACCATTCTGCAGCCATACATTGACCTCACCTGCCTGCTCTTTACTGAAGTTATCTACAACACCCTTCCAATATGAATCTTTTGTCGTCAGAGCTACATTGATACGGCCATCCTGATATACATCAGGAGCACTAGTCCCTGCAGAACGCTTGGAGGCGATCACATTACCGATCATATATACATCGCCGTTCTGTGCCTCACCATTTTTTACATTCACATTGACCGTACCCCCGAAGCTGGCCAAAGAATAATAGGCTTCCTTATAAGAGCCATCCGCCTTTCTTTCATTATCCGGGGTGATAATACGGATGGAGTCACCTAAAAGACTGACGGATGCGAGATCGTAGGGATTTACACCTTCTCCGCCGCTATATGCATCTGTTTTGACCGCTGTCCCACGCACCCAAATATCCACATCCCCGTTCACGGTAATGTTTCCCCGTGTGCTTCCTACGGAAAACCCCGAAGGCTGCCAGCGCGCACCGGTATAGTTCGTATCTGTAGGATCCATGCTTGTCGCGCCGCCAGGTCCGATATTTCCATGGACATTCTTCGTGATGATGCCCCATGGATTATTGGGATCACTTTTTTTCATGGTCACATTTCCATTGATGACCAGATCAGCACCATTGCCCGCTGATACGCCCATAGACGCATAGGCCGAGTAGGCCGTGATATCCAAATCACTATTGACAGTCACATGGCCCGTACTAGCACTGAAACCAGTGACGTTGGCAAAGTCATTTATCCCATTGTTCGTCTGGTAAATATGGAGAGTGCCTTTCTTTCCTTGATCGTCTACATTATTAAAGACATAATCATAGTCATCCCCTTCGGTATTGGTACCGATCCCATCACTGTCTGTAACGGTAAAAGTATGATCCTGTCCTTTAAAATCATAGGTCATGGTGTTACTTTTGGGGTCAAAGCTGACGGTATTTCCCGCCCCCATGAGTAAAGGCTGATCCTTACCAACAACACCCGTAAGTCCCGTTGTATAATCCGCCGCCTGCACCACACCGCTCAAACCAGTGGTGAGCACAAATGCTGCCAACAATGTACTCCATTTCCCTGTCTTGATCTTTTTCATATTGACTACTCTCTCCTTTTCTCAAAATAAAAACCTGCATGTCAAAAGAAGATAGAAAAAACTATCTCACCTCTGACTTGCAGGTAAAGACTCCTTCAACAAACAGGCGGCACCCCGACTCAGTTCCTCGCTTCTCCACTCCTCTGAGAAAGGCTTACAGTGGACAAGCTCCCCACACGCTTGCAAGACAGTTTCGGATTTTCACCGAATTTCCCGCACACAGTCCTATAGACTTCTGTTCCCTTATATTTGATTGTTTTTATTTTAATCCGTATGATTATCATATGTCAAGGGAAAATAATCATTCTCTCTATTTTTTCCAATCTATCACCCTCCTTTTACACAGACGAAAAGCTCCCGCGAAACAAGGAGATCGTACCCATCTATGTTTCGCAGGAGCTTTTTTGTCCGTTTCCCTTTCTTGCCGGGTCATCGGATGAAACCAGCACCATGCCAGTTAGTCATCCACTGCCGATTCACAAAACCTATCAGAATCTGAGGCGGATGCCGGCATTCAGCTTCCACTTTCTCTGGAAGTCGCCGCCAAGATCTCTTGCAAAGTCTGCATAGAGCTGGCTGTTTCTGCCAAGGCGATACTCTCCGCCGAGCACCAGTTCTGCCCAGGTGTCATCTCCGTCAAAGGAGGTGGATTTCCATCCGCCGTCTTTTGCAAAGTAGCGGGTATCGATGTCTCCACTGAATTCATGCGCCAAGTACAGCCCTGCATGAAGGCTGCCATTGGCTTTCTTCATGCCCGCTTCGAAGCCGAGGCGGCCGACAAGGCTGTCGTAGCTGTCCTGATAGATGTTCATGATAGCGCCATTGTTTGCACTGCCGGTGTAGTCCTTGCTTCCTACACGGGACCAGGTGAGCTGTACTTTCGGGGTGATGTAGCTCATCTCGCTGCCGAAGGTCTTGCCGTATTCTGCGGTGAGGCCATAGGCATTGGCTTTGTAGTCTGCATGCAGCTTGTTCCTGAGTTCGGTGTAGACGTCGTATTCGTTTTCTACACGGCCGGCTTTCGCTGCCACTCTGAAGTAGCTGCCGTCTTCCATCTTCTTCACGCCGTAGACGCCGAAGCTGTAGAGCTTGTTGTCGCCTTTGCCGCCAAGGAGGTAGTCACTGTCTCCATCACGGTAGTCGAAGGCTACGCCGGTGTGCCAGCCATTTGCGAGGGCTTTGTCGTAGCCGATCTGTGCACCCCAGTAGCTGTTGCTGTCTTTCAGTCCGCTGACATCCGAGGAGGTCTTGCCGCCAAGAGCTTTGGCAAAGATGCCGTCTTCATCAGCGAGGTCTGCTCCGGTGTAGGTGTCCTGCATGTTGTCACGCCAGCTGTGGAAGGAGGTGGTGACAGCACTCCTTGCGCCCTTCATGACGAAGGTCTCGTAGTCACCTTCTTCAATGGTCGGTTCCCACTGGATGCTGCCATCAACCAAGGCGCCTGTGCCTGTCTCCTCTTTGAAGGAGATCGATCCGGTCTTGGCGCTGGAGGAGGTGAGACCTTCGCCGATCTTTACTTCACCAGTCAGATTGTCGTTCCCCTCTGCATAGATGGCCTTCTTTGCCAATGCTTCCAAGATCTTGGTTACGGCAGCTTTGTCCGTCATCTGGATGCCATTGTTGGCTGTGTAAAGGGTCAGTCCGGAGCCGGCAGCTGCTTTGGCAATGTTCACGTTGCCACTGTTGAATGTACCGTCATCTTCATGCGCCATGATAAAGGTTCCGTGTCCGCTGAAGCTTGCGATATCGAGGGCCTGGGTTCTCTTGGTCATATCGATGTAGCCGGTTTCCGCCTTGGTTGCACCGCCGTTAACGGTCAGACCGGCTGCAGGGGCTGCTGCCGGAGCTTTGGCCATTCTCAGCAGGGACATGCCTGCAGCTTCTTCGCCGTCAGTCAGATGCCAGGTTGCACCGTTTGCCAGATTCATTTTAATGCTGCTGGTGCCGTCTACATTATAGCCGCCGGTCAAAGCAGAATTTTTCTCGGTCAGGTTGATTGCTACGCTGCCGCCGTTCGCTGCATTGATATCGCCAGTAATAGTGCCAGTGGCTTTGCCGCTGTCTACGGTAATGCTACCACCGTTGGCGTTGATATCACCCTTGATGTTCAGAGCGCTGTTGTTGGTGTTGATATCTACGTTAGCGCCTTCGCCTGCATTGATTGCCGCATCGGTGCCGCTGATATTAGTGCTGCCGTTCAGGGTTACCTTGCCGTTTTCAGCATTGATGCCTACATTACCGCTGATTTCGGTGCTGCCCTTAACAGTAACGTTTGCACCATCTGCCTTAATGCCAGTTTCACCCTTCAGCTCCAACTTAGCCTTAGTAGTATCGATGTTGATATCTTTATTGGTTGCTTCTACTGCTGCGCCCTTTTCAACTTCGATAGAAGTCGGGTTCTTGGTGAAAACATAAGAGCCGTCTTCCTTCAGTACGCCTTCCTCTTTATATTTTTCGTCATTGCCAGTGATGCCCTGGTTGAACTTGTCAGCCTTCTGATCCTCAGGATAGGTCGGTGTCGGAGGTGTCGGAGGTTCAGGTTTAACATCTTCCTTATTCAGGCTGCCCTTACCGTCTTCGGTGTTGAAGGCGATATTGCCAGTCTTCAGCGCTGCGCTGCTTGCGGTCAGGCCGTCGGCAATCTTTACATAACCGGTCAGGTTCTTTTCACCGGTTACAAAGTTGCTGTAGGTCAGCTTGCCTGCCAGTGCGTTCAGTACGTTGTTAACGCTGTCCTTGTTATCCATTGCAATACCGGTGTTATCGGTAATCATGCTTACAACGGAGCCTGCTGCAGCACCCTTGATAATGGTGTCGCCTGCTGCGTAGTCGTTAGCTGCTTCGCCGTTGCCAGTGTGTGCATAGAAGATGTTGGTATTGCCACTGTAGTTGTCGATGGTCAGGCTGTTAGCATCCTTTTGGAAGATGTTGCCTGCTTTAGCTTCGCTTGCACCGCCAACGAAGTCAGCGATTTCACTGCCGGTGAATTTATATTTCTCCCATTCGGAATCGCCGTATACATAACCATACTTCTCGTTAGTCCAGGAAGCACCGTTTGCCAGAGTCAGGTTCATGGAACCGCTCAGGCCTGCATCTTTTTCTGCATCGAAATGTTTGTATGCAACGCCGGTCCATGCGGAATCTTCGGTGGTCAGCTTCAGGTTGATAACAGATTCCTTGCTGTCGCTCGCAAATTTCTGGCCCTGTTTGCCGAAGAGACCTGCATTACCCTTAACGGTAACGGTCTTGCCCTCGCCGCCAACATTAACAGTACCAAGAGCAGCGCCCAAAGCATGGAAGCCATAGCCTGCCTCGTCACTGTTGTTCTTAACCTCGATATCGGCAGCGCCCAGGTTAACAGTTGCACCGTCTGCTGCGATGGCACCGGAGCCGTGAGCTGCGATAGTAGTCTTGCCGTCAACGGTTACGCTTGCACCTGCGCCGTTAGCGTTGATGCCGGCAATATTTCTCCAGGAGGATTCACCCAAAGTAGTAGTGTTCTGTCCTTTGATAACGTTATCAAGAGCCCACTCTTCGCCGTCCTTAGCCATGGTCAGATCGCCATGCAGCTTAACTTCGGCATTACCGTTAGCGTTAACGCCGTAAACATTGTTATAGCCATGAGCCTTAATAGCGGTATTGCCGGTAACCTCTACAACAGCCTTCTCGACTGCGCTCTTAGCATAAATGCCGATTGCGCTGCCTTCGCCGATCAGCGGGTTGCCGCTGCTGGTCTTACAGCTGTAGGTATTATCAATGTTGATATCCAAGGTCCCGGCAGTAATTGTTGTTGTGCTGCCAGCAATGCTGTTGTCGATGCCGCGCAGCGGAATTCTGTTGTTCAGAATACCTGCATTCGGATCAGGCGGAACAGTCTTGCTGTCCAGAGCTACGTTCAGCTTCAGAGTCTTGTCTGCAGCATTGATTACCAGATTTTCTACGCCTGCAGCGTTCTGTACAGCCGCACCGCTGATGATGAAGGAGCCTTCCCAATCCGGATCCTTTTCCTTATGAGTCATCTGGTTGATATTAATGCTTGCGTCCTCGGCAAATACATAGGATAGATCCTCCTGCTGTACTGCGCTGAATACGCCCTGCTTTTCACCGGTGATAGCATCGGTAAAGGTAGACTTTTCACCACCGCCCGGATTTACAGTTTCTTCTTTGGTGTAGCCCTTACCAGTATCCTTATTGAATTTAATGGTATCAACCTTCAAGGTTTGGCTGCTGGAGGTCAGGCCGTCAGCAATCTTAACAGAACCGTTCAGGTTGTTTTCGCCGCTTGCAAAATTGCTGTAGGTCAGCTTGCCTGCCAGTGCGTTCAGTACGTTAGCTACGCTTGCATCGTTATCCATGCTGATGCCGGTGTTGTCGGTAATCAGGCTAACTGCGGAGCCTGCTGCCGCACTCTTGATAATGGTGTCGCCTGCTGCGTAGTTGCTTGCGTTTTCACCATTGCCGGTATGAGCATAGAAAATGTTAGTGCTGCCGCTGTAATTATCAATGGTCAGGTTATTGCTGTCCTTTTGGAAGATGTTGCCCGCAGCAGCTTCGCTTGCACCGCCTGCCAGCTTAGTTACATGGCTACCGTCAAATGCTGCATTGGTTTTGCCCCATGCTTCATTGTTCCAGGTTGCGCCGTTAGCAAGATACAGGTTAATACCCTTGAACGGGAAACCGCTGGTGCCAAGATCCTTCGCAAAAGCTGTACCTGTCCAAGAAGATTTCTTGTCAGCTAAACCGATATTAACAATGCTGTCGGTAACATCCATATCGAAAGCATTTTTAGCTTTTTCTCCATAAGCACTTACGTTGCCTTTAATCACGGTAGTAGCAATGCCTGCTGCATTCTTGTCAGCATTCATGTTGACATTAACAACACCGCCATCAGATTTCAGAGCGTAGAATTCGTTCTTATCGTTCTTTGCAACCTGAATATTACCGCCGCCGACAGTAACCGTAGAACCGTTTCTGATAGCGCTGATAGCATTGCCGTTATGAAGGTTGATATCAGCCTTGCCGTCTACAGTGATAGCAGAGGTTTTAGCACCCCAATCAGCAGTATTCTCTACATGTAAGCCGTTGATACTGTCGAATTGTTCACTGTCTGCTAAATTCAAATCACCATGAATAGCGACGCTACTGCCATTAGCTTTTACATAAATGCCATAAGCATTAGACATAGAAGAAAGCTTCATGTCAACATCAGCATTGATATCAACATTACCATTAGTTACTTCCATACCGGAGCGTTCGTTGAAGTCATTCGTACCGTTCTTGATTACCAGCTTGTCAGCCTTGATGGAGGTTGTACCTTCAACTGCTTGCTTGAACAGAGGCACTGCTTTATTAAAGTCACCATTTTTAGCCATCAATACCAGCTGGTTATTGCCTGCATCAATAGTCAGAGGTGCTTTTACCTCTACAGCAGTTTGTCCTGCAGCAGTAATAGTAGTGTTAGCTGTGAAAACATACTTACCGTCTTTAATATTGCCGGCATATTCAGTATCGGTTGCAGCATCACCGGTCAGAACAGTAGTGAACTCAGTTTTAGACGGAACAACGGGTGCTTGGGAAACATAAGAGCCTTTACCCTCTTCGGTGAAGGTGATGTCGCCGGTCTTCAGGGCTGCGGAAGAAGCAGTCAGACCATCAGCAATCTTCACAAAACCGGTCAGGTTCTTCTCACCGGTTACAAAGTTGCTGTAAGTCAGCTTACCTGCCAGTGCGTTCAGTACGTTGGCTACGCTAGCTTCGTTATTCATAGATACACCGGTGTTGTCGGTGATCAGGGATACGACAGAGCCTTCGGCTGCCTTTCTGATGATGGTGTCGCCAGCCTTATAGTTCTCGGCTGCTTCGCCATTTCCTTCATGCGCGTAGAAGATGTTGGTATAGCCGCTGTAGTTGCTGATAGTCAGGCTATTATTATCCTTTTGGAAAATGTTGCCTGCTTTGGCTTCGCTCTCGCCGCCGGTAAAGTTGGTTACACGGCTGCCTGCCCATTTTTCGCCGCCCCAAGGATTCTTGATAATCGTATCAACCACTTCGTTGTTCCAAGTTGCGCCGTTCTGCAGCCACAGGTTTGCATCACCGGTAAAGGTCTTGTCACCGGCTTTCTTGCCTCCTTCGGCAAAGCTGTTTTGTACGACGCCGGTCAGGCTGGATTCAGCAGTTGACAGGCCCAGATTGATTTCGCTCTTAGTGCCGTGAACATCAGCAGAATTTACCGCACCGGTATCCAGGCTCAAGTTACCTTTAATGGTTACATCATTAGTGCCTGCGCCGGTAACATTGCCCTCGCTATCGCGAACAACGTTCATGTTAACAGTGCCGTTTTCTGCTTTGATTGCTGCATAGCCCATGGTCTGGCCTTCTTTTACAACAATGCTGCCGCCCTTGACATTTACTACTGCGCCGCCAGCGTTTGCCCAGATACCGTTTGCATTGCCCTGGAAGTCTACATTACCGTTAACAGTAATGCTGCCGCCCTTGCTGTCCTTCATGCTGCTGGTTGCATACAGGCCGGTTGCTCCATAGTATTGATAGCCGCCGTTATTGCCGTCGATGTCCAGCTTTACATCACCATTGACAACTACATTACCTCTGTTATAAATACCAATGGTATTGTTATCGCCCTTTGCGGTGATATCCATGTTGCCGTCTACAGTCAGTTTTGCATTGCCATTAGTAATTCTCACGCCCTGCAGGCCATCAGAGCCTACCTTAGTACCAGTGAGGTTCATTTTTACGGTATCTGCTTTGATAGACAGAGTATTGGCATCGTCAATTTTAATACCTGTTCCAGGTACACCGGTTACGTCCTTAACATTCAAGGTTAAGGTTTTGCCTTCTGCATTGATTTTGGTATCTTCCATAAGCTCGATGCCATACTGCTTGTGAGTAATCTGAGTATCCTGAGTAAAGGTATATACTCCGTCCTTAATTGCATCTGCATATGCAGTATCAATATAATCTGCACCCGTAAGAGTATTAGTGTACTCTTTTACAGACGGTATTTCCGGTTTAACATAAGAGCCTTTACCCTCTTCGGTGAAGGTGATATCACCGGTCTTTTGTGCCTTGCTGCTTGCGGTCAGGCCGTCAGCAATCTTTACATAGCCGGTCAGGTTCTTCTCGCCGCTTGTAAAATTGCTATAGGTCAGCTTGCCTGCCAGCGCATTCAGCACGTTTG
>ENA-OPNW01001217-OPNW01001217.1-human-gut-metagenome-genome-assembly--contig:-NODE-1217-length-13324-cov-2.023513_pt1 | contig 13324 bp, 9 predicted proteins | sample MGYA00241540_ERZ501777 | MGnify/ENA primary metagenome ERZ501777 (study PRJEB25962, sample SAMEA2042615) | human gut metagenome | biome: human gut; feature: human-associated habitat; material: faeces...
CAGCCTGTTAGAGCAGCTTCTGTATCTGTCAGGCAGAGTGCGGGAATATTCGCCGCTTTTGTGCAGAATTCTGAAAAAAGTATATGGGAAAAAAGAAGATGTACGTATCCTGCAGGAAATCTGCAGTCTGTTGATCAAAGGAGGCAAGACCGGTACGGATGCTTTTGGCTGGTATGAGAAGGGTGTGGAAAGCCATCTGCGGATCACCAATCTGTATGAATATTATATGGCCTCGACAGATATGGATTCCGTAACGGAACTGCCGAAGGTAATATTGATGTATTTCTCGTTCCAGAACAACCTGGATTACGAACACAGTGCCTTTTTATATGCGTATCTGTTGAAACACAGGGCGGAATACGAAGAATTGTATGAACATTACGAACCGCGTATCGAACGGTTTGTCATCGATCAGATTCAGAAACAGCACATTAACAGACATCTGGCGGTGCTGTATCAGGGATTCCTGACACCCGCGATTGTGACGGAGACAATGGCAAAGCCCCTTTCCCGTCTTCTGTTTGCACATCTGGTACGGGTGGAAGATAACAGAATACGCAAGGTGATCGTCGGTCAGCCGGGCAACCTGAAAATGACGGAGACTTTACTGCAGAACGGTATCGCATGGGTGGCAATCTACGGAAATGATTATACCATTGCATTTGAGGATGCCTATGGGAACAGATTCCTGAAAAATGTAGAATACACGCTGGAAAAGCTTTTGGTGCCCGGAAAATATCTGCGGCTGTTGGAACATTATGTGCCGGATACTGTGGAACTGGATCTGTATTTTGCACAAAATGACAGAGGAGAAGAAGCTATGCCTTCCGCAAAGTTAATGCGTATGGCAAGACTTGCGGCATCCGATGCCGTGGAGCCGAAGCTGCGGCATAAAATAGCGGTAGAGCTGGCGCAGGCTTATTTTGATGCCGATGATGTGCAGGCATTGGATGAATATCTGCAGGAGTTTGATGGAGAACATCTGACGGTGGAACAGAGGGAGACCGTACTTCGTTTCCTGATACTGCGGGGGAATTATGAGAAGGCATATCAGTGGATCGAACGGTATACACCGTATTTTGCGGAAGCCAAAATATTGCTGCGCCTGACGGATGCGCTGATCTCACAGTCCGTACATGATGGAGAACCTGCCTTATATGCGGCGGCATTGTCTGTTTTTCGCAGAGGAAAATACAACGGAAATGTTTTGGAGTATCTGTCTCATTATGTACAGGGAACGACGAAAGAGCTGCGTGATATCTGGAAAGCAGCCAGATCTTTTGAAGTAGACTGCTATGAACTCAGTGAGAAAATTCTGGTACAAATGTTGTTTTCCGGTGCATTTGTGGGAGAACGGCTGGATATTTTCCGCTATTACGTATCCCAGGGAGCCGGACAGGAGATTGAAGAGGCGGTTCTGATCCAGAGCTCTTATGATTACTTCTGCAGAGAAAAACTGACGGAGGAATACATTTTTCATGAAATCCGTAATTGCTATCTGCGGGGGGAAGAGACACAGAGAATCTGTAAACTGGCATATCTGAAATTCTATGCGGAGAACAGAGACAGGCTGGAGAGAGAAGATGAGCTGCTGATCCGGGACTTCCTGCAGGAAATGATGAAAGAGCATATTCATCTGAACTTTTTCCGGGAATATAAGGACTGCCTTCCCGAGCTGCAGGAACTAAAGGACAAGACCATTGTGGAGTATCATACCAGAGGCGGTGTCCGGGCAAGAATTCATTATGTGATGCTGCATGAGAACGGACAGGCGGAGGATTATCTGTCGGAATACATGCAGGAAGTATACAGTGGAGTATTTTTCAAAGAGTTTGTGCTCTTTTTTGGTGAGAATATTCAGTATTATATTATGGAAGAATCCGCAAACGGAGAACAACTGACGGAGAGCGGAAGCTTACAGAAGAGTGATATCATGAATGATAATCCAGACAGTAAATACGAGATTGTCAATGATATGATGATCAGTATGTCGCTGCAGGATGATGATACACTGGATCATCTTCTGGAGGAATATTACCGCAGAGAATATCTGGATCACAGACTGTTCACTCTGCAGTAAGATCAGACAGACCACAGAGAGGAGGCGGAAGGAAGATGCGACTGCCGGGAAGCGAAAAAGTAATCGTCGGATATGATCTTGGCAACAAATATGCGCAGATCAGCTGCTATGTTACGGGTAGTGAGGAAGAGATCAGAACATTGTCTTCCGTAGCGGGATCTTCGGTCTATACCATTCCGCTGGCGCTCAGTAAGAGACAGGGAGTCAACCAGTGGTTTTACGGAAGCGAAGCAATACGATATGCCGGGGAGGAAGAAGGAATTCTGGTGGAGAACCTTTTGAAGCTGGCCAGGGACGGAGAACCGGTGCAGATCGACGGCGCACCGATTGATCCGGTTGCGTTGCTGACGCTTTTCCTGAAACGAAGTCTGGGTCTTTTATCTCAGGTGACAAATACGGAACGTATCGGTGCCCTGATGATCACCTGCGAAGAATTGGATCATCGGATGTTGGAAGTGCTGACAGCAGCCACAGAGGGACTTCATCTGAAGACGGATCAGATCTGCTTCCAAAGTCATGTGGAGAGCTTTTATTACTATAATCTGTACCAGCCGGAGGAACTGTGGCAGCATAAGACGATATTATGCGAATATGGAGATGCTTCCATACGTACCTACTGCATGGAATGCAACCGGCATACCACACCTGTAGTGGCATATATGGAGGAGAGGGAATTTCCTTTCCCGGTACCGGAATCCGATGAGAAAATGCAGGAGATCGCGAAAAAACTGTGTGAAAATCAGATGATATCTTCGGTATATCTGATCGGTGAAGCTTTTTCCCGGGACTGGATGAAGGAATCCCTGCGCTATCTGTGTAAGGGGAGGAGAGTTTTCCAAGGCAATAATCTGTTCAGCAAGGGTGCCTGTTATGGCATGATGGAGAGACTGACTCCCGGGGAAACCGGTAAAAATCATGTGTTTCTGGGAAAAGATAAACTCAAATCCAATATCGGAATGAAGGTTCTCAGGCGGGGAGAGGTATCCTACCAGGCATTGCTGGATGCCGGAATCAACTGGTATGAAGCCAAAAATACCATGGAATTCTATCTGCTGGAGGGACGAGCTGTGGAGATCCTGATCACTTCCCTGACCGGCAAGGGGAACCGGATCGCCAGAATCGTACCGGAAGAATTACAGGAGGGAATCATCCGCCTGCGGATCAGCGTGGAAATGCGGGATGACACGCACCTCAAGGTGGAACTGGAGGATTTGGGATTTGGCACATTTCGTGCTGCAACACATCACATCTGGAAGGAAGAGATCGAACTCTGACCGGAGATGAAGATGGATGGAGATGAGAATGGAAATGAAGGCAAGTCTGTGTGTAGGTGAATATTGTGAAACAGCCTATAATATAGAAGAACTGGAGATCCGGGTCTATTGCATGGAGGAACTGTGTTATTGCCTGAAGGAAAATGCGTTTCTTCTGGATATGTCTATCATGAACGATAAACTGGTGGACTGGATCGGAGAGGAATGTAGGGTCAGAGAGCTGGCAAAGCAATTGTACCCCATGGTACATAAACAGGGGTCACTGAGTGCTTTTGTACTGACGATTCTGCAGTATGTGGGAATCTATGGGGAAGAAGAGCTGCAGGCAGTCGCACAGGTGCTGAAGCAGGGATCCGGACTCAGCAATCTGGAGAAACGTAAGAGCCAGATCGACTATATGGTGGAAAAAAGAAAATATGCCGCGGCTATTCGCGGATATGATATGCTATTGGAAACCTGGAGTGATCTGGAGAGAGAAGGAAGAGAGCTCCCGGCCGGAAAAGTCAGGGCGGCGATCCTGCATAATAAAGGCGTGGCCCTTACCGGACTGATGCTTTATGATAAGGCGGCAGAGTATTTTCGTGAGGCATGGCAGGCGGATCCGGACAGAAGCCATCTGGATGCTTATCTTGCGGCAAAACGCATGGAGCTTACAGAAGATGCTTATGTGGCATTTGCGGCCCGAAATCCGGAATTCTATACAGAATCTCTGGAACTGGAGAAAAGTATGGAACAATTCGGGAGAGAATGGGAACAGCAGCCGGAATTCCGGCAGTTGAAACTGCGAAGAGAATGGCGCGCAAATGACAGACAGAAATACGATGCGGAAAATGAGAGACTCATCACAGCATTGAAAAACAGTTATCGGACGAGTGTCAGCATATAACAGGACCAGAACGGACAGGAGAAAACTATGGTGTGGTGGAAACGCTTTTTTAAGAAAAAAACAGAGCCGGTGGAAGAGGATGACTGGGAACAGGTGGTCTATACACGTAACGGTGTAAATTTTGAAGAGGAAGATCAGCGGAAGCGTTACATTGTGAACTGCCTGGAGCAGATAACGGAAGCTTCCAGGGAAATCGATCTGCTCACCGGAGAATATACACTGGTAACATCGTACCTGACGGATATGGAAGAGATTGAGGCGTTACCTGCACAGCAGAGAGGGGAGATCAACCGTACCGCAGGTAAAATATCTGCGCTGGAACAGGAACGCAGTAAATATCGTGAGAAGAAAAACCGGATGAAAGATGCGGATTATTATGCCATCCGTAAAAGAGAAGATGAGATCGAAGAAGGGATTCAGAAGATTCGGGAAGGCGAAAAATACGGCAATCTGGTACGACAGGATCTGCATCGACTGGATGGAGAACGGCATGCCTATGAATATCGCAGAAATGAACTGGAGAATCTGATGAACAATCAGAGGGGAATGGCGGTGATCTTCCTGACGGCATTGATCGTGTGCGTGATCATGCTGGCTGTTCTGCAGTTTGCATTTGAAATGGATACTTATGTGGGATATTTCCTGGCGGTAGGCGCCGGCGCAGTGGCAATCTCCTATGTGTGTATCAAATACATGGACAGTGACAGGGAATTGCAGCGTGTTGAGAAGACCATCAATAAACTGATCCAGCTGCAGAACAAAGTAAAGATCCGGTATGTGAACAACTGTCAGCTGATGGAATATCTGTATCTGAAATATAATACGGACAGTGCAGCCAGACTGGAAAAGCTGTGGAAAATGTACCAGGATGAAAAGGAAGAACGGAAACAGTTCGCGGAGGCGGAAGCCAAGATCGAATATTACCAGAAGCAGCTGGTGGAACAGCTGTCTAACTATCGGGTACAGATGCCGGAACGCTGGATCGGTCAGACGGCAGCTCTTTTGGATAAACGCGAAATGGTGGAAATCCGACATGAACTCATTCAGAGAAGACAGGCGCTCCGCAAACAGATGGATTACAACCAGGAGGTGGCGGAGACTGCCAGGAACGAAGTGAAGGATGTAGCAGCAGCATACCCCAGATATGCAAAGGAAATTCTCTCGATGGTGGAGCGTTACGACCGATAAAGAATTGACAAGACCCTCCCGTTATGTTACTATGACACCGTGTTAGCAATTTACCATGCTAAAGTATACAATGCGGCCAACAGTGAGTGGCAGAACGGGAGGATGTATTATGAAAAGAGTATTCGTGGCATTATTGGCGATCAGCATGGCAGCAGGTGTTCTTACCGGCTGTGGTTCTAAAGGATCTGATAAGACATTTACCGTAGGTTTTGATGCGGAATTTCCCCCTTACGGATATCGTGATGACAATGGAGAATATGTAGGCTTTGACCTGGATCTGGCAGCGGAAGTATGCAAGAGACAGGGTTGGGAACTGGTAAAGCAGCCCATTGACTGGGATGCAAAGGATATGGAGCTTTCTTCCGGAGCCATTGACTGTATCTGGAACGGGTTCACCATGAACGGCAGAGAGGATGCCTACACCTGGACCGAGCCCTATGTGGATAACAGCCAGGTGTTCGTCGTAGCAGCAGCTTCCGGTGTACAGAATAAGGAAGAGCTGGCAGGCAAGGTTGTAGCGGTACAGAAGGATTCTTCCGCACTGGCTGCACTGAATGATGAAGAGAACACCGATAACATTGCACTTCGTGATTCCTTTGCACAGCTGATCGAGTATGCGGATTATAACACTGCATTCATGGATCTGGAGCAGGGTGCGGTAGATGCCGTAGCTATCGATATCGGTGTGGCACAGTACCAGATCGCCCAGAGAGAAGCAGGGAAGTTTGTTATGCTGCAGGGTGAGGACAACAAGCTGGCAGTAGAGCAGTACGCCGTTGGTTTCTTAAAGGGTAACGATGAGTTAAGAGATACCGTGCAGAAGACCCTTGATGAGATGGCAGCAGACGGTACTTTCACACAGATCGCTGAAAAGGGGGGACTGACCGACAGTGTCTGCCTCGGTAAATAACAAAAGATAATTGATGTAAGTCAGGATAATTAAGGAGTAGATTTCATGAGTTTGCTGACCATGAGTGCCCAGCTGGCAGAGGGCTTTCTGATAACGGTGGAAATATTTGTACTGACCCTTTTATTCTCCCTTCCTCTTGGGTTGATCGTAGCCTTCGGAAGAATGTCGGGATGTAAGGTGATCCGCATTATTTCCAAAATTTACATATCCATCATGAGAGGAACCCCTCTGATGTTGCAGATCATCGTGGTGTATTTCGCACCCTTTTATGTGTTCCGCATGCACGTGGGAACGGGGTATCGTTTCCCGGCGGTGATCGTGGCATTCGTGATCAACTATGCAGCATATTTTGCGGAAATCTACCGTGCGGGGATCGAATCTATTCCAGTGGGACAGTATGAGGCTGCGCAGGTACTGGGCTACAGTAAGGCACAGACTTTCGTGAAGATCATTCTGCCGCAGGTCGTGAAGCGGGTGCTTCCGCCGGTGACCAATGAGACTATCACATTAGTCAAGGATACTTCTATGGCATTTACCATTTCCATCGCGGAGATGTTTACAGTCGCGAAGCAGATCGGAGCAGCACAGACCAGTGTGGTTCCGTTGCTGGCGGCAGGTGTATTCTATTATATCTTTAATCTCGTTGTGGCATCCTTCATGGAATACCTGGAGAAGAAGACATCTTATTACAGATAGGTGACAGACAGGAGTATCGTATATGGAACAGACAGACGGAGAAATCCTCTTAGAAATGAATCATGTGAAAAAAAGCTTTGATGGAAACGGAGTGTTGGAGGATATCTCCCTTACCGTGAAAAAGGGAGAGGTGGTCTCCATCATCGGTCCCTCCGGTTCCGGGAAGTCCACACTGCTTCGCTGCGCAACGCTTTTGGAAAAAATGGACGGCGGTGAGCTGATCTATTTAGGGCAGACGGCAGCTTCAGAGAAAACGGATAAAAACGGCAGAGTACAGTGCGAATATGCATCGAAGGCGGAATTACATAATATCCGTAAATGTTTTGGACTGGTATTCCAGAATTTTAACCTTTTTCCCCATTATACGGTGATGAAAAATATCATCGATGCGCCGATCCATGTGGATAAGGTAAGCCGCACAGAAGCCGTGGCGAGGGCGGAGAAGCTTTTAGCACAGTTGGGACTGTCGGATAAGGCAGATGCCTATCCTTACCAGTTGTCCGGCGGACAGCAGCAGAGAGTATCCATAGCCAGGGCACTGGCACTGCAGCCTAAGATCCTGTTCTTCGATGAGCCGACCTCAGCACTGGATCCGGAATTGACGGCAGAAGTATTAAAGGTGATCAGACAGCTGGCAAGTGAACATATGACCATGATCATCGTGACTCATGAAATGCAGTTTGCCAGAGAAGTATCCGACCGCATTATTTTCATGGAACAGGGTGTGATCGTGGAGGAAGGTTCTCCCGAGGCACTTTTTACAACGGAAAATGCCCGGGTTCGGGAATTTATCGGTAAGTTGCAGTAAAAACATATTGATTTTTTTTCGCAAATCTGTTTATCTATTAGGTGTGGGTGTATCTTGCCCACACCTGTTTCAATAAAAGACTGAAAAACATAAGAATGCGAGGACTGATGGTATGAGCGTACAGGAAATGAAACCGATCAAGGAAGGCAAAGTTCGTGAGATCTACGACAACGGAGATACCCTGATCATGGTGGCAACTGACCGTATCAGCTGCTTTGATGTGATCTTGGACAACACAGTAACGAAGAAAGGAACTGTATTGACCCAGATGTCAAAATTCTGGTTTGATATGACTGAGGATGTGATCCCCAATCATATGGTATCCGCTGATGTTAAGGATATGCCGGAATTTTTCAGACAGCCGAAGTTTGACGGCAACAGCATGATGTGCAAGAAGCTGAACATGCTCCCCATCGAGTGCATCGTTCGTGGATACATTACCGGAAGCGGCTGGGAAAGCTACAAGAAGAACGGTACCGTATGCGGCATCAAGCTTCCGGAAGGTCTGAAGGAGGCAGATAAGCTTCCTGAGCCCATCTATACCCCTTCCACCAAGGCGGAGATCGGAGATCATGATGAGAACATCTCCTACGAACAGAGTGTGGAATATCTGGAGAAGCGTTTTCCCGGAAAGGGTGCAGAATATGCTGCCAAGCTTCGTGACTATACCATCGCTATTTATAAAAAGTGTGCGGATTACGCATTGACCAAAGGAATCATCATTGCAGATACCAAGTTCGAGTTCGGTCTGGATGAGAACGGCAATATGGTACTGGGAGATGAAGTGCTGACTCCCGACAGCTCCCGTTTCTGGCCGGTAGACGGCTATGAGCCCGGACATGGCCAGCCTTCCTTTGACAAACAGTTCGCCCGTGACTGGCTGAAAGCCAATCCCGAAAAGGGCTGGAAGCTGCCGGAGGAGATCGTGGAGAAGACCATCGGCAAATACCTTCAGGCATACAAGATGCTGACAGGAAAGGATCTGTAAATAATAATTTTGGGTATTCCTTTTTGTGGGGGCAGGCAGGAAAGGTAAGGCTTACAAGTGACGGACAACATTTATATCCAGACAGAAAATAACGACAAATTAAAGGAAGAATGCGGTGTCTTCGGTGTGTACGACTTTGACGGACACGATGTGGCATCTACGATCTATTACGGACTTCTGGCATTGCAGCACAGAGGTCAGGAGAGCTGCGGTATCGCCGTCAGCGATACAAACGGACCGAAAGGGAAAGTCTTAAGCAGCAAGGATATGGGACTGGTCAATGAGGCATTTACACCGGAACACCTCGAGAAGTTAAAGGGGGATATTGGTGTGGGACATGTCCGCTATTCTACAGCGGGAGGATCCACCAGAGAGAATGCACAGCCTCTGGTACTGAATTATGTAAAAGGTACTTTGGGACTGGCACATAACGGTAATCTGATCAATGCTCCGGAACTGCGGAGAGAGTTAGAGTACACCGGTGCTATCTTCCAGACCACCATTGACTCCGAGGTCATTGCATACCATATTGCCAGAGAGCGTCTGAATTCCAAATCCGTAGAGGAAGCGGTGGGCAGAGCCATGATGAAGATCAAGGGAGCGTACTCCCTGGTGGTGATGTCTCCGAGGAAGCTGATCGGCGCCAGAGACCCTTATGGTTTTAAGCCGTTATGTATCGGTAAGAGAGACCATACCTATTTTCTGTCCAGTGAGACCTGCGCTCTGGATACGGTAGGAGCTGAATTTGTCCGGGATGTGTTACCCGGTGAGATCGTGACCATATCTCCGGAGAAGGGGATCGAGTCCGACACCAGCCATGTGCTGAAGCCTGCGGATACCGCAAGATGTATTTTTGAGTATATTTATTTCGCCAGACCTGACAGCTTTATCGATGGGATCAGCGTATATGATTCCCGTATCCTGGCAGGAAAGTTCCTGGCTATGGATTCCCCGGTGGATGCGGATCTGGTCATCGGCGTACCGGAGTCCGGCAACTGCGCTGCCATGGGATATTCCATGCAGTCCGGAATCCCTTATGGTATGGGATTCGTGAAAAATGCCTATGTGGGCAGAACTTTTATCAAGCCGAAGCAGAAGAGCAGAGAGAGCAGTGTACAGGTCAAGTTAAATCCTATCCGGGAAGCCGTGGAGGGCAAGCGTGTCATCATGATCGATGATTCCATTGTCCGCGGCACCACCTCCGACCGTATCGTGAAGATGTTGCGGGAGGCAGGAGCGAAGGAGGTCCATATGAGAGTCAGCTCACCGCCTTTTCTGTGGCCCTGCTATTTCGGCACAGATGTTCCGGCGAGAGACCAGCTGATCGCATATAACCGTTCCGTGAAGGAGATCAGTGACCTCATCGGTACAGACAGTCTGGACTATCTGAAGATCGAGAGACTGGAAGAACTGGTGGGCGGTAAGCTCGGTATCTGTAAGGGCTGCTTTACCGGCAAATACCCTATGGAACCGCCTGCGGAAGATATCCGCGGAGATTTTGACAAATAAATGATAACTATTCGTAAGATGGCTCGAATAGTTGTAATAATTAGAAAATAAGAGGAGCAAGACAAATGAGTACAGGTACAGACAGATATCAGAGCCCGTTATCCGAACGCTACGCCAGTAAGGAGATGCAGTATATTTTCTCCCCGGATATGAAATTCCGTACATGGAGAAAACTGTGGATCGCACTGGCAGAGACGGAGAAAGAGCTGGGACTGTCCCAGGACGGGAAACCCGTCATCACAGATGAGCAGATCGAGGAGCTGAAGGCACACGCAGAGGACATCAATTATGATGTGGCAAAAGAGCGTGAGAAACTGGTACGTCATGATGTTATGAGCCATGTATATGCATACGGACAGCAGTGCCCCAAGGCAGCCGGAATCATTCATCTGGGTGCAACCTCCTGTTATGTGGGTGACAACACCGATATTATCGTGATGACAGAGGCTTTGAAGTTAGTCAGAAAAAAGCTGATCAATGTCATGAAGGAGCTGGCTGACTTCGCAGATAAGTATAAGGCACAGCCTACCCTGGCATTCACTCATTTTCAGCCTGCACAGCCTACGACCGTAGGTAAGAGAGCAACCTTGTGGCTGCAGGAGTTCTCTCTGGATCTGGAGGATCTGGATCATGTTCTTGGTACCATGAAGCTGTTAGGCTCCAAGGGAACCACCGGAACCCAGGCATCCTTCCTGGAACTGTTCAACGGGGATCAGGAGACCATCGATAAGATCGATCCCATGATCGCTGCCAAGATGGGCTTCAAGGAGTGCTATCCCGTATCCGGCCAGACCTATTCCCGAAAGGTGGATACCAGAGTAGCTAACGTACTGGCAGGTATTGCGGCATCCGCACACAAGATGAGCAACGATATCCGTCTGTTACAGCACCTGAAGGAAGTGGAAGAGCCGTTTGAGAAGAATCAGATCGGTTCCTCCGCAATGGCATATAAGCGTAATCCCATGAGAAGTGAGCGCATTGCGTCTCTGTCCCGTTATGTGATGGTGGACGCACTGAATCCCGCGATCACTTCCGCTACCCAGTGGTTCGAGAGAACTCTGGATGACTCTGCAAATAAGAGACTGTCCATTCCCGAAGGCTTTCTTGCCATCGATGGTATTCTGGATCTGTGCCTGAATGTGGTAGACGGACTGGTAGTATATCCGAAGGTAATTGAAAAGCACATGATGAGTGAGCTGCCCTTCATGGCTACCGAGAATATCATGATGGATGCTGTAAAGTTAGGCGGCAACCGTCAGGAGCTGCATGAGCGTATCCGTGAGCTGTCCATGGAGGCGGGTCGCAACGTGAAGGTAGAAGGAAAAGAAAACAATCTGTTAGAGCTGATCGCCGCAGATCCTGCATTCCCCATGGGACTGGAGGAACTGAAGGCATCCATGGATCCTTCTAAGTATATCGGACGTTCTAAGGAACAGGTGGAAGCATTCTTAAAGAACGTGATCCATCCGATCCTGGAAGCCAACAAAGATCTTCTGGGCGTAAAGGCAGAGATCAATGTATAAATAGAAATCATATCATCACAGAAATCCGTCATTTGACCAGGAGAGCCAATGGCGGTTTTCTGCGTTGCGGAGAAATATCAGAGAGAGCAGGAGATAGATAAAAATGGGTGGATTTTTTGGAGTCGCAGCAAAAGAAGACTGTGTATTTGATCTGTTTTTCGGAACAGACTATCATTCCCATCTGGGAACCAGACGCGCCGGAATGGCTGTCTACAGCAAAGAGGAAGGTTATAACAGAGCCATTCACAACATCGAGAATGCGCCGTTTCGTACCAAATTCGACAAGGATGTCAATGAAATGCGGGGCAATCTCGGTATCGGATGTATCTCAGATTTTGAACCACAGCCACTGATGGTGCGTTCCCATCACGGAACTTATGCCATCACCACGGTTGGCAAGATCAATAATACTGATGCCATTATAAAGGATCTGTTCGCAAAAGGACATTCCCATTTTCTGGAGATGAGCGGCGGAGACATCAACGCCACGGAGCTGGTGGCAGCCATTGTGAATCAGAAGGATAACCTGGTGGAGGGCATTCAGTACGCCCAGGAGATCATTGAAGGTTCCATGACGCTTCTGATCATGACACCGAAGGGAATCTATGCGGCCAGAGATAAGATGGGACGTACTCCTGTGGCCGTGGGCAAAAAGGAAGGGGCATATTGTGTTTCCTTTGAAAGCTTTGCTTATCTGAATCTGGGATACCAGCCGGTACGTGAACTGGGACCGGGAGAGATCGCCGTGGTGACACCGGAAGGCGTGCGGACGCTGGTACAGCCGGGAAAAGACATGAAAATATGTACCTTTTTGTGGGTATATTACGGATATCCTTCTTCCTCTTACGAAGGGATCAGTGTTGAAAAAATGCGTTATCAGTGTGGCGCGAAGCTCGCGGAGCGTGATCATGTAAAGCCGGATATCGTAGCCGGTGTGCCGGATTCCGGTACCGCCCATGCAGTGGGATATGCGAACCGTTCGGGGATTCCTTTCTCCCGTCCATTCATCAAATATACACCGACCTGGCCGAGATCTTTTATGCCGACGATACAGACCCAGAGAAATCTGATCGCCAAGATGAAATTAATTCCGGTACATGACCTGATCCAGGATCAGAGCCTGCTGCTCATTGATGATTCCATTGTCCGCGGTACACAGCTGAGAGAGACGACGGAATTTCTATACCAGAGCGGTGCGAAGGAAGTACATATCCGTCCGGCATGTCCCCCCTTGTTATACGGTTGTAAGTATCTGAACTTCTCCAGATCCTCCTCCGAGATGGATCTGATCACCCGCCGTGTGATCAAGGAGATGGAGCAGGAAGACAGACAGATCGACCTGAAGAACTATGTGGATCCGGATACGCCGGAGTATGAAGAAATGGTAGGCAGGATAGGAAGGCAGCTGAACTTCACTACCCTGCAGTTCCAGAGACTGGATGACATGATCGAGTCTGTGGGG